>ERZ808242.446-NODE-446-length-30051-cov-4.502600_pt1 | contig 30051 bp, 26 predicted proteins | sample MGYA00521244_ERZ808242 | MGnify/ENA primary metagenome ERZ808242 (study PRJEB31516, sample SAMN03275573) | gut metagenome | biome: mammalia-associated habitat; material: feces | host: Papio cynocephalus | place: Kenya | collected 2012-07-27 ... | reverse complement strand
TTTCGAGCGAACGGCATTCCCGTCCAAGAGAGTGTCGACTTTGTCGACACTCTCAAACGGAGCTTTATTTAAAAGCTCCGTTTTTATAATCATTTCTTTTTATTTTTAACAGTTTTAATTATCTTTTTTATAACCTCTGTAATTCCGGCGGTTGAATTCTGAGAAGCCTGCTCTATAGTAATAAGCCTTGCTTTTCCCTCGCTTATTACAATATAATTTACAGGGACGATATCTACCTTGGCTCCGGCTCCCGCGGGGGAATTGATTTTTTTCTTTTTGCCGTCGTTTATATCGGCTCCGCCTCCTGCAAAGCCGACAGAAAGCTTTGAAACGGGAATAACCGTTATTCCGTCCGCCGAATAAGGAGCGCCGAAAACGGATTTTGAGTTAGTCAGCTCTAAAACCTTCTGGGTTGTAATATTCATAACATCTATAAGATTTCCAATGGGTCTTGACTCAGAATGCTTTCCCATTTCATAACCTCCTTTTAAAAGTTATTTGCTTTCTTCTAAATATCTTTTTATAAGATTTATTGCGGTTTTAAGCATGAAATAAACCCTTATGCTTGCTTTTGCTTCAATATTGAATCGGGGCTTGTCCGCGTCAAAATCGCATTTAACATCTAATAAAACATTGTCCTTCCCGCTTGTTACAGCCTGAATATAGCCTGAAACGGGGAAGACCGCCGAGCATGCTATTCCGTAACCGAAAGCGGCTGATGAAGCGCTGTCGCCGCCGCTGATATAGGTGATATTGAGCTTTTTAAGCTTAATATGATTTAAAACATCTTTAAGCTGTTTTAATACGAATTTAATTATGCCTAAGGTTTTCGAAAAGGTTCCGTCAATTCCGCCTTTTTTAACATTGTTGTAAAGCTTTTCAAAGGAATCGAAACGGTCAATGCCTAAAACATGCTTAATTCTTTTGTATTTATCGGAATTCTGATTTTTTTCGGTGCTTTCTTGTTTTTCCTCTGCAGGCTCTGATTTATTCTCGGATTTTTTCTTTTTTTCCGATTTTAAAGAAGAAAATACAGTGAAAAAAAGAATTTTTATTTTAAACTCGGTTTTTTTTTCGTCCGAAGAAGTAATACTCGCGCTTACGGGGAGAATAAGAATAATAAAAATCAAAGCTACTGCAATGCCGAGAACGGTTCCTGCTATTTTAAGAGCCGACAGATGTATCATCCCCTTTGGGGCTATTTTAACACATATTATTTAATAATTCAAGAGGTGCGTCACTTATGCAAAAAGACAGACTAAGCGTTATACAGAATATTTTAACTCAAAATGAAGCGGTTATTATAACCTCTGACGCAAACCGTTTCTATCTTACCGGCTATCAGTCTGATACGGGAACTCTTGTTATAACAAAAAAGCTTGCGAAATTCTTTATTGATTTTCGCTATTTCGAAAAGGCAAAAAAGGCGATAAGCGTATGCGAGACCGAAATGACCGTTAAGCTTTATTCGCAAATAAAGGAAATGCTTTTTAAGCAGAATGTAAAAACGGTTTATTTAGAAGCGAATCATACCTCTGTCAATGAGTTCAGGGCTTTTAAAGGATATTTTACGGAATTCGATATCTGCGACAGCGACAGATTTGACGCTTTGTTAAATCAGATGCGCGCCGTAAAATCAAAGGAAGAACAGGAAAATATTATCCTCGCTCAGAAGCTTACCGACGATACCTTTAATTATATTATTGACAGAATTAAGGTCGGTAAAACAGAAAAAGAAATAATGCTCGATATGGAGTTTTATATAAGAAAGCACGGAAGCGAGGGAGTCTCCTTTGATTTTATCGTGGTTTCAGGCAAAAACTCTTCTTTGCCGCACGGAGTGCCTACAAATAAAAAAATAGAAAACGGCGATTTTGTCACCATGGATTTCGGCGCCGTTGTGAACGGATATCATTCCGATATGACAAGAACGGTCGCCGTGGGCTATGCGACGGATGAAATGAAACAGGTTTATAATACCGTGCTTTCGGCACAGCTTGCCGCTTTAAGAGAAATAAAAGCAGGAGCGGTCTGCTCGGATATTGATAAGGTGGCAAGGGATATTATAGAAAACGCGGGATATAAAAACTGCTTCGGACATGCTCTCGGACACAGCCTCGGAATTGAAATTCACGAGTTCCCGACGCTTTCGCCTAAAAGTCTCAGCGAGCTTGAAACGGGAAATGCCGTGACTGTTGAACCCGGGATTTATATTGAGGATAAATTCGGGGTAAGAATAGAGGACACGGTTTTTGTTACCGATAACGGTTGCTTTGATATAACAAAGAGTAAAAAAGAGCTTATTATTATTTAATTTTCGGGGTAATTTATGAAAGTATTATTTAAACATGCAGCCGAGAATAAGGCTTACTGTATCTGCGGACCTGCCTTTAAGGCACTTGAAGCAACCTTTGAGCTTTGCGTTCCGCTTGTTATGAGTAAAATTATTGATGTCGGTATTAAGCAGAATAACACGGGATATATTCTTAAAATGGCGGGAATTCTTATAATCTTAGGAATTTTAGGCTTTGCCGCAACTGTATGCGCGCAGTATTTTTCGGCGGCGGCGAGCGTCAGAATTGTAGACGGAATAAAGAGGGATATGTTCGAAAAAATTCAGTCCTTTTCCTATTCCGATATTGATAATATCGGTACTTCCTCGCTTATCACCCGACTTACAAGCGACGCAAATCAGGTGCTTACGGGAATTAACCTTACCTTAAGGCTTTTTATCCGTTCCCCGTTTATCGTTTTCGGGGCAATGATAATGGCTTTCACTGTCGACGCTAAAGCCGCGGTTACCTTTGCGGTGGTTATTCCGCTTTTAAGTATAGTTGTATTCGGAATAATGCTTATCTGCATTCCTCTTTATAAAAAGGTGCAATCCGCTCTCGACGGGCTTACCTCTTCTTCGCTTGAAAATCTTAAGGGTGTAAGAGTAATAAGAGCTTTTAATAATCAGGATAGGGAAGCGGAAGAATTCAGGGATAAAACCGAGCTGCTTTTTAACAGACAGACCCTTGTCGGAAAAATTTCCGCGCTTATGAATCCGCTTACCTATGTGCTGATAAATTTTGCCGTTGCGGCGCTGATTTATATAGGCGCTTTCAGGGTAAACAGCGGAGCGCTCACTCAGGGTCAGGTAGTATCTCTTTATAATTATATGCTTTTAATTTTGGTTGAGCTTATAAAGCTTGCTAACCTAATTATAACTATGACAAAGTCCGCGGCATGCGAAAACAGAATTGAAAGTATAATAAATATGCCTGTTTCTCAGAGCTTTGAAAAAGAACCTGTAGGCGATAAAATAAGCGAAAATGCCGTTGAATTCAAAAATGTCAGCCTTAAATATTCGCCCGATTCCGCAAACAGCCTAAGCGGAATAAGCTTTTGTGCGAAAAGGGGAGAAAAGATAGGAATTATCGGGGCTACGGGCAGCGGAAAGTCAAGCCTTGTAAGCTTAATTCCGAGATTTTATGACGCAACCTCGGGCGAGGTTTTGTTAAACGGCGAGAATGTAAATTCTTATCCTAAGGACGAGCTTTGCAGGAAAATCGGAACGGTTCCGCAAAAAGCAATGCTCTTTGCAGGCACTATAAGAGATAATATGCTTATCGGTAACCGATATGCAAGCGATGAGGATATCAAATACGCTCTTACAGCCGCTCAGGCAATAGATTTTGTGAATGAAAAGGGACTTGATTTTAAGGTCGAGCAGGGCGGAAAAAACTTTTCGGGCGGACAGCGCCAAAGGCTTACGATTGCAAGAGCCTTGGTTAAAAAGCCCGAGGTTTTAATCCTTGACGATTCCGCGAGCGCTCTTGATTTTGCGACGGATTTAAAGCTCCGTAAGGCAATTTCCGCACTTGATTTCAAAACTACTGTTTTTATTGTTTCCCAGCGTACATCAAGTATAAAGGACTGCGATAAAATAATCGTGCTTGACGACGGAAAGTGCGTAGGAATGGGCAGTCATGATTATCTGCTTGAAAATTGCGGCGAATACAAAGAAATTTACGATTCACAGTTTAAAAAGGAGGACGAAAAATGAAAAAGCCTTCTTCTTTAAAGAGAATTGCCGTATTTATTAAGCCGGATATTAAATATATTGTCTTTTCGGCGGTGCTGTCTCTTGTTACGGTAGGGCTTACGCTTTATTTTCCTATCCTTATCGGCAGGGCGATAGACTGCATTGTAAAAAAAGGCGAGGTCGATTTTATAAGCCTTAAAGGATATCTTTTAAAGGCTTGCCTTTGTGTTGTTTTAAATGCCGCGTTCCAGTGGCTTATGTCAACCTTCAATAATAAGATAACCTTTAAAACAGTTAAAAGAATGAGGGAAACGGTGTTTGGTAAGCTTCAGAAGCTTCCCGTTTCTTATATAGACTCTCATCCTCACGGCGATATCGTAAACAGAATGATTTCTGATATTGACACCTTTGCCGACGGTCTTTTAATGGGCTTTACACAGTTCTTTACAGGCGTCATGACGATACTCGGCACGCTGATATTTATGTTTGCACTGAATTTTTATATTGCGCTTGCGGTTGTTGTGATAACCCCCGTTTCGCTTTTTGTCGCAAAATTTATTTCGGGCAAGACCTATTCGATGTTTAACAATCAGTCGATTTTAAGGGGAAAGCAGACGACGGTTATTGAAGAAACCGTAACCGGAGCAAAGGTTTTAAAGGCTTTCGGATATGAGGATAAAATGCTTGAAAGGTATAATGCCGTAAGCGACGATCTTAAAAAAGCCTCGGTTAAAGCGATATTCTTTTCCTCGCTTGTAAACCCCTCGACAAGACTTATAAATAACTTTGTCTATGCCGCCGTAGGCGCTTTCGGTGCGCTGTCGGTAATAGGGGTTCTTGGCGGAAGCAGTATAACAGTCGGAATTCTCTCAAGCTTTTTAAACTATGCAAATCAGTATACAAAGCCCTTTAATGAAATTTCGGGAGTTATAACCGAGTTGCAAAACGCCATTGCCTGCGCAAACAGAGTTTTTGATTTTCTTGATGCCGAAAGTATTCCCGATGATAGCAAAAGCCTTGAGCTCGGCGAGGTCAGGGGCGATGTCGAAATTAAAGATGTCAGCTTTTCTTACAGCCCTGAAAAGCCGCTTATAAAGGATTTCAATTTAAGCGTGAAAAAGGGAAGCAGGGTAGCGATTGTCGGTCCCACGGGCTGCGGAAAAACAACCGTTATAAACCTTCTTATGCGGTTTTATGATGTTGACAGCGGCGCAATTTATGTTGACGGTGTTAACACAAAAGATGTTACAAGAAAATCATTAAGAAAAAACTTCGGTCTTGTTTTGCAGGATACATTTATTAAAAACGGCACGGTTTATGAAAATATTTCGGTAGGAAACACGGAAGCTTCAAAGGAAGAAATAATTGCCGCCGCCAAAGCCGCCCATGCCCACGGGTTTATAACAAGGCTTAAAAACGGATATGACACCGTGATTTCGGACGAGGGCTCGCTGTCGTTGGGGCAAAGGCAGCTGATAAGCATTGCAAGGGTTATGCTCTGCATTCCGCCCATGCTGATTTTAGACGAGGCGACCTCGTCAATAGATACCCGTACCGAGCTTAGAATTCAGAGCGCGTTTAATAAAATGATGCAGGGAAGAACAAGCTTTATTGTCGCTCACAGGCTTTCGACAATAAGAGAAGCCGATATAATTTTAGTTATGAAGGACGGAAATATTATCGAAACCGGAAATCACGAACAGCTGCTTAAAAAGAAAGGGTTTTACTATAATCTTTATAACAGTCAGTTCGAAAGCTGAATTATTGTCCGCGGCATTGACAAAAGCAATAAGAATGTATATAATTAGTAGGTGTTTTAAAGGTTTATCTGCCGATTTTGCGGCAACCGAAGCGGAAAGGAACGGTCATAAAAAATGAAATGGACTTCGCTTAACGATTTAAGAGAAAAATATCTGTCCTTTTTTGAGTCAAAGGGACATTTAAGGCTCGGAAGCTTTTCTTTGGTGCCGAATAATGATAAGTCTCTTCTTCTTATCAATTCGGGTATGGCACCGATGAAAAAGTATTTTACAGGAGAGGTTGTTCCCCCGTCAAAGAGGGTAACCACCTGTCAGAAATGTATCAGAACGCCCGACCTTGAGCGCGTCGGTCATACCGCGCGCCACGGTACATATTTTGAAATGCTCGGAAATTTCTCTTTCGGAGATTATTTTAAGGAGCAGGCAATAGAATGGGCATGGGAGTTTTTAACCGAAACTCTTGAAATACCCAAAGAGCTTTTATGGCCCTCTGTTTATGAGGAGGACGATGAGGCTTATGCTATCTGGAGAGATAAGATAGGCGTTGATGAAAGCCATATCGTAAGACTCGGAAAAGAGGACAACTTCTGGGAGCACGGAACAGGTCCGTGCGGTCCGTGCAGTGAAATATATTTTGACCGCGGCGAGAAATACGGCTGCACAAGCCCCGATTGTAAACCCGGGTGCGACTGCGACCGTTATATGGAAATATGGAACAATGTTTTCTCTCAGTTCAATAATATGGGAGACGGCACTTATACCGAGCTTGAGCATAAGAATATTGATACAGGTATGGGTCTTGAAAGACTTGCGTGCGTTATGCAGGGCGTCGACAATATGTTCGAGGTCGATACAATAAGAAATATTTTAAATGAGGTCTGCAAGCTGTCAGGCAAGGTCTACGGTGAGGACGAAAAGGCCGATATTTCAATAAGGGCTATAACAGACCATATAAGAGCATCCGTATTTATGATAAGCGACGGAATAATTCCTTCAAACGAGGGAAGAGGATATGTTCTTAGAAGGCTCATAAGAAGAGCCGCCCGTCACGGAAAGCTTATTGGAATTGATAAGCCCTTCCTTTGCGGACTTTGCGACGCGGTAATCGCCGAAAACAAGGCAGGCTATCCCGAGCTTGTCGAAAAGGAACAGCTTATAAAAAAGGTTATTTCAAACGAGGAGTCGAATTTCAATAAAACGATTGATCAGGGTCTTAACCTGCTTAATTCTCTTATAAAAGAGGGCGGAGTGCTTTCGGGTGATGACGCATTCAGGCTTTATGACACCTTCGGTTTCCCGCTTGACCTTACTAAGGATATTCTTTCGGAAAAGAATATGACGGTGGACGAGAAAAGGTTTACCGAGCTTATGGAAAAACAGCGCGAGCTTGCGAGAACATCGAGAAAAGCGGCAGACGCCGAAAGCTGGAAGAGCGACGGCATTACCTTTGACGATGTCTCAAAAACCGACTTTTTGGGATATACCGAAAATAACTGCTCCGCAAAGGTTTTGGATATTGTTTGCGACGGCGAGCATACCGAGAGCATAACGGCGGGACAAAAGGCGATAGTCGTGCTTGACAGAACTGTTTTCTACGGCGAGTCGGGCGGTCAGGTCGGCGATAACGGCGCGCTTGTCGGCAAGGATAAAATGTTTACCGTAAGCGATACCAAAAAGACCGCAGGCGGAGTGTTTACACACTTCGGAGCTTTAGATAACGGAACTCTCAGTGTTGGCGATACTGTTATTGCGGAGATTAACACCGCAAGGCGCGAGGCAATAAGGCGCAATCATACTGCGGCGCATCTTTTGCAGGCGGCTTTAAGAAAGGTTTTAGGCACTCATGTCGAGCAGGCGGGTCAGCTTGTAAACGAATTTGCGGTCCGTTTCGATTTCACACATTTCTCGGCGCTTTCCGCAGAAGAAACGGCGCAGGTCGAGGAGTTTGTAAACAAAGCAATTCTTGACGGAATAGATATTGAAAACACCGAAATGCCTATAGAAGAGGCTAAGAAATTAGGCGCTATGGCGCTCTTCGGCGAGAAATACGGAAATATCGTAAGAGTAGTAAATATCCCCGGACGCTCTGTAGAGCTTTGCGGAGGAACTCATGCCGCGAATACGGCTAAGCTCGGACTTTTCAAAATTGTTTCCGAGGCAAGCGTTGCCGCAGGAGTAAGACGAATTGAGGCAGTAACCGGTTTTGAGGTTTTAAAGCTTATTGAGGGATATAAAAATTCGCTTTTAAAAACCGCCGAAGTCTTAAAGTGCAATAATACCGCTGATGTTCCTCAGAAGGCGGCTCAGCTGACAGCCGCACTTAAAGAGACCGAGAAGAAGGTTGAAAGCCTTGAGGCCAAAATAGCGTCGGGTAAGCTTAACGATATTCTTAAAAATACGGTTGCGGTTAATAATTTAAAGGTTGCAACGGCAGTGCTTAACGCAAATGCCGATGAGCTTAAGAAAATGGCGGATACGGTTAAGGCCGATAATGAAGATACAGTAGCGGTATTCGCAAGCGTAAGCGGAGATAAGATTACATTCTGCGTAGGCTGCGGCAAAGCGGCTGTAAAGCAGGGAGCGCATGCAGGAAATGCGGTTCGTGAAATCGCAAAAATTGCAGGCGGTAACGGCGGCGGAAAGCCCGATCTTGCAATGGCAGGCGGAAAAGATGTTACAAAGCTTGACGAGGCAATGGAAAAAGCGGTCGGAATAATAGCCGCTCAGACAGAGGTGAACCGTTAATGGAAGACTGTTTATTTTGTAAAATAGTAAAAGGCGAAATTCCAAGCACGAAGATTTATGAGGACGAATTTGTCTATGCCTTTAAGGATATCGACCCTAAGGCGCCCTTTCATGCGATAGTAATTCCCAAAAAGCATATCGGCTCGGCTGATGAGATAAATTCATCAAACAGCGAAGCCGTCGCAAGGGTTTTTGAGGCTATTGCTAAAATTTCAAAGCAGGAAAATCTCGAAAAGGGCTACCGCGTTGTAAATAACTGCGGCGAGGACGGCGGACAGACCGTTCACCATATCCATTTTCACCTGCTTGCGCGCAGAAATCTTGCTTGGCCTCCGGGCTGAAATATAATCGGGAGAGATAAAAATGTCAGAGTATTATACTATGAAAATCGCTGGGCTTGAAAGAAAGCTTGAAAAGTTTCCTGTAAATGAAAAAATGGATATCGCCGCTTTTATAATTTTCGGCGATGTCGAGCTTACTGTTAAAGGCTGCGAGGAATTAAGAAAAAAACTGCCTGAGTTTGATGTTATATTAACTCCTGAGGCTAAGAGCATTCCTATTGCCTATGAAATGGCAAGACAGACAAATAAGCCTTATATTATCGCAAGAAAAGGCTTAAAGGTTTATATGAGAAATCCGTTAGAGGTCAATGTAACCTCTATTACAACTCAGCATGAACAGCACCTTTTCTTAGGCGAGTCTGAAACCGCGCTTATTAAGGGCAAAAGAGTGCTTATAATCGACGATGTTATTTCGACGGGTGAATCCTTGGCGGCGGTAAGAGAGCTTGTTAAGGAGGCAGGCGGAACAGAAGCCGCAGCATGCGCTTTCCTCGCTGAGGGAGACGCGGCGGACAGAAAGGATATTATTTTCCTTGAAAAGCTCCCGCTTTTCTTTAAGTAAAATGAAATAAAAAAATGAAATAAAAATTATGCTCCCCTGTATTCCGTTTGTTCGGAATACAGGGGAGCGATTTTTTTGAAATTATTAACAAATTGTAAAAGTCAAAGAAAGTCAAAAATATTTTTCAAAAAAGTGTTGACAAATGAAAAACAAAGGCTATAATATAATTGTTGGCACTCGAAAGCTTAGAGTGCTAAAAAGATTTCGGTGGTGAGATTATGGAGCTGACACCGCGGAAAAAGGCAATTTTAGAAGCGGTTGTAAATTCTTATGTTTTAACAGGCGAGCCCGTCGGCTCTAAGGCTTTGGCGTCCGCTATCGAAAATTCGCCGTCATCGGCAACCATCAGAAATGAAATGAATGAGCTTTGCTCCTTGGGGCTGTTGTTTCAGCCGCATGTTTCGGCAGGAAGAGTTCCGACAAGCTTAGGCTTTAAGGTTTATGTTTCTTCTATAATGCAAGCTTCGGTTATAGACGAAAGAACCAAGCTGTATCTTGATAATGCCCTGAGCTTCACGGCATGCGATTCAAGCTCTGTTTTGTCAGCCGCCTCAAAGGCGCTTAACAGAATATTCGGTCTGCCGGCTGTATATTCCTTCATTTCCGATGAGAGTGCATATCTTAAAACCTCAAAACTGTTTATGCTTTCGAAAAAAGCCGCGGCGATAATCGCTGTTTCTTCTGACGGAAGATTTATAAGCAGGGTTATAAGAATAACCGCAGGGAATAAGGGCCATACGGAGCTTTTATACAGAAAGCTTTTTGAAGAAAAGCTTAAGAATAAAAGGCTTTCGGAATTTTCAAAAGCGGGACTTCAGAATTTCATAGCGTGTTTAAATGCCGATGAAATTTCATTGATACCTGTTTTAAGCGAGCTTTTCGATATGATAGCTTCGGGATTTTGCGCAGGAACGGAAATTTTCGGAACGGAAAGCTTATATAATCTGTTTCCGGAAAACGAAGCGGTTGAAATTCAGAAGCTTTTTTCCACAACCGACCCGTTAGATGCGGTGAATTCCAAATCAAATGTTGTTTTCGGCAGCGATATGCCTTTTAAGGCTCTCTATAATAAAGCTTTTGTCGTAGCCGATTATTATACAGATAATAAGCATTGCGGTAAAATAGGAATTTTAGGACCCGACAGAATGTCATACGGACAGATAATTCCGGCTGTCAGATATGCGGCTGAAATTTTAAGCGGCGTTCTGAGTATTGCCGCAAAAGATATGGAGGAATAACAAGTGGCAGAAGAAATAAAGAAAGAAAAAGAAGAGAAGACCGAAAAAGCGGAAAAAACCGAAAAGAAGAAAAGCAAAAAGGAGCTTGAAATCGAAAAGCTCAAATCCGAGCTTGACTCAAAAAACGATCTTCTTATAAGAACCGCCGCTGAGTTTGATAATTATAAAAAGCGCACCGAGCGCGAGAGACTTAGTATTGCGCAGTATGCGAAAGCCGAAATGGCTAAAAAGCTTCTGCCGATACTTGATAATATCGACAGGGCGCAGTCAAGCGACACCGCAAGCGACGATTATATAAAGGGCATCGAAATGATTGTTAAGCAGTTTTTGGCACTGCCCGAACAGCTTGATTTAACTCAAATCGGTGCGCAGGGCGAGCCGTTTGACCCCAATTTTCATGAGGCGGTTATGCACATTGAGGATGAGAATTTAGGCGAGAATGTTATTGCCGAGGTTCTGCAAAAGGGCTATAAGCTCGGCGATACCGTTATCCGCGCCGCCATGGTTAAGGTGGCAAATTAAAAGGTTTAAAATTCCGTAAGGATTTTAAAATAAATAAAGTAAATTGATTTTTTCGGAGGAATTTATTATGGGAAAAATTATAGGTATAGACTTAGGTACAACTAACTCATGCGTAGCAGTAATGGAAGGCGGCGAGCCGGTAGTTATCGCTAATGCGGAAGGCGCAAGAACAACACCGAGTGTTGTTGCATTTTCAAAAACAGGCGAAAGAATGGTAGGTCAGGTTGCAAAGCGTCAGGCTATTACAAATCCTGAAAGAACCATAAGCTCAATTAAGCGTGAAATGGGTACTGATTATACCGTTGAAATCGACGGTAAGAAGTACACCCCTCAGGAGATTTCCGCAATAATTCTGCAGAAGCTTAAAACAGACGCGGAAAGCTATCTCGGTCAGCCTGTTACAGAGGCTGTTATCACCGTTCCTGCTTACTTTACCGACTCTCAGCGTCAGGCAACTAAGGACGCAGGTAAAATTGCGGGTCTTGATGTAAAGCGTATTATAAACGAGCCTACAGCCGCGGCTCTTGCTTACAGCATTGATAAGGAAGACGACCAGAAGGTTATGGTATACGACCTCGGCGGCGGTACCTTCGATGTTTCAATAATCGAAATGGGCGACGGCGTTCAGGAGGTTCTCGCTACTGCGGGTAATAACCGTCTCGGCGGCGATGACTTCGATAAGCGTATAATGGACTACATTGTAAACACCTTTAAGGCCGAGCAGGGAATTGACCTCTCAGGCGATAAGATGGCAATGCAGAGAGTTAAGGAAGCCGCTGAAAAGGCTAAAATCGACCTTTCGGGTATGACCTCGGCTGAAATCAATCTTCCTTTCATCACAGCTGATTCTACAGGTCCTAAGCACTTTGAAGCAACCCTTACAAGAGCTAAATTCAATGAGCTTACCGCTGACCTCGTTGAGGCTACAATGGGTCCTGTCCGTCAGGCTCTTAACGATTCGGGACTTAGCAAGGGCGATATCCATAAGGTTCTTATGGTAGGCGGTTCTTCAAGAATTCCGGCAGTTCAGGAGGCTGTAAAGGCATTTATGGGCTCTGAGCCGTTTAAGGGAATTAACCCCGATGAGTGCGTTGCTATAGGCGCCGCTCTTCAGGCAGGCGTTCTCGGCGGCGATGTAAAGGGACTTCTTCTTCTTGATGTAACTCCGCTTTCACTCGGTATCGAAACCATGGGCGGCGTTTCAACAAAGGTTATTGAAAGAAATACCACCATTCCTACAAAGAAGAGTCAGATATTCTCTACTGCCGCTGACGGTCAGACCTCTGTTGAGGTTCATGTTCTTCAGGGCGAAAGAGAATTCGCGAAGGATAACAAGACTCTCGGCGTATTCCACCTTGACGGAATTGCTCCCGCTCCGCGCGGAATTCCTCAGATTGAGGTAACCTTTGATATCGACGCAAACGGTATCGTTCATGTTTCCGCTAAGGATTTAGGAACAGGCAAGGAAAACAATATCACAATCACTTCAAACACCAATATGTCTAAGGACGATATTGATAAGGCTGTCAAAGAGGCAGAGGCTTATGCCGCTGAGGATAAGAAGCGCCGAGAGGCTGTAGATGTCCGCAACAATGCAGACCAGATGATCTATCAGACCGAAAAGACCGTAACCGAGTTCGGCGATAAGCTTTCGGATGATGAAAAGAATAAGATAAACACCGCGAAAGAAGCTTTGAAAGAGGCTCTTAAGGGCGAGGATATCGAGGCTATCAAAGCTAAACAAGAGGAGCTCCAGAAGGAAGTTTATGCCGTAAGCGAAAAGGTTTACAAGGCGGCGGCTGAGGCTCAGAATGCTCAGGGAAATCCTGCTGACAATGCTCAGGCTCAGGGTGCGGGTCCCGACGGCAATGTTTACGAGGCCGACTACACCGATGTTGACGATAACAACAAAAAGTGATATAATACTTTAATCTGTATGGGCGTGTAAATTTCACGCCCATACGAATTTGAATAAATGGAGAAATTTTCGTGGCTGAAGAGAAGAGAGATTATTATGACGTCCTCGGAGTTGATAAATCCGTTAGTGACGATGATTTAAAAAAAGCATACAGAAAAGCCGCAAAAAAATATCATCCGGATCTTCACCCCGGAGACGCTGAGGCAGAGAAAAAGTTCAAAGAAGTAAACGAGGCGTATGAGGTCCTTTCAAATAAGGAAAAGCGCGCAAGGTACGATCAGTTCGGCCATGCCGGTGTTGACCCGAACTTCGGCGCAGGCGGCGGTCAGGGCGGCTACGGCGGCGGATTTACAGGAGATTTCGGCGATTTAGGCGATATATTCAGTTCCTTCTTCGGAGGCGGTTTCGGCGGAGGACAGCGTTCAAACCCTAATGCTCCGAGACGCGGAAACGATGCGTCTGCATCGGTCAATGTTTCATTTGAAGAAGCCGCAAAGGGCTGTAAGAAAACAATTAAAATCACAAAGATTGATAATTGTCCCGATTGCTCAGGCTCGGGCGCCGAAAAGGGAAGCACACCGAAAACCTGCCCCGTTTGTCACGGCAGCGGTCAGGTAACAAGTGTTCAGAGAACACCTTTCGGACAGATGCGGACCCAGCACGTCTGCGATAACTGCCGAGGAAGAGGTAAAATCGTTGATAAGCCCTGCCATACCTGTGCGGGTAAGGGAAGAATAAGACATACGGTTGAAAAGACCGTCGATATTCCTGCCGGAATTGACGACGGTCAGATAATAAATCTCCGCGGTGGCGGAGACGCCGGAATTAACGGCGGTCCTGCGGGAGATCTGCGCATAAATGTCAATATGCGTCCTCATCCTATTTTTGAGCGCAGAGGCTTTGATGTTTACTGCGATATCCCGATAACCTTTGCTCAGGCGGCTTTAGGCGCCGAGATAACCGTTCCTACGCTTGACGGAAAGGTGAAATTCACCATTCATGAGGGAACTCAGCCGAATGATGAATTCAAATTGAAGGGCAAAGGAATACAGCGCCTTAATTATATCGGAAAAGGCGATCAGTATGTAAAAATAATCGTCGAGGTTCCGAGAGACCTTTCAAAGGCTCAAAGAGAAAAGCTTAAGGAATTCGATTCTTTAACCGACGATAAAAATTACAAGAAGAAGAAAACCTTTGCCGATAAGGTCAAGAGCTTTTTCGGAGATAAATAAAATAAGTCCCTAGGTTTTACAGCCTAGGGATTTTTTTATATCAGCTCTTTAAAGCTTTTAATATATTTGTCGGAAAATTTTTTCATCTGCTCTTCGCAGTCCGATGATGAAATATCATAAACTCCGAAGGTGTAAAGACCTGCTTCCTTTGCCGCTTTGACAGCCGAAATATTGTCGTCGTAAAACGCGGCTTCTTCGGGCTTGCAGCCGATAAGCTTAGTAAGCTTTAAGTATATTTCGGGGTTGCTTTTGGGAAGAGAAAAAACGTCCGAAGAATAGATTTCCGAAAATCTGTCAATAATACCGTTCCTTGTAAAGCACATTTTAATATGCTTTTTCGCGCTTGCCGAGAGAGCATACAGCTTACAGCCGTTTTTATAAAGACTTTCGATATAATCCTTTGCATAGGGCTTTAATTCTATCTGCTCGCCGTAAGCCTTATCGGCGATACCGTTTATAAATTCTATGACCTCGTTTACGGATTTAGCCGCTCCTAATTTTACGAGATATTCAGCGCCTAACAGTCCTCCCATAGGCGTTAAAATCCGAATAATATTGTCGGGATAATTAACGCCCGAATTTTTAAGCAAATTTAAAAGATTTTGCGCAAATACAGGCATCGAATCCGCAAGGGTTCCGTCCATATCGAAAATATGATATTTTTTCACTTTTACCACCGTTTTGTTTTTTGATATTTTAGCATGTTTTTTAGGGTTTGTAAAGCGGGGTAGAGCATATTTTTTAAATTCTACTCTCGGTAGAAGCCGAGTAGAGCGGTAGAATTTAATATAGCTTGACTTAAAAACGGCTTTTATGTTAAAATATTTTTCAAGTGAGGTGAACGGCTTGAATATTCTTTACTGCGGAGACGCAAATATGAAAAACGGAATTCTTTTAAGCGCTATGTCCCTGATTTCCTGTACCGAGGAAGAGCTTTGCATTTATATTCTTACGGCAGGCTTGCCCGCGGAAAAAAAGCTTCCTATATCAAAGGATTTTGAGGATAAGCTTACAAAAACGCTTAAAAGGAAAAACGAAAATTCTTTTGCTTCGGTTTTGGATATCAGCGAGATGTTTTTTAAAAATATTCCGCAGGCAAATGTTAAAACAAGGTTTACCCCGTTTTGTATGCTCCGCCTTTTTGCGGACGAGGTTAAGGAAATCCCCGATAAAATTCTTTATCTTGATACCGATGTTCTTTGCAGAAAGGATTTTTTAGAGTTTTATAATACCGATATGTCAGACTGCGATATCTGCGGAGCGCTTGACCGTTACGGAAAGTATTTCTTTAAAAAATCCCGCTTTAAATTCGATTATATAAACTCGGGCGTTTTGCTTATAAATATGAAAAGGGTCAGGGAAAACAAGACCTTTTTAAAATGCAGAGAGCTTTGCGCAGAGAAAAGAATGTTCATGCCTGACCAAAGCGCCATTAACAAAATCTGCGAAAAGAATATTATAAGCAGAGTTTATAACGAGCAGGGAGACCCGAACGATAAAACCGTCTTTCAGCATTTTTCAACCCGATTTTTGTTTTTCCCTTATATAAGAACGAGGACCGTTAAGCCGTGGGAAACCGAAAGGGTTAAAAATGTTCTTAAAATAAACGATTATAATAAGCTTTTTGAGAGCTATGAAACGGAGAAAGAAAGCTATGAAAAATGAAATTCCGGTATTTTTTACGGTAGACGATAATTATGCGCCCTTTTTGGCGGCGGCGATAAATTCCGCTGTTAAAAATTCTTCGAAGGATAAGAATTACAGAGCGGTTGTGCTTTATCAGGAGTTAAATGATAACAATATAAATAAGCTTAAAAAGCTTGCAAAGGATAATTTTAAGGTTGACTGCATTCCGATGAAGAACAGCTTTGAATCTATAACCGACCGCATGAGCAACAGGCTCCGCTGCGATTATTTTACGCTTACTATCTATTTCAGACTTTTTATTCCGCTAATGTTTCCTGAGTATGACAAGGGAATATATATAGACAGCGATGTTGTATTAACAGGTGATGTTGCGGAGCTTTATGAAACCGATATCGGAGATAATTTCATCGGTGCATGCAGGGATTATTCCATTGCCGATGTTCCTCCGCTGGTAGCTTATACGGAAAATGCGGTAGGAGTAAAGGGAGACGAATATATAAATTCGGGCGTTTTGCTTATGAATCTTAAAAAGATGAGAGATACAGGCTTTGAGGAGCATTTCTTAAATCTTTTAAATACCTATCATTTTGATTCCATAGCACCCGATCAGGACTATATCAATGCAATCTGCAACGGCAAGATTTATTATCTTGACCAAAAATGGGATACAATGCCCGACAGCTCGGTTCCTGTTTCAGAGCCGAAGCTCATTCATTATAATCTGTTTTCAAAGCCTTGGTGCTATGACGAAATAAAATACGAAGAGGAATTTTTCAAATATGCCGAGGACTGCGGATATATTGATGAAATAAAAGAATATAAGAAAAATTATTCCGATGAGCAGAAAAAATCCGATAAGGATTGCATGGAGCTTTTGGTAAAGCGCGGAACAGAAATTCAGAGTAATGAAGTAACCTTTAAGAAAATGCTTGAAAAAGGAGTTAAAATCCGTTTATGAGTAAGGATAACGGCCGTATTGAAGTAATTGAAAATATCAAAAAATACTCGCAGTCGGGCGAATTTCATAATAAAGTCGAGCTTAACGACCCCGTGCTGACCAACGACCAGAATAAGCTTATAACAGATAACTATATTAAAAACAGAAATACATTTAATTATAAAATAAAGAGAAACGCGGCGGTTTTTATTGCAAAAACCGCGACTGTCTTTATAAATCGCGATACAGTTATAAAGGGGCTTGAAAAAGTTCCCGAAAATCTGGGCGGAGTTATTATAACAAGCAATCATTTCAGCCCTTTTGAAAATACGGTCGTAAGATACCTTACAAATAAGCTTGATAAAAAGCTTAATATAATCAGCCAGACATCAAACTTTGCAATGACGGGAATAATCGGATTTTTAATGAACTATGCCGATACCATTCCGATTTCGCCCGAGCCGCATTACCTTGCCCGTGATTTTATGAAAATTTTAAAAGAAAAAACAGTCGGTAAAAGCGAGGCGGTCCTCCTTTATCCCGAACAGGAAATGTGGTTTAATTACCGCAAGCCCCGTCCGCCTAAAAAGGGAGCGTATTATTATGCGGCTAAGCTTAATGTTCCTGTTCTTTCCTGCTTTGTAGAGGTCGTCGATACAGATAAGGACGCGTCCGAGCAGTTTAAAAAGGTAAGATATGTAATGCATGTTTTAGGCTTGCTTAACCCCGATAAGAATTTAAGCGTCAAGGAAAATTCTCAGCTTCTTGCAGACAGGGATTATGAGCTTAAAAAGCAGTGCTATGAAGAGGTTTATAATAAGCCGCTTGATTATTCTTTCGATGTTTCGGATATAGCAGGATTTAAGGGTGAGGCTTTTGAACACTGAAAAAAGATATTATGAAAGTCTTACGCAGGATTTCGAGGAAACAAAAAATCAGGACATAAAATTAGGCGATGATTATAAATTTATCAGAACCGGTTTTTTTGACAGATTTCTGTCAGCTGTAATTTACGGCGCCGCGGTGGGATTATCATATCCTTATTGCAGATTTTTTCTGCATATAAAATTTGAGGGAAGAAAAAAGCTTAAGGATTTTAAAAATACCGGCTATTTCCTTTTTGCCAATCACACTCAGCCTATAGGCGATGTTTTCACTCCCGCGCATGCGCTGTTTCCTAAAAGAATCTATACAATTGTCAGCACCGCAAATTACGGAATTCCCGTAATCGGAAAAATCCTGCCTTTTTTGGGCGCTCTGCCCGTAATAGAAAGCGTTAAGGGACTAAAAAATCTTACGGCGAGTATAAAGACGAGATTAAGCGAAAATAAATGTATAGTAATCTACCCTGAGGCGCATGTCTGGGAATACTGCACCTTTATAAGACCTTTTTCGGACACTTCGTTTAAATTCCCCGTAAAATTCGAAAAACCGTCGTTTTGTATGACTGTTACTTATAATAAATCCAAGCTTTTTAAAAGACCTAAGGCTACCGCTTTTATTGACGGGCCCTTTTATCCCGAGGGAGAAAGCGTCAGGGAAAAGGCCGAAAGCCTTAAAAATCAGGTGGCCGAGGCTATGATAAAAAGAAGCGGGGAAAGCGATTATAATTATATCGAATATTTAAAAAAATAAAAAAACACCGTTTGTTTTCACTTTCTAAAAACAAATGGTGTTTTTGCTTGTTGCGGCAGAATTAAACTAAAAAGAAACAGTTAATTGCATTTTGAATTTTTCTTTGCCGTAAACAGCATGCGGAATTCCTTTCGGCATAATAAGCGTTTCGCCCTCTGTCAGGATATATTCCTTTCCGCCGACGGTGAATTTGCCCGTTCCGTCAAGCACTGTTACCATTGCGTCGCCGCCGGCGGCATGGGTCGAAATTTCCTCGTCCTTATCAAAAGAAAACAAGGTCATGCTGACCTTGTCGTTTTGTACCAAGGTCTTGCTTACAACCTGTCCGTCGCTGTAATCAATCAGATCTTTAAGCGAAAGCTTTTTTTCTTTTTCAATATTTTTATACATTTCTTTCAGCTCCTTTATTTTATTATATATCGAAAAAAGCATTTAATAATCAATAAATTGTAAATATTTTAAAATGTAAAAAAAGTACGCTTAACTAAAAAAAGAGGGCTTGACTTAAAATCTTCCGATAATATAATAAATAATGTATTCAGTATTGTTTTTTACACTAAAATTCGGAAAAATAACCGTTGAATTCGTTTTATCTTTATGCTATACTGTATTATATCAAAAATAAAAAGGGGTTAAAAAATGACGCTTAAAGAAAAAATTTTACAGACATTTATCGTAACCGTAAGAGAAATAAATAAGCACGGCGGACCTAAGGAATTTTTTGAAAAATATCCTGTCGGAGGCATGTATTATTCGGTGCTCCCCGGGGCTGAGGATACCGTCGAAATGGGAACGGGCACTTCTTATAAAAGACTTTGCGAGTGCAGAAAATATTCTAAAGTTCCGCTTTTGGTATGTGCCGACGGAGCAGGGATTACAGGCGCTAAGTACTCCTGCGGTCCGAGCGCTCTTGTTTCTTCCAAAAATTTAAAGGACGCTTATGATTACGGAAAGCTTTTAGGCATGCAGATGAATTTTCACGGTGTCGATTGGCTTTTAGGTCCGAGCGTAGATCTGCTTTATGACCGCTCAATGCCGCTTTATGCCGCAAGCGACGACCCGAAGCTTACAGCTAAGGTTTACAGCGAGGTTGTAAGAGGCCTTCAGGATCAGGGCGTTTGCGCAACCTTAAAGCATTTCCCGGGTCTTGGAACAAACAGTATAAATATGCACTTCGGCCACGGCAGAAATGTGCTCGATTTCGATGAATGGATGAATTCCTACGGTTATCTTTATAAGGAGCTGTTTAAAACCTCTCCTTTAAGCGTAATGACTACCCATGTTTCCTTAAAATCTTATACCGATGAATATGAAAACGGTTACTATCCTATCGCTACATATTCAAAAAGACTTACAAACGACCTTTTAAAAGAGGAGCTGGGCTTTGAAGGCGCTGTTGTTACCGACGCTCTTATAATGGGCGGTATGGCGACAGGCAATCTTATTGAAGAAACCGTTCAGGCTTTTAAAAGCGGTGCCGACCTTCTTTTGTGGCCGCCTGTAGAAGCGGCTGACAGAATAGAAGAGCTTATTTTGTCAGGCGAAATTCCCGAGAGCAGACTCGATGAAGCGCTTTTAAGAATTCAGAAAATGAGAGATTTCAGAAATAAAGCCTTAAAGGAAAAGAAATATGAGGAGCCTACAGCCGAAAAGGCGGATGAAATCAGCAAAAGAGTAACGGCGCACGGAATTTGCGAATATAAAAATGAAATCGGCCTTTTGCCGCTTAATACAGATAAGGTTAAGAATATCCTTATTGTAAACGCGGCGGAAAATGAAAACAGCAAGGCGGCTTCTAACCTTGCCGACGCTCTTAATAAGGCAGGCTTTAACGCAGAGGTCAAAAGAGATATATATGATGTTCCGTCACGCGTTTGCTGGCAGGACGATATTGACGAATTGCAGTCGAAATATGACCTTACAATTTTTTCAATGAGTATGGATTATGCGACCTCTTGGAGCGTTTCGTTTATGATGGTTTGGGCTTTCCAGCTGTTTGATAAGAATAAAAAGCTTATTATAAATTACGGCTCGCCGTTCTTTGCCGAGGACTATTTTGCCGAGGAGCATACAATAGTTGAAGTAAATAACGGGGCGGACGAAAAAACCGTCGAACTGCTTGTCGAAAGGCTTTTGGGCAAGGAGCCCTTTACCGGAACTAAGATCTTAACCGAGCATACCAAGAAAATTTAATATTTAAAAAACAATAACCCCCGAGCTATGGCTTAAAATGCAATAGCTCGGGGGTTGTTTTTTTATATTAACAGCCGCTTTTTTTCGCGCCATTTTTCTGGGGAAATGCTATTTTTGCGGATAAAAAGCTTATAAAAATAAGAGTAGTTATTAAATCCGCATTCCTCGGATATGCTTTCAAGTGTTTCCGAGGTCATTTCTATAAGATTTTCCGCTTTTTGCAGTCTTATCTTTTGCAGATAGGAAATGGGGGTCATACCGTAAGATTTTTTGAAAATATTTATTATATGATTTTTGCTGAAATGAAATTCTTTGCAAAGCATAGGCAAAGTAATTTCTTTATTGCAATTTTTTATGATAAAATCCGCTATTTTGTCTGCGGCGGTAGGAATTGTTTTTTTGTTATAAAGCTTTGCGAGAATATTGTATAGCTGTCCCGCCTTTAAAATATAAGGTGCGTCGCTGTGCGCCAAGCCGTTCATTTTTTCAATATCTTCTTTAAGCAATGTATAATCGAAGGTTCCGCTTTTAGGGAGAATTTTTCCGTTCTCTTCCCAATTATCTGAAAGGAAGTGAATGTAAAGATATCTCGGAGCGTCGCTCGGTATTTCACCGCCCTGATACATTCCGCGGCGCTGAATATAATACTGCCCCGCAAGGACTTCATGCTGCTCTCCGTTCTCTGAAAACCGCAAAACCCCTTCATAAACGAGCAATAAAACATCCTTATCGCAAAATCGCGTCACATGGCGCTCGGATTCTTTAAAAAAGCGAAGAGAAGCGCTTAAATATTTTATCGGCTTATCAAGATTTATTCCCTGCATAATAATCACCGGATTTATTATAAGTATAAATTGTGATATTGTCAATCTTTTGTGTGAAATATGCTATGTTTTATCAAAAATCAGTGTGATAAAATAAATCTGTAAAAGGAGTCGAACGCTATGAAATACAATTTTTATACAACTGATGAGATTAAACCTAAGGGCTGGCTTAAAAGACAGCTTGAAATTCAGGCGGAGGGCCTTTGCGGAAATCTCGATAAAATCTGGCCTGACATATCTGACAGCGCATGGATAGGCGGAACGCGCGAGGGCTGGGAAAGAGTCCCTTATTGGCTTGACGGGTTTATTCCGCTTGCTTATCTTTTGGATAACGACGGTATGAAAGCCCGCGCAAAAAAGTATATAGACGCGATTATTTCCGCACAAAAAGCGGACGGCTGGATATGTCCCTGTCCCGATGAAAAACGGGGAGAATATGATACTTGGGCAGTTCAGCTTATTACAAAGGTTCTTACGGTTTATTATGAATGCTCAAAAGACGAACGGATTCCCGAAGTAATTTATAATGTGCTGAAAAACTATTATGATTTATTGAAAAACGGCACTGTTAAGCTTTTTGATTGGGGTAAATTCAGGTGGTTTGAGACCTTTATATCAATTAAATTTATTTATTCACGCACCAAAGAGGATTGGCTGATTGAGCTTGCAAGGATTTTAAAGGAGCAGGGAATTGATTACGGCAAATTAACCGAACAATGGAAAATTCCTCTTAATAAATGGGATTTAAGCACTCATACCGTAAATGCTACTATGGCTCTTAAGTCGGATGCTTTAGCGTCAGAGCTTCTGAAAACAGAGTTTACCGATAAAACAGACCTGTTATACAGTATTTTGGAAAAATATAACGGCACGCCTGTCGGAACATTTACAGGCGATGAATGTCTTTCGGGTTTAAGCCCGATTCAGGGCACGGAGCTTTGCTCGGTTGTCGATCTGATGTATTCTTATGAATGGCTCTATGCGTTTACGGGTGATGAAAAATGGGCTCAAAGACTGGAGCTTGCCGCCTTTAATGCTTTGCCTGCCGCAATAAGCGAGGATATGCGGACGCATCAGTATGACCAGCAGAGCAATCAGATTTCATGCGAAATTTTTAAAGGAAAGCCGATTTTCAGGACAAACAGCGGCGAGTCGCATTTATTCGGCTTGGAGCCGCATTTCGGCTGCTGTACCGCAAACTTCGGTCAGGGCTGGCCGAAATTTGCGCTTTCGGTGTTTATGTATAATGAAAATACGGTGGTTAACGCTTTTCCCGTGCCGTCAGAGCTTAAAACAGATAAATTTGTTATTAAGCTTAAAACCGAATATCCTTTTAAGAATTACTTTAAATATACCGTAAATTCAGATACAGATTTTAATTTTAAAATCCGCATTCCGTCTTTCGCAGAGAATGTCAGGGTTAACGGGGAAATTTTAACAGATAAAGAGCTCAGCTTTGAAATCAAGCCCTGCCGAAACAGAGTTATCGAGATAACCTATGATATAAAGCCTGTTCTAATAAACCGCCCTTACGGTCTTTATACCGCCCGCTGCGGTTCGCTTGCATTTTCACTGCCGTTAAAATATGAAAAGCGAATGCTTGAATACACCCGCGGGGGCGTTGAAAGAAAATATCCCTACTGCGATTATGAGTTTAAACTTAAGTCCGATTGGAATTATGCTTTTTGTGACGGCGGTTTTAAAATCATTCGTAGAAATTTAAGCGATTTTCCGTTTTCCGAGAGCGATCCGCCGGTTATACTTAAAACGAAGCTTTGTAAAATTGACTGGGGCTTTGAGGAAGGTTATGATAATGTTTGCAAAAAGGTTCCGAAATCATTAAAACCTTTATCTGACCCCGAAACCGCCGAGCTTTGTCCGTACGGCTGCGCAAAGCTCAGAATGACCGAAATGCCGAAAGCCGAACAATAATTTATATTTTTATTATGATAAAAAAATCAGCCGACTTTGTATAAAGCCGGCTGATTTTTTCTAAAAGGCAATTGTCTTAAATTTCAATTTTATTTATTTTTCGAAATTTATCGGGTGAAATAGAATATTTTTTCTTAAATAATGAATACATATAGCCTAAATTTGAAAATCCGCTGTAATAGCAGAGATTTATTATATCGACATCTGAATAAACAAGCATATTTGCAATATATGTAAGCCTTAATTCGTTTATATGCTCAGAAAGAGAATGGTTAAAGAATTTCTTTATGCTTCGGCTCAAATGTTCTCTTGAAACGCCTGCAAGTTCTGTCATTCTCTGTATTCCGCCCGAAAAATTTTCGGGCTTTTTTATTTCGTTGCAGGCATAAACAAGCCAGTCTGGCATTCTTGAAATGTCTGTATAAAAAATAAATTCCGATGAAAAGTAATAATTAAGAATGTCAATAAGAACCGATAAAAGGTGCATTTTCCGCTTTGCGGTCTGATCAATGGGAATAGAAAAGTATTTGTTTATTTTTTCTGCAAGGGAAACGCTGGCATTTTCGTCTATAACGATAAACGGCGGCTTTTTTGAGGCTAAAATTTTTTTAAGCAATGCGAAATTTAGAAAATTTGTAAACTCATTAAATGTATCTATGCCTATATACAGCTGAATTATTTCGATGCAGTTCAAATCAGGATTTAAAAAATCATGGCAGTCCTCAGGACGCATAAGAATAATCGAGTTTTTCGGCAAATAGACAATATTACCATTGGATTGGTGCAAACACCCGATTTTCGGTAAAAATGAAAACTCAAATCGCTCATGATAGTGTAATTTTACATCATTATTTTTCTTGAGAAAATACATGCAATCTAAATCTTCATATGAACCTTTTTGTAACAAATCACTTTTAATAAATATACACTTCCTATAAAACATACTAACATACATATGTATATTATCACAAACCCAAACAAATTTCAAGGTTTTTAAAAAACTTAATTTCCAAAATTTATATTTATATTTATCACAATATTGGAAGAAAAAACATGCTCAAAGCTTTAAAATAATTATGTAAAATAAAAAAGATTTATTTATAAATTTTGAATTATCCTTTTCAAAGTTTATAAATGGATTGCATTGTGGGAAAAATTGATTATGCGCAGTTTTTACATGGCGGGAGCGAGGTGAGCTTTAAAGAAAAAAGCGGACTGCAACTGGGATGTTATCACAAATACCTTCTGGCTGCCGACCGTGAAGCCGGATGTTCTGATTCCGGTAATTGAAGTATTTTTAAAAAAGGAGAATTCATAATGAAAACCAATATCAAAAAACCGATAGCATTACTATTTTGTATGATTTTATTTTCCGTTTCGCTCTTCACGGCAAATCTTTCGGTTTCTGCCACGGGCTTCAGCGGAAAGGGCTCGGGAACAAAGAACAGCCCTTATCTTGTAACCAATGCTCAACAACTTGATGAAATGCGTAACAATTTAAAAGCACATTATAAACTCGCAAATACAATTGATATGTCATCCGTTGCAAACTTCAAGCCGATAGGCAATATCGCAAAGCCATTTACGGGAACCTTCACCTGCAACACAAACAGCGACGGAACACCGAAGTATATTATAAAGAATTTAAAAATCACCGTTTCTCCCGCGGGTGCTACCCGTGCCGAGAAATACAGCGGTTATAAGAAGGACGGAACCTCAGGCTGGGAATGCGGACTTTTCGGTAAAGCCAAAGGAGCAACATTTAAAAATATATTCCTCGGAAATGTCAATTATAAAAACACAGTTGAGGGAACCTCTACTATGAATTCTGACTATTCCATTAATCCCGGTCAGGATGAAATGGGTGCTGCCGCTCTGGTAGTTCTCGGAGAGGGAATAAATGTAACAAATTGCGGAGCAAGCGGAAATATCGAGAGCGCCAGCAATCATACAGGCGGTCTTATCGGCTTTGCGGGTTCTTCTTCAAAAATCAAAAACAGCTATTCTTATGTAAACATTAAATGTACAGGTGCATGGAATTCTGGAGGTTTTATAGCATCGATAAATAAATCCACTGTTGACTCCTGCTTCTATGAGGGAACCTTCTACGGCGGCGGAAATACAGCCGGCGCATTCTTCGGATCAGGCAAGGATACAACTGTTTCAAACTGTTGGGCAGGCGGAACCGTTACCAACGAGACCTCAGGCTGTTTCGGCGGAACCAAAAACTTTAACTATTCCGATTATATCGAACCCTATAAATATACAAAAAACTGTTATACAATTGCTAAGATTGCTGGCAGAACAAATTCTCAAACCAATAAAACCACTAATGCAAACAACTGGATAACAAACGAACCAGGCGGTCTTGAAATAGGCTTTGCGGCAGGCTCTATGGATGAAATAAATAATGCCTTTAAGAGTCTTTCCGCTTGGACTGTAACAGCAGGCTCCTATCCTCAGCTTAAAAATGTTTTTCCCGTAAAGGATGCGAATAAATATGTTCCTTTAAGTGCTGAACAGGTTCAGCAGAATAACACTTCCGATGCATCCTCAACAGGCGGTAAATCGGATGCCGACAATTCAGCCTCAGGCGATAAGACTGATAATTCTAAAGATGAGGACAGCAAAAACTCGGCGACAATAAAAACTCAAGTAAAAACAGAAACCCCGTCAATTGCCAAAACCGAAATAATTCTTATTGTTGTTTTATCGGTTTTCTTCGTGCTTGTAATGGGTCTTACGGTTTATATTCTTGTTTCAAATATTTTATTTATCAGAAAATGCAAGGCAGGCTCCGTAAATACTTCATTGGCGGATTTAGAAACTGATAACGGAGAGGGAAAAAATGAAAAGTCTTAAAGGTAATAAACTTTTAAACGGTAAGGTTAAAATAAATATTACATATTTTCTGCTGACCTTACCGGGAATGATATGCCTTATTATGTTAGGCTTTGTTCCTTGCTTCGGCTTGCTGCTTGCCTTTAAAAAATTCAATTATGTTGACGGCATTTTAGGAAGCCCTTGGGTAGGATTTAAGAATTTTCAGGCGTTTTTTAAAACAAACGATTTTTACAGAGTTGTCGGTAATACGGTTATGTATAACCTTGTATGGACCTTCCTTATAAATATTTTTCTAGGGGCTTTAGTAGCTTTGGCTTTATATGATGTAAGGAAAAAGGCTCTTAATAAGGCTTATCAGACAACGCTCTTAATTCCGAGCTTTGTTTCGGCTGTTGCGATGTCTTATGCGGTTTATATTTTCCTTTCTCATGAAAACGGACTTATAAACCGTGCGCTTACCGCTATGGGAAAGACTCCTGTTCAGTGGTATAGCGAGCCAAAATACTGGCCGTTTATAATAACCGCTGTTACAGCGATATCTCAGATGGGAATCGCTTCGCTGTATTTCTATTCGGCACTTCTTTCCATTGATACTCAGCTTTTTGAGGCGGCGGAAATCGACGGTGCTAAAAAGCTGAAACAGCTTTGGTATATTTCAATTCCAGAACTTATGCCGATGACATGCATGGTGCTTATAGGCAGAATGGGACAGATTCTTGTCTCAGGTCTTGATCCTTTCTATTCTCTAACACTTCAAAGCACCGCACTGTATCCGACCACCGATGTTCTTGCTACATATCTTTACAGAGGAATGACCCAGTCAAGCATCGGAGTCACAACAGCGATAAGCTTATTCACCAATTTAGTCGGAATTATAATGATAACTCTTTCCAACACGGTAGTTAAAAAGATAAATTCCGAAATGGCTATGTACTGAGGAAGTGATGAAAATGAAAACTAAATACAAGGGCTGGAATATATTTATAAATGTCTTTTTGGCAAGCTTGTCCGTAATCTGTATAGGATTGCTTCTGATGATAGTCTCCATTTCCTTTTCTAAGGAATCGGATGTTGTGAATTCAGGGTTTTCGGTATTCCCGAAGCATTTTGATTTATCGGCTTATAAGCTTATCTTTTCAAACACATCAATTATTTTAAGAAGAACCGCTTGGACGCTTTTTGTAGCGCTCGTCGCACCTATACCTACTATTGTTGTGGGAGTTATGTTCGCATATCCTCTTACTAAAAGCGATTTCGTTTTAAAAAAGCTTTATACAAGAATTCTTCTCATATCTAACTTTTGCGGAGCCGGAATGGTTGCAACCTATGTTATCTATACAAAGGTCTATAAATTAGGTAACAATCCGCTTATCTATTTCCTTCCGGGAATAAATATGTGGGGAATAATGGTCTATAAAACGATTTTTAACGGTGTTCCGAAATCCTTGATAGAGGCTGCAAAAATTGACGGAGCAACCGAGCCGCAGATTTTATATAAAATCGTTATTCCGATGTCTAAAGCAATTATTGGTATGAATTATTTTAACAATGCTATAGCACATTGGAATGATTATTCAAAATCTCTTATTTATATGAATTCCAATAAGGAATTCCAGACTTTAGCGCATTATATTCAAAGAATTTTGGCAGACGCAAGCCTTGTCAAGCAGACCTTGCAGCAGGCAGGAATGAATACGGCAAATATTCCGGAAACAACACTTAAATACGCCTTGTGCGTTATTTCGATTCTACCTATATTTATTTTGTTTCCCTTCGTTCAGAAGTATTTCTCAAAAGGAATAGCGGTAGGATCGGTTAAAGGTTAATTTATTTAGTGTGACAGGACTTGAACCTGTCACACTAGGCAAGCGATAATAATCCGAACCCGTTTTTAAACGGCAGATTTTTCGCATTGCCTAAGAAAGGGTGCATATTATGAAAAAATTATTGGCAGTTGTTTTATCCTTGATTACCGCACTTTCGGTAGTATCGCTTGCGGGCTGCGGCGGAAAGGACAATAAAAAGGTTGAGCTTATCTGGGCTACGCCCTGGTACGAGTCCGAGGAAAGCGACCTTGTTCAAAAGGTATTTAATGAAGAGCTTCAAAAGCTTCTTCCTAACACAACAGTAAAGTTCAAGCTTATGAGTTCTGATAACTGGTCGCTTATGATGAGCGGTCAGGAGCCTATAGATATAGCTTGGGCAGGATACTTAATAGATGTTTTATCAGAGGTAAAAAAGGGCTCTTATACTCCTCTTGACGATCTTATAAAGGAAAACGCTCCGAATATCGCTCAGGAAATGAAAGACTATGCAGACGATTATGAAAAAGGAAATTATGACGGCAAGCAGTATCTTATTCCGAATCAGCAGGCAAGAGTTAAGCATTCGGGTTCTCTTGTAGTTCCGGCTTCGCTTTATAAATATCTCGATGTTGATGCGCTTTTAACTGCCCTTAAGGCTTCTCCTTACCTCACAGAGGATATTTTAAAGGTATTAGACAGCTATTTTGAAAAGGTTTATGCTTCATCTGATTATGATAATGATGTTGTAGGCAAATATATAAGCATTGAAAATATTTACGGAATACTTGCAAGTAGAGGTTATGACTGGGTAACAGCAAGCGTAGCCTATAAGGCTTTTGACGAAAATCCGAAGTTTGTAAGCTTCTATGAGACCGATGAATATAAGCTTTTCTGTAAGTATGCTTCTAAATGGTATGAAAAGGGATATATTTCCTCCGAGGTTTTAACAAACGCAGGAAGCGGCTCAAGATCGTCTATAATGGAAGGCAACTATACTAATGACTGGTATCTCACCACCGTTGAGGGTAAAGGTGAGGCAAAAGGTGTTATCTATAATTTTGACGAGGGCGGAAATATAAAGGAATACCGAATTCTTACAAGAGACACCGAGCAGATGTTTAAGGGAATCAAGAAATTTGCTTCCGATTCAACCTATCTTACAATTCCTTATACCGCAAAAAATCCCGAAAGAGCTATTAAGTTTCTTGATCTTTTAAGGTCCGATAAAGGAAGAGACCTTTTCACACTTCTTTGCTATGGCTTTAAAAAGGACAGTGACCTTGCAAAGAAATACAAAACCTATCATTATACCGTTAATGAAAACGGAACCGCTCAGGGTGTTGACTATATAATTCAGCCAAGCTCCACTTCTAAGTACGGTATTCCGAGCTGGACATGCGGAAACTGCTTAAAGACCTATCTTAACGCGGATCTTGACCCCGGAATTGTAGACTATCTTGAGGATTACAACAAAAATGTAAGCCCGAAATTCCATAAAACAAAGTATTATAACTTTATGCCCGATACAACCGATATTGATATTGATATCACAAATGTTACCGCAGCTTATAACGAATATGACGCAAGAATTCACTGCGGCACCGAGGGCTCTAATTGGGAAGCAACCTACAAAACAATGATAAATAAAATCAATGCTGCTAATTTGCAGAATATTAAGAATTCCATAGAAAAGCAGGCAAAAGAATACGCTGATAAAAAATAAAGGGAGTATGAAATATGATTAAAAAAATTATATCTTTAGTTATTTCATGCACGCTCATATTCTCTCTGGTTTGTACAGCTTTTTCCGTATCAGCCGCCTCTCCCGTCAGCTTTACAATGGCTGATGTAAATAAGGTTTCTAAGGGTAAAAAATTTAAAATTGA
>ERZ808242.442-NODE-442-length-30251-cov-14.987515_pt1 | contig 30251 bp, 29 predicted proteins | sample MGYA00521244_ERZ808242 | MGnify/ENA primary metagenome ERZ808242 (study PRJEB31516, sample SAMN03275573) | gut metagenome | biome: mammalia-associated habitat; material: feces | host: Papio cynocephalus | place: Kenya | collected 2012-07-27 ... | reverse complement strand
CAAGTTTCCTGTCACGCCTTATCAAGCTCATTGTCAACACGTTACACTATACCGTGACATCAGTGACATCAAATTCGAAAAAACTTTTTCGTATATACATAAAAAAACAGTGGTAAAAATTAAAGCAAATTGAAGATATGAGATACTACACAGCATTGACCATCGCAGGCTCCGATAGTTGTGGAGGGGCTGGTATTCAGGCAGATATCAAGACGATATCGGCTCTAGGAGTGTATGCGGCTTCGGCCATAACAGCCATTACCGTGCAAAACACAAAGGGCGTTTATGGCATACAAAAAGTGGAGCCGGAGATAGTAAAGGGGCAAATAGAGGCGGTAATGGACGACATTCATCCCGATGCCATCAAGATTGGCATGGTAAATGATACGGATACCATCCACGCCATCGCCGAGACCCTCGCCAAATACAAAGGTAAATATCAGTATCTCATCATCGACCCCGTGATGGTATCCACCAGTGGAAGCCGTCTGATGCAGGAGGACGCTTTGGACACCTTTGTCAAGGAGTTACTCCCATTGGCAACCCTTCTCACGCCTAATATTCCTGAGGCAGAAATCCTTGCGGGCATAAAGATCCAAAACGCTGACGACATCAAGGCGGCAGCCGCAGCCATCAGCCAGTTGGGATGCAAATACGTACTCATCAAGGGTGGTCATTTTACAGGGACAGAAAAAATAGACTACCTCTTCGAGGATGGCAAGCAAAAGACCAGTTATCGAGGCATCAGCATCGACACTCGCAACACCCATGGCACAGGCTGCACACTCTCCTCAGCCATCACCTCCTATCTGGCAAGGGAATTCGACATGAACACCGCCATCGCCATGGCTAAAACTTATCTTTCAGGAGCCATTCTTGCAGGAAAGGGAGTGAACATTGGAGAAGGTCATGGTCCTGTTAATCATTTCTATGAGCCCAAGTCACTGTTTATCAAATAACAAAAGCCAAGGAGCTTTGGCATATCCTTTTGCTCCTTGGCTTTTTTATTTATTCTAGATTAATCCTTATTTCCCCATTAATACGTTTACCAAGCCGAACCTATAGACATATCATAGATTTTACCACTAGCATCCTGATTAAACTGGATGCCATTATATACAGCCGCATAACTTTCGTCTTTCTTCACGCCTTTAGCCTTCAACAACTCCTTCACGGAAGAGCCGACTTTGAAATATGCATCACCAACCTTTACGGCAACATCTTTCGACGACACCCCTATATAGGTTATCTTGCCGTTATCATCAGCCATCGCCGTCATCACCTCTTTTCCTTTCTTGGTAAAGGTTGCCGTGGTGGTATTCTCATCCTCCACTTCATTATACTCCGACTTCACAGCTACTTTGTCATACAATCCCTCGATCGACTTTGGCAATTTATTGATATTCGCACCAATAGTTATCGCTCCAACACCTTGGGCTGTCAGCACATAATTAGGAGTTTCCTGAGCAGCAGTTTTTGAAGCATCGCCATTGACAGTCTCTTGATTCTCCGTAGCTTGCAAAGAATCAGAATTTGCAACGGTATCTGCTACAGCAGTTGAATCATTTGCAACATCCCCCTTCGAAGTTTTATTACCACAGGCTGAAAAAAGGATGGCACCGAATGCCAAACACAAAATTAAAGTCTTCTTCATATAAGTTTACTTTTTTATTTATTGATATTATAATGTATGATAGGATAAAAGTACGCTAAGCATTTATCGTTTGCGAGAAGTGGATGTTGTTCTTCGTGTCGGAACGGTTCTTCTCCCTGTTGTCGCAGGCTTCTTCACCACAGCTTTCTCTGGTGGGAACGACAAATTGAGAAGGTTGAGCGACATGTTCCAATCCTCATAAGGAAATGTCAGCGCAAAGACTTGCAAGAAATTGACCGAAGAAGGCACTCGCTCCAAATAAGCATCGCAGACCACAGGCACGCCAGGCTCGAACTGCTCCACACTATTCAGATTACCGCCATTCAATGACATCGAAGCATCTGTATATCTATTACCATTCTCATCAAAAGCCGCAATGCTAGCATTATAGAGTTTACAGTCGAAGGCGCTATTGCTAACATTGGTCAGTGTAAAGCGGACATGAAGCATCTTATTTTTCCATTCACTTAACTTATAATCCAGCTTTAGACTAGGGACTTCACAGAGTTCCAAGCCATTGCTACCATCCTGAGGATAGGGAGTGATAGGTATGTCACGACCTGTAACTTGATAAAAATCATCTTCCAATCCAATATTCGAGCCACGCAAATCGAACAAGGCTATGCTCTTTGCCGATTTTGGAACATCTTCCACCATTACCGAACCATTGACGGCAATGCCTCCGGGGACAGAAACTTGCTGAGCTACCGAAGTCCAATTTTGATTCATAATTGAGACTTGCCCCTTGTGAGTATTACCTTGATCGTCTATGAATGCCGATTTATGCTCAGGAATGTTCTGACTAGTGCCATAAACGACAAACGAAGACTGCCCATTCGATACATTTCGCATTTTGAAATCGATACGAACATTACTGCCATAACGTTGGCAACTCACCAAATCTATCTTAATACCAGGGAAACCTGTACTAGACTTCTGCGTAACTTGCCCCTGTGCCTCCATGCTTGGAACAGCATAAATTTCATGACCAGAAAGCAAGAACACACAAAAAGCAAAAAATAACCTCTTCATATAAGTCTATTTTAAAAGTTAATAATACACACATAATATTTATACACTATAGAATTCCCTGTCGATAGGCATTACCTATGAGTTCGGCAATGTTTCTCGAACCAGTTTTCCTCAGCATCTGCCGGCGATGATATTCTACGGTATAGGAAGTGATAAAGAGTTTTTCGGCTATTTCTTTGCTGCTAAGTCCCCTTGACAACAAATCCAAAATCTCTAGTTCACGTTTCGTTATATTATTGTTTATGTCATTAGCCATATTTATCTTTACTTTATCATTTCACAACACTATACTTCTGATAGTTTCTTGCAAATATAATAAGATAAAGTTAAGACTGCAAATTTTCACAGCAGAAACAGCACCATCCAAACGCAAAACTATTGTTTTAAGTAGGGGCATATCTAAGGTTTTCCATAGTATTAGATTACGCTTCAATATATTTCATATCCGTACATTCCATCCCAAGTCGATAGCCTTCTTAATCATATCCGACACATTGGTGGCTTGAAGTTTCTGCATAATTCTTCTACGATGAAATTCCACCGTACTAGCAGCAACATGGAGGGCTTCAGCTGTATCCGAAATAGAAAAGCCACGAGCCGCCATATCGAGTACCTGACTCTCGCGGTCGGAAAGTCGAGTGGGTTGGGAACGAAGCGTGCGTAGGATTCTACAAAACGATGTACTATAGTAGCTATCCCCCTCCATAACTGCCCCAACAGCTAAGACCAACTCTTGCGTATCATCACTTTTCATCACCACGGCATCCGCATCAAAATCTAGGATTTCTTGTACGGTCCATGGTTCCTCATGCATCGTGTATATCACAATTCTACTATCGGGATGAACTTTCTTGATGCTTCTCAGAAAATCCATTCCGCTATCTTGCTTCAATTCCAAATCGCTTACCACGACATCCACTTTTCTTTTTAGGAACACTTCCATAGCTTCATCAACTGTTCTTGCCGAGAAAACTTGAAAGCCATGCAAGGAAGCCACTTTTAGAGAAACTTGCAACAAAGACTTGATGCCTTCCAATACTATCGAGTGGTCATCTACTAGCAATATATTCATTTCTTATCTTTTAATATATTTCCCTTCTTACCTTTTTATATATTTCCTTTCACCTTATTATATATTATATAGGCAATTTCATTTTCTGTAAGTCAAAGCTACGGCATACTTCCCATGCTCATGGTTTATCGAAAGTTTAGCTCCTATGCTAGCCGCTCTACGTTGCATGGTTTCCACCCCTATTCCTGAATAAGGTTGAGCATCTACCGAACTTCCTTCTCCCTCGTTCGATACGAGAAGAGACACTTCTTGACCTACCACCTGAAGCGAAATTACCAAAGAAGTAGGATTGCCATGCTTCATTGCATTGCTCACCGCCTCCTGTATGATACGATAAGTTTCATAAGCCTGCTGCGGAGAAAGCTTGCTCCAGTCGAAGCTTCCATCTATATTTAGCTTCACCTGGCATTCCGCATCATCAACTATCGTCTGCACGTAACACTTAACAGCCTCATCCAAAGCTATCTTTTCAAAACGAGGCGGCATAAGGGCATGCGATAGATGACGAACATCTTTCCAGATAGTTCTCAACTGCCTATCAGCCTTCTCCCTATCCGTAGCGAGAAGCAAGGTGACGGCAAGAATGTCATTACATACACCATCATGCAGTTCCTTTGCCATTCGCTCTCTTTCGGTTTCCAAACCTTGTATGTAGCTACGTCGCTCTTGCAGTTCTGCACGTTGCCTAGCCACTTTGCGGCGATATAGCAAAACACAGACGGCAACCAAGAGCAAAGCAGCAAAAATGCCAAGCCACAGCAGACGATTTCCCATCTCCAACTTTTCTCGTCTCGCTTGCTCCAAACCCTTCTCCTTCTCTAAGGTTTGATACTTCACTGTAAACTCACTCATATTCTTTTCGATGTCGCTCTGTTTCACGGAGTCCTGCATCCGATAAGCTTCACCCATCATAAGCCAAGCCTCATCTTTTCGATTCAGATGTTCCAAACACAGCGCTTTCTTATACAAGAGCCTTTCCTGCGGCATCACCCGATTCTTAGCATTCGTAGATAGCAAACTGTCAAGAAGTTGCTTCTGCTCCAAATATTTTCCTTGACTCGCCAACAAGTCTGCTTTCACCTCGACAATGCCGAGCACTCCATTGCTGGTCAGACTCATTCCCTGCATCGCCCTATCCGCATAAGCCATATACTTTGCCACACTTTTGTTGTCATCCAAGCCTACATAATCCTTCAAAATGACGGAAAGACATTTCAGGGTCAACACATTATAATCAACTTTTTGGACAACCTTCCACAAAGGAAGCATCACATCCAAGGACTTTTGGTACTGCTTGTTTCTCAGGTAGATGCCTCCAATATTCGCCACAGCAGACAGTCTTTCTATCGTATCGTTGGCCATCAAGGCAGATTTCTCCGCTTTGCGAGCATATATCAAAGCCTCATCAAATCGATTACTTTCAGAATACATGACAGCAATGCAATTATTGAGAAAAATCTCATACTCAGTATTCTTTTTCTTGAGTGCATATTCTATTCCCTTTTGATACTCGACGAGAGCGGAATCCAACTTTCCAAGGCGACGATAGGCGATGCCCATGGCACCTCGCATATTAAGTGTCGCCTCCACATCCTCCAGCTGTTCAGCGAGGCGTATGGTTTGATGTCCCACATGGATAGCTTCCCCCATTCTTCCCATATCGGTCAATGCCACAGTCTTCTCACTGAGCAACCAGCATCTTGTGGTATCTGCGGGATTTAGAGCCAAAGCACTATCTGCAAGCTGTATTGCAGCAGACTTTTCACCACCAACATTTAGTTCGGCCACCTTTTCCAACAGAGGATAAACTGGGTCACTGTCAGCCTCCTTGCTTTTATCATTACAAGAAAAAAGAAAGAGCACACATGATATTAATAATAGACATTTATTCATAGATGTATAGTTTGAATGTTCAAAAATACGACTATTTTTCTAATATTCATTTACAATTTCAAGCCTTTTGAGTTTATTTAACGCAAAACTACCGTTTCCATACATAAGATGTTGTACTTTTGCAGGAAAATACGAAAAAAATGAAATGGATAGTTATCACAATGCCTGAGTTCATCACGAACGAGGCCACTTACATCGAACAACTCTTCGAGGCAGGCATCGACTTACTGCATCTTCGCAAGCCAGATTCCAGCACTGAGGATTGCGAACGACTGCTACAGCAGCTTAACCCGAAATGGTATTCGAGAATCGTCGTACACGATCATTTTGAGCTCTGCGAGAAATACCATCTCCACGGCATTCATCTCAACCGCAGGAATCATCATATCCCCAACGGATTTTCCGGAAGCATATCACGCTCTTGCCACAGCCTAGAAGAGGTAATCGACAACAAGGACAACTTCGACTATGTTTTCCTCAGCCCCATCTTCGACAGTATCTCCAAACAAGGATACCAGCATGCTTTTACCGATGAAAAGCTTGCAAAGGCTGCACAAGAAGGCATTATCGACAATAAAGTAATCGCCCTAGGAGGTATTTCCTACGACAGGATTCCCCAACTAAAGGCTTGGCACTTTGGTGGAGCGGCATTTCTGGGAGCGGTTTGGAATAAGTTGCTCTGCACCCAACAATGAAAATAAATCTCGATTTATTTTGCATTGTCTTCGATTTGTTGTAACTTTGCACCCATGATTTATCCAGATAATTTTGAAAACAAGATAGGATTCAACGAAATCCGCAAGATGTTGCGCGAAAGATGCCTCTCTCCACTTGGCAAGGAACAAGTGGATAAGATGGCTTTCAGCGACGACGCCGAACAGGTGAACGAATGGCTCATGCAGGTGCGTGAGTTCCGCCGTCTGATGGAGGAGGTCGAAGACTTCCCCCTGCAATATTTCTATGACGTAAGGGAAAGCATCGTACGCATCCGAGTGGAAAACACCCACTTGGAGGAAGACGAGCTTTTCGACTTGAGACGTTCGCTCTCTACCATCGCCGGCATGGTGAAGATATTGAACCACAGCGACGAGGACGATGCCCACGCCGAGCAAGAGGACGGTTGGAGAAGGGAGAAGAAATATCCCTACCCTGCCCTTCACCGCCTATCGCAAGACATCGTTACCTTCCCACAACTCATCCAACGCATCGACCAGATACTTGACAAGTTTGGTAAGATTCGTGACAACGCCACCCCCGAACTGCTCCAGATTCGCCGAGAACTGGCAAAAACCGAGGGAAGCATCTCGCGTACCTTATATAGTATATTGCGCTCGGCACAGAGCGAGGGTGTCGTAGAAAAGGACGTTACTCCTGCCCTACGTGATGGAAGATTGGTGATTCCAGTTATCCCTACCCTCAAGAAGAAAATCAAGGGTATCGTACACGACGAGAGTGCCACGGGTAAGACGGTCTTCATCGAACCTACCGAGGTGGTGGAAGCCAACAATCGTGTGCGTGAGTTGGAGGGCGAGGAACGCAAGGAGATTATTCGCATCCTCACTGACTTCACCAACAAGGTACGTCCTTTCTCCAAGGAGATATTGGACTCATACCGATTCTTGGCGAAAATCGACTTGATACAGGCGAAACAAAAACTCGCCGATACCTTCAAGGCGATAGAGCCAGAGGTGGAAGACCATCCTCATATCGACTGGATTCGTGCCATCCACCCATTACTTCAGCAGTCCTTGCAGAAGAAAAACGAGAAAGTGGTACCGCTCGACATCATCCTTACGCAAGAAAAGCGCATCCTGATTATTTCCGGTCCTAATGCCGGAGGTAAGTCTGTATGCTTGAAGACCGTAGGACTGCTCCAGTATATGCTGCAGTGCGGACTGAGCATCCCAGTGAGCGAACGTTCGAAGACAGGTGTCTTCAAGAACATCATGATCGACATCGGCGATGAACAGAGCTTGGAGAACGACTTGAGTACCTACTCTTCCCATCTGCTGAACATGAAGAACATGATGAAGCAAGCCAATGGCGACACCATCATCCTGATAGATGAGTTTGGTACAGGTACCGAACCAGGCATCGGTGGAGCCATCGCCGAGGCCGTACTCGACAAGTTCTGCAAACAAGGAGCATACGGTGTTATCACCACCCACTACCAGAACCTGAAGCACTTTGCGGATAGTCATGAGGGAGTAGTGAATGGAGCCATGCTCTACGACCGCCACGAGATGAAGGCTCTCTTCCAGCTAGCCATCGGTCGCCCTGGTTCCTCATTCGCCATCGAGATAGCAAGAAAGATAGGATTGCCAGAGGAAGTCATCAAGGAGGCATCGGATATCGTGGGCTCGGAATATATCCAGAGCGACAAGTATCTGCAAGACATCGTGCGAGACAAGCGATACTGGGAGAACAAGCGCCAAAACATCCACCAGCGTGAGAAGGATATGGAGAAGACCATCTCCAAGTATGAGAGCGACATCGAGGACATCGAGCGCAGTCGCAAGGCAATTCTCCAAAAAGCGAAGGAAGAAGCAGCAGAGCTTTTGAAGGAGAGCAATAAGAAGATAGAGAACGCCATCCGAGAGATTCGTGAGAGTCAGGCAGAGAAGGAGGAGACCCGCCGTATCCGTCAGGAGCTGGATGCCTTCAAGCAGGAGGTACAGGAAATCGACACCAAGGATGCCGACGACAAGATAGCTCGCAAGATAGCCCAGATTCAGCAACGCAAGGAACGCCATGCCAAGCGACAGGCTGAGAAGAAGGAGAACCAAGAAAAAGCCGCAGCAGCTCTGCGCAATGCCCAGAACAAAACGCAGACAGACAACAACCGTGAAATCAAGGCTGGCGACACCGTTCGCATCAAGGGCTTGACGACTGTCGGTAAGGTAGAAAGCATTACGGGCGATACAGCCACAGCCGTATTCGGAGGCATGAGAACCAAGATGCGACTCAACCGCTTGGAGCACGCTACCCCTTCAACCGAGACCCTCGACAAGACCGAAGAGCGCAAGGAGAACTTGGCTTCATATGGCATCAGCCGAGAAACTCGCAAGACCATCGATGCCCACAAGACCAACTTCCATCAAGACTTGGATGTGCGTGGCATGAGAGGCGACGAGGCTCTGAATGCCGTTCAGTATTTCATTGACGATGCCATCTTGGTAGGAATGCCTCGTGTAAGAATCCTTCATGGCAAGGGAAATGGCATTCTCCGTCAGCTCATCAGACAGTATCTGAGCAGCGTGCCAAACGTTACGCATTATGCCGACGAGCACGTGCAGTTCGGTGGAGCAGGTATCACAGTCGTGGACTTTTAAAGTGAAGAACCAAGGGTGAGGAATTCAAATGTTTCTCACGTTTTTCTCTTAACAGAAGTTAAAGAAATAAAGATTTTAGGCAAAACATTTGGCGGGTTCAAAGGAAAGTAGTACCTTTGCACCCGCTTAAAAGCAATACGCTTTACGAAGCAAACTTTGAGACGGACAAGTCTCATACGACCAGCTCCCTCGGAATCCCCCAGGATGGGAACATAGCAAGGGTACTTGGTTGTAGCGGTGCGATATGAATCGCTTGTCCACCCGCCTCTTTAGCTCAGTTGGCCAGAGCACGTGATTTGTAATCTCGGGGTCGTTGGTTCGAATCCGACAAGAGGCTCAAAAAGGAACTTTCCCACAAGGGAAGTTCCTTTTTCGTTTTATAAATCTTTAGCTATTTTTCCTTAGACACCTCCTTATTATCTTTAATTATATATAAATATTCTTCCCCTATACACCTTATATAATAAAAAAGTTGTATTTTTGCAGAATGATAAAGTGAATATGAAATGATTATCCACATCAAACTGAAAATACAATATAACAATGAATACTGAAAATAAAGAGAATCAAGAAGAAAAAAAATCAGACAAACAATTCCAAAGAGTGAAGACCGTCATCATCGACCTGGGGAAAATCAAGCAAACCAAGGCTTTCGCTCGCCAAGACGGCGCAATCCTAGGTATCGTATGGATTGCCAGTTTCGTCTGTACAATGTTGGCTGCCGACCCTAGCTACCAAATGCTGGGACTCATCTCCAACCTGCTCATCATCTCTACCCCATTCGTGGTGGCAAAGCGTCTGAAAGCATTCCGCGACAATGTGAGAGAAGGGCATATTTCCTTCCGACATGGGTTCTACTATTGTCTCCAGACATTCTTTTATGCCACACTGCTACTCACCATCGTGCAGTATCTTTGGTTTAGATTTATGAACACAGGAATGTTTATGAACCAACTCCAGGCAAACTATCAGATGGTAGCGCAAGCTTACCAGCTCACGGCACAGGAGTCGAAGACTCTCCTCGATGCCCTCACAATGATGAAGCCTATCGCTTGGGCATCAATGTTCATGATTACCGATTTGATAGCAGGTGCGATACTTAGTCCTATTCTTGCAGCCATCTTTGCCAAGAAGAATCTGCAACAGCAGTCTATTCAGCAATAAACTATCGGATTAGACGAAGACAAAACACAAAATTTAGAAACTCAAAACATCAAATAAAGAAAAATGGATATTTCTGTAATCGTTCCTCTCTTCAATGAGGAAGAGTCGTTGCCAGAACTTTACGCATGGATTAAGCGTGTGATGGATGCCAACGACTTCACATACGAAGTCATCTTCGTGAACGACGGTTCAACCGACCGTTCATGGAACGTCATAGAAGAACTTGCCGAGAAAAATGAGCAGGTAAAAGGCATTAAATTCCGCCGAAACTACGGCAAGAGCCCAGCACTCTATTGTGGTTTCAAGGAAGCACAAGGCGATGTCGTCATTACGATGGATGCCGACCTGCAAGATTCTCCTGACGAAATACCAGGGCTTTACCAGATGATTACCAAGGAAGGTTATGACCTTGTTTCTGGTTACAAGCAGAACCGCAAGCAGGGCGACCCATTGAGCAAAACCATCCCAACCAAGCTCTTTAACGCTACAGCCCGCAAGGTGAGCGGCATCCACAACTTACACGACTTCAACTGTGGGTTGAAGGCTTACCGCAAGGATGTGGTCAAGAACATCGAGGTGTATGGCGAGATGCACCGCTATATACCATATCTTGCCAAGAACGCTGGCTTTGCAAAAATTGGCGAAAAGCCAGTACACCACCAAGCACGCAAGTTTGGCAAATCTAAGTTTATGGGCTGGAATCGTTTTGTAAACGGTTATCTCGACCTGATGACCCTTTGGTTCCTAAGCAATTTTGGCAAGAAGCCAATGCACGTGTTCGGATTCTTGGGCAGCGTGGTATTCTTCATCGCCTTCCTTTCGCTTATCGGCCTGGGCATCGACAAGGCTATAGACTTACACAATGGCATCTATGGTCACCTCATTACTGACTCACCGTACTTCTACATCGCCCTCATTGCGATGGTGTTAGGCAGTCAGTTCTTCCTGGCAGGATTTTTGGGTGACCTCATCAGCCGACAGAATCCTAACCGTAATGATTACCAAATAGAAAAGGAAATAAGATGCGGAAAATAATACCAGCAGTCTTCCTTGTGATAGCACTGATGATAGCGAGTTGCACAAGCCTCGATTGCCCACTCAACAACACCACTTACACCAAGTACAAATTGATGGGCAATGTGACGACACTCAATGACACGCTATCCATTTCTACCACTAAGCAAGAGGGAACAGACAGCGTACTCATCAACAAGGACGTGAAAGTGGATAGCTTCATCCTGCCGATGAGTTACCATCAACCAGAAGACGTGTTCTACTTCGAGATTCGCAATAAGTATCACCAAGTGTGGAAAGACACCGTGACCGTGAAGAAGGAGAATTATTCGCATTTCGAGTCTGTGGATTGTGGAGCTTCATATTTCCACACCATCATGGAAGTAAAGACCACACACAACTACATCGACTCGATAGTCATCAACCATAAAGAAGTAAATTATGATGCATCTAAAGCGCATTTCTATATTTATTTTGGCAATCGCGATTAACTTGACAGCCTTTGCACAGCAGAAGAAGATAGCCACCATAGAGCCAGACACAATTCCTTTGCTAAGAGGCATGGCTGTAGGATTTGATGTCATCGGTCCTGTACAGTTGATGGTAAGTGATTATGGACAATACGAAGCTTCGTTTCGTGTGAATCTGAAGGACAAATACTATCCTATCATCGAATTGGGATACGGCAAGGCTGACGCCAGTGACGAAAGTACCAAGATAAGATACAAGACGAATGCTCCATACGGTCGCATTGGCATAGACTGGAACCTACTCAAGAACAAGCATGACGACTACCGTCTGTTCGGAGGATTCAGATATGGCTTCACCTCATTCAAGTATGATGTGTCTTCGCCCCCAATAAAGGATCCAGTTTGGGGAGGCGAATCGCCATACGGAGCCGAAAGTGTATCAGCCAACTGTCATTGGCTGGAAGGTGTTTTTGGTGTAGATGCCAAAATATGGGGTCCCGTAAGAATAGGATGGAGCTTCCGTTACAAGCGCCGCATAAAACACAAAGATGGAGACTTGGGCAATACATACTACGTACCAGGCTTCGGTAAACAAGGTGGTTCACGACTGGGTGGCACATTCAATGTTACATTTGAAATCTAGGCAGCAAGCGTATCCTGACAAACAAGATGAGACACTTGTAACCTAAAAAGAAAAGATAAGATATGAATAAAAAGAAACTGATATGGCAAATCCCCTTCCTGCTGTTCTTGATCATAGGTAGCTACATCATCATCCACAAGAATAGCGACCCGGTATATCAGCACGATGAAGGATTCGTGTTTGGCACAGTCTATCACATCACCTACGAAAGCAGCACCAACTACAAGGATGGCATTGAGGCAGAATTGAAAAAGGTGGATCAATCACTCTCACCTTTCAACAAGACCTCCATCATCTCCCACATCAATCGCAACGAAAGGGTTATGGTAGATAGTATGTTCTATGATGTGTTTAACCTGGCAGAAAGCATCTCCAAGGAGACCAACGGAGCTTTCGACATCACCGTCGCCCCACTGGTAAATCTATGGGGATTCGGATTCAAGAAAGGCGTTACTCCAAGCAAGAACGCCATCGACAGCATCCGAAGCTTTATCGGATATCAAACGGTGAAGCTCAGCAACAAGCAGGTGGTCAAGGAAAATCCAAAGACCATGCTCGATTGTTCCGCCATCGCTAAAGGATATGGAAGCGATGTGGTTGCCAAATTTCTGAAAGCAAAAGGCGTGAAAAACTTCATGGTGGAAATTGGCGGTGAAGTGGTGGTAAGCGGTATCAGTGACAAACAGAAGCCTTGGCATATAGGCATCAACAAGCCAACCGACGACTCACTCAACACCAACAACGAGCTTCAAGACATTTTGGAAGTCACAGACATCGCAATGGCTACCAGCGGCAATTATCGCAACTTCTACTATAAGAATGGCAAGAAATATGCCCACACCATCGACCCAAAGACGGGCTATCCCGTGCAGCACAGCATACTTTCAGCCACTGTGCTCGCCAAGAATTGTGCCACAGCCGATGCTTACGCCACATCATTTATGGTGATGGGGATGGAAGAAGCTAAGAAGGTTCTTAAGAAACATTCAGAACTTTGTGCTTATCTCATCTATGCCGATGAGAAGGGAAACAATAAAGTATGGTACTCCCCCAATATGGAGCAGAAACTACTGAATCCATAAAAAAGAAGACACAAGCTCTGCGAAAAATAACAACAAACAATGCAAGAAGACAGACTATACGACAATCTCCTGAACCTGCCATTATTCCTGGGAATGAGCCGAAGCGACCTGTTGGAAGTTGCAGGTCACACAAAGTTCGATTTCAAGAAAGTAGAAGCAGGGGACACCATCGCCCAAGAAGGCGAGCCTTGTCAACGCCTGTATTTTCTCCTGACAGGAGAGCTGAACGTCATCACCGAAGCAGACGACCATGGGTATCGCATAGAAGAAGACATCAAGGCTCCAGAAGCATTCCAGCTAGAGTGCCTCTTCGGATTCAACCAACACTTCACCCACACCTACACCGCAAAAAGCGACTGTAGCCTGATGAGCATCGGAAAGCCGGAAATACGAAAGCTATCGGATAGGTATGAAATATTCCGCATCAACCTGCTCAACATCATCTCCACCCAGACCCAGAAGAACAATCGTCGTCTTTTTCGGGTTTCCCCAAAGGATTTATGTGAGCGCATCACCAGATTCTTCGAGAGCCGCTGCCTTCGCCCTGCAGGCGAAAAGCTCATCTACATCAAAATGACCCGACTGGCTGCAGAGATGAACGTAAAACGCATCTATGTATCTAACGCTCTCAACGAGATGCAAGCGAAGAAGCTCATGAACCTATACAGAGGACGGATCCATATCCCAGCACTCGAAAAATTAATTAATCGATAAAAAACAACATTATGCAAGACAACATAAACAAGAATACAGAAAAGAACATAAACGAAAACTGTGGAGAGAAGAGAGTTAATCCTTTCTTCTTGCCTTATGGTACTCCACACAACACTGCCCCATTCGACCGCATTCAACTCAGCGACTATGAGGAGGCATTCATGGAGGGTATCCGCCGTGATGACGAGGCTACCGACAAGATTGTAAACGATCCTGCTGAGCCTACCTTCGAGAACACCATAGCGCGTGTGGATACTGAAAAAGGCGAACACTATTACGACCTCTTGAGCCGTGTATCCAACGTATTCTCTTGTATGATGAGCGCAGAGACATGCAACGAGATGGAAGAGTTGGCACAAAAGATGAGTCCTATTCTTACCAAACATGCCAATGATGTAACACTCAACAAGAAACTCTTCGAGCGTATCAAGTTTGTTCACGACCATCCAAATAGAGAACTTACACCAGAAGAAAAGATGCTTCTCGATACCAGCTACGACGGATTCGTTCGCAGCGGTGCCCTCCTTGACGAGGAAGGCAAGGAGAAACTTCGTAAACTCACCGAGGAAGCCAGTATGCTCACTCTACAGTTCTCGCAGAACCTATTGAAGGAGAACAAGGCGTTTATCCTGCATATCACCGACAAGGCACAGCTTGACGGACTCCCAGAGACTGCCATCGCTGCCGCAGCACATACCGCACAAGAGAAAAAAGAAGAAGGATGGATATTCACACTCGATTATCCAAGCTATTCGCCTTTTATGACCTATTCCACCCAACGTGAGCTTCGCAAGCAGATGTATATGGCTCGTAACACTGTGTGTACGCACGACAACGAACAGAACAACTTGGACATCTGCAAGCGTTTGGTCAACTTAAGACGCGAGTTGGCACAGTTGCTAGGCTTCGAGACATACGCCAACTATGTGCTTCGCCACCGTATGGCGAGCAACACAGAAAATGTATATAAACTTTTGAACGACCTTATCACAGCTTATAAGCCTACAGCTGTCAAGGAGACAGAGGAAGTAAAAGCACTCGCAAAAAAAATAGAAGGCGCCGACTTCGACATCAAGCCATGGGACTTCGGTTTCTATTCCCATAAACTCCAAATGGAGAAATACAACCTCGACGCAGAGATGCTCCGCCCATACTTCCAGCTCGACAAGGTGATAGACGGCGTTTTCGGACTTGCCAACAAACTCTATGGCATTACCTTTAAGGAGAATAAGGAGATTCCTGTATATCATCCAGATGTCAAGGCATACGAAGTATTCGACAAGGACGGTAGCTATCTTGCTGTATTCTATGCTGATTTCTTTCCTCGCAAGGGCAAGCAGGGCGGAGCTTGGATGACAGAATTTCAGGGACAATGGATAGACCATAAGGGCAACAATGTGCGTCCTCATGTAAGCGTGGTGATGAACTTTACCAAGCCAACAGCAGAAAAACCAGCTCTCCTGACATTGGGCGAGGTGGAGACATTCCTGCATGAGTTCGGTCATAGCCTCCACGGCATGTTTGCCAACACCCGCTTCGAAAGTCTCTCTGGCACCAATGTCTGGTGGGATTTCGTGGAGTTACCATCCCAGTTTATGGAGAATTACGCCATCGAAAAAGACTTTCTTCGCACCTTCGCTTTCCATTACAAAACAGGCGAACCATTGCCTGACGAACTCATCGAACGCATTGTGAAGAGTCGCAATTTCATGGCAGCATACGCTTGCCTTCGACAGGTAAGTTTCGGATTGCTCGACATGGCATATTATACACAAATGAAGCCATTCAACGACGACATCATTCCATTCGAGAAGGAAGCATGGAAAGAAGCGATGATTCTGCCACAGCTGAAGGAGACTTGTATGACAGTACAGTTCTCACACATCATGGCAGGTGGCTATGCCGCAGGATATTACAGCTACAAATGGGCAGAGGTACTCGATGCCGACGCTTTCAGTGTATTCAAGAAAAATGGCATCTTTGACCGAGCTACCGCTCAGAGCTTCAGAGACAACATCTTGTCAAAGGGTGGCACCGAACATCCAATGACTCTCTACAAGAGATTCCGTGGACAGGAGCCTACCATCGATGCCTTGCTCGAACGCAACGAAATCAAGAAAGTTAGAAGTTAAGAGATGGAAGAGGAAGTTTGAAGCAAGAGTTAAACATCCGCCAAACAGGAATTTTACATCCATTAAAATAATAAAAAAGAAAATGGAGAACAATCTTTCGAAACAAAAGAAACTGGACCTTCGCTATTTGCGAATGGCTCGCATCTGGGCAGAAAACAGCTATTGCAAACGCCGACAGGTGGGAGCCTTGGTAGTGAAGGAGAAGATGATCATCAGTGATGGATACAACGGAACACCGAGTGGATTCGAGAATATCTGTGAGGAGAACGGTGTCACCAAGCCTTACGTTCTCCATGCAGAAGCAAACGCCATCACCAAGTTGGCTAGAAGCAGCAACAACAGCGAAGGCAGTACACTCTATGTCACCGCCTCCCCTTGTATCGAGTGTTCTAAACTCATCATCCAAGCAGGCATCAAGCGTGTAGTTTATGCCGAGAAATACCGACTCACCGATGGCCTTGACCTATTGAAGAGAGCAGGCATCAAAGTGGAGTATCTCAATCCTGATGAAGAAAATAGATAAAGAAGATTCCTCGGGGCAATAGCAAGCCTCGAGGAACCAAGATAGAAATGTTAGTATAAAGTTAGTTAAGTTATGAATATGAACAAGAATAAGACCAATCGGTTTATGCCTTTTATCATGGCGATCTGCGTCGTGATAGGCATCATCATCGGCACATTCTTCTCGAATCATTTCTCCGGCAACCGCCTGAACGTCATCAATAGTGGAAGCAATCGTTTGAACAACTTGCTCCACCTTATCGACGACCAATATGTGGATGCCGTGAACATTGATTCGTTGGTAGATAAGGCGATACCGCAGATTCTTGCCGAGTTGGACCCTCACTCTGTATATATCAGTGCGAAGGATGCAGCTCAAGCCACCGACGACCTCAAAGGTTCGTTCTCAGGTGTTGGAATTGAATTTGTGATTCGTGATGACACCATCCATGTGCAGAATGTGATTCAGAACGGTCCTGCTGAAAAAGCGGGATTACTAGCAGGCGACAAAATCGTAGCCGTGGATGGTAAGCCTTTTGTAGGCAAGATTGTCACCAATCAGGAAGCCATGCATCGCTTGAAGGGACCTAAGGATACCAAGGTAAAAATAGGAGTCATCCGCTATGGCAGCAAGAAGGTACAAACCTTCACCGTGACCCGTGGTGAAATACCTACCAAGAGTGTCACAGCCGCTTATATGCTCGACGACAACACAGGCTATATCCGCATCAAGAATTTTGGCGAGAACACATATCCAGAGATGCTTATCGCCCTCGCCAAACTCTCACAACAGGGATTTAACAACCTATGTATCGACTTGCGTGACAACTCAGGTGGCTATCTGGCAGCGGCCGTGAATATGGCAAACGAATTCCTGCCCGAGAAGAGATTGATAGTTTATACACAGGGACGCAAGTCACCACGCCAAGACTATCGAAGCGACGGCAAGGGCTCATACCAAAAGATTCCAATGGTTGTACTCATCAACGAGGGTTCTGCATCATCGGCGGAAATCTTCGCAGGTGCTATGCAAGACAACGACCGTGCCACCATCATTGGTCGCCGTTCGTTCGGAAAGGGATTGGTACAACAACAAATTGAGTTCCCTGATCATAGCCTCATCCGTCTCACCATCGCCCGCTACTATACACCTTCTGGGAGATGCATCCAGAAACCATACACCCTGGGAGATGACAAAGACTACGAACAAGATCTCCTCACTCGTTATGAGCATGGAGAATTCTTCTCACAAGACAGCATCAAGCACACTGGTCCGGCTTATCACACCAGCATCGGACGTGTGGTATATGGAGGAGGTGGTATTACCCCAGACATCTTCGTACCAGAAGATACGCTCGGCATGACCTCTTACTTCAAGGAGGCTAGTATGAGTGGACTCATCCTACAATTTGCATTCACCTATACCGACGACAATCGTCCAAAGCTGAACAACTTCAAGGAGATGATGCAACTCGCCGACTACCTGGATAGCCAGAACATGGTGGAGCAATTCGTCACCTATGCAGACAAACATGGCTTGAAACGTCGAAACCTTCTCATCAAGAAGTCGCACAAGCTTTTGGATAGAGTCATCGATAGCCGCATCATCTACAATATGCTCGACGAACAGGCATGGACACAATATATCAACCAAGACGATCCTGTGATACAAAAGACACTGGAAGTCTTCAAGAACCATGCGGCTTTCCCAAAGAAACCGGCACCAGCAGCCAAGGCTAAGCACAAGAAACAGAAGGTAGCTATGGTCAACACACCATACAACTACCGTTCGTTGCATAGCAATAATTTGATGTTGACAAATGCATAAACATGAAAAAAGCAGATTTAAGAAAAATCATAAAAAACAAAAAGCGACAGTATTCCTCAAGCCAACTTGAGGAACTGTCGCTTTCTGTTTTGGCTAAACTCTCAGAAAACAATCATTTTCGGAAAGCCCATACGATCTTAATGTATTATTCTCTCCCAGACGAGGTGAAAACTCATAGCTTTATCGACAAGATGATAGCAAATGGAAAAAAGGTATTACTACCTGTGGTCATAGGTGCCGAAAATCTGGAAATCAGGGAATACTCAGGAAAACAAGACCTAAAAGAAGGTGCATTCCATATCATGGAACCCGCAGGAATTCTTTTTCCCAAAAATAGATATTCCGAGATAGAGGTGGGTATTATCCCAGGCATGGGATTTGATAAGGAAGGCAATCGCTTAGGAAGAGGCAAAGGATATTATGACAGATTCTTACAACAAATCCCCTCTCTATATAAAATAGGTATATGCTTCCCTTTTCAAATGCTAGAATACATACCTACAGAGGCAACAGACATCAAGATGAATGAAGTGATTTTCTCTTTGGAAAAACCATATTAATTTAAATTTTAAAGGAAAATGTTCAGAAAAAAAGTTCGCTCCATAGGAGAGTTACTGCCAGAATTTCTCAGAAACGAAGGTTTGGAAACTCCATTACTTCAAAAACGTCTGATGGATAGTTGGGACAATGTAGTAGGTAAGCCAATAGCCAACTATTGCGGAGAAAAATTCATTAAAAACCAGACCCTCTTTGTGAATCTGAAGAATCCTGCTCTAAGGGCAGACCTCACGATGAATCGTTCCATCCTAGTACGCCAACTAAACGAGCAAGTGGGCTCGCACGTTATCGCAGACGTTAGATTTTACTAATACTATCAAGAAAATCAGAGGTTACCCAAAAACACTCCATATAGGCATTGTCAAGAAAGTCTATATGGAGTATTTACGCTTATACTCCTTCCTCCTCATCGTCATCTTCTTCATTCGATGAGTATTTCTTTGTCCCCTTGTGCTCAGGGGTTTCTTCTCCTGAATCCGTATCTAGCAATTGGTCTTTTGTGATACTAACAGCCCCGAAGCGCGATATTTTCAAAACCATAGGCACATACTCATCACTAGCGACATCAGGCGAGCCTACACTTGCAGCAAAAAGCAAGTTGTCGCTTTCTGCCTTGACATACACAATACCCAGTAGTGCCCCTTGTTCCTTGGTGTGAGTGTCGAGATAACTCGTAAAATCTGATTTGGTAAAAATACGTTTGAAAAATTCCGATCCATCCTTACGAAGGACACGAAGACTTATTTTATTATCATAATATTTATTGGTATCATCAATCTTTACGATAGGTAATTCACTATCAGAAGTACGCTTTACAATTACCTTGTAGATGCTCCCCAACCATTCAACATCTCTGGCTTGCTCATATTCACTCATTTTCTGAGTTGGTTTGTTTGTAACTTTCGCCACTGGTTTAGGCGCAATAATAATATTGCTCTTCTTCTTTTCGGCACAAGAAACCATCATTCCTAATACCAAAGTTATCAAAAATATGTAATTGATTCGTTTCATCATTGTTATTTTGTTTGATGCTACAAAATTAATAAAAAAAAACGAGACATTTGTCGCCTAGCCGTTAAAAAAGAAAAAAGAGCATCGACTTTCACAAGCCAATGCTCCACAATACCTAAATACTAACTAATAAATTTCCTATTGAATCTTACACGATATAATAAAAGTTCAGTTTATGAATTCTAATCAATTAATTAGACTCCCGAAAACATAAAAGGTTTAACCGAGGATCCCCCCAAAAGTTTTTTTTTGCTTTTGTTAACACGAAAACAATTCTAACAATTTCGAATTTCACCCTGCTCGACCAAGAAAATCTTATAATCGCCATTCAGACGATGAAGTATTTGATCCAGATGGTCACGATTGGTATCCGTGATGAAGATTTGACCGAAGTTATCACTCGACACCAGTTGCACGATAGACTCCACACGCTGTGCATCCAATTTATCGAAAATATCATCCAACAAGAGCAAGGGAGTAGTGTTCGAGCAAGTGCGCTTTAAAAAACTAAACTGGGCGAGTTTCAAGGCTATGACAAAACTCTTGTTCTGTCCTTGGCTTCCTTCCCGCTTCATCTGATAATCGCCAATCGTAAACTCCAAGTCATCACGATGCACGCCATGCAGCGAATATCCCACAGCCCTATCCTTGAACCTATCTCGCTGTATCACATCAAGTAACGGACCTCTTTGACAATGGGACACATAGCGTAAGCCCACATGTTCCTTGTCTCCAGAAACATGTTGGTAAATCTGCTGGAAAATAGGAACTAATTCATTCACGAAAGCTTGGCGCTTGGCATAGAGTTGTTCTCCATTCAGAGCCATCTGCTGCTCCCATAGTTCCATAAGCATCGCATCAGGCTCTGCTTCCATTTTCAAGAGAGCATTACGCTGCTGCAAAGCTTTATTATAATTAGATAAAGTCTCGATATAAGTGTTATCATATTGCGAGATGACCACATCCATTAATTTTCTACGCTCTTCACTTCCTCCTTCGATGAGCGAGACATCCGAAGGCGAGACATATATCAATGGGATGAGTCCGATATGCTGTGATAGGCGCTTATACTCTTTCTTGTTGCGCTTGAAGTGTTTCTTTGTTCCACGCTTCATCCCACAATAGATGTTCTCCATATCCCCATTGTCGTTCACATAATTGCCTTCGAGCATAAAGAAAGACTCATCATGGGTGATGATTTGTGAATCAATGGGATTGTTCGCACTCCTGCAGAAGGAGAGATAGTAAATGGCATCAAGAAAGTTGGTCTTACCCATACCGTTCTGACCGATAAGACAATTAATATTGGACGACAACTCTAGGTTGGCGCTCTTGATGTTTTTATAGTTAATGATGGATATATTCTTTAAAATCATAGACTCTTTTCTGCTTATTGACTGCAAAGTTAGCAGAAAAAGACCAAAAAACGAAAAAAGTGGGCTAGAAATTTCAATATCTGAATAAAAATCAGTAAATTTGCAACCTAAACTGTGGCAAAGCCTAAGCTTTTGCCAACAAAGCAGAGAAGAATAATTAAAAAGACAAGAACAAAAAAGAGGAATAATAAAAACAAAAAATAAAAATGGCAAACAACAAAGTACAGGCTCAGGAAATCGAGAGCCTCAACATGAGTGAAGCCTTCTTTATGAAATACAAGAAGGCAATTATTATCGCAGTGGTAGCAGTCATCGTTATCATCGCAGGTGTGTTCGGTTACATTTCTCAGATAGCAGGTCCACGCGAGGACAAGGCTAGCACGATGCTGGGCAAGGGACAGACCTACTTCCAAAACGAGATGTACGAACAGGCACTCAATGGTGACGGTGCTGGCTACGTAGGCTTCGCTAAGATTGCAGACGAATATAGCAGCACAAAGGCTGGAAATCTCGCCAATCTCTACGCAGGACTTTGCTATGCCAACCTCGGCAAATGGACAGAAGCCGAAAAGAGTTTGGACGCTTTCTCTTCTAAGGGCGACCAGATGATAAGCCCTGCAGCAGAAGCTGCTCTCGGTGATGCTTACGCTCACCTCAACAAGCTCGATCAGGCTGTAGATGCTTTCAAGAAGGCTGCTTCTATGGCAGATGACAAGGCAGAGGATGACACTAACAACTCGCTTTCTCCTACATTTCTCATCAAAGCAGGTGAGATTTTGGAAAGTCAGGGTAAGAAGGCTGACGCTTTGAGCATCTATCAAGATGTCAAAAAGAAGTACATCAACTCTATGCTCGTTCAGAGCTCTGAGATTGACAAGTACATCGAGCGTGCCTCTAACTAATATCTGATTCATAACAAAGATATTTAAAAGAAAGGAAGAAGCAATTATGGCAACAGCACTTCATAATTTATCAGAATACGACTTCTCCAAGGTACCAGACGCTAGCAATATGTGCTTTGGCATCGTTGTGGCAGAGTGGAACCCTGAGATAACTGGCGCACTACTCGATGGAGCGGTCAAGACTTTAGAGAAACATGGTGCATTGACAGAGAACATCCATGTAAAGACAGTACCAGGAAGCTTCGAGCTTATCTATGGTGCCCATCAGATGGTACTCAATGGCGGTTATGATGCCGTCATCATCTTGGGTAGTGTAATTCGTGGCGAGACTCCTCACTTCGACTATATCTGCCAAGGTGTTACCTATGGTATCGCTCGCCTCAATGCCACACAAGAGATTCCCGTTATTTACGGTCTTCTCACCACCAACGACCTTCAGCAGGCCAAGGATCGCAGCGGTGGCAAGTTGGGCAACAAGGGAGACGAATGCGCCATCGATGCCATCAAGATGGCTAAATTCTAAAAAGCACTTGTAAATAAAACAGAAGTCCTAATTTACAATTAAGAAGTTCTATTATATAATTTAAGGTGTATATATGAAACTCTATCAGTTATTGCAGTCGTTCGAGTTTGAGGAGATTTTTCCTACAGTCAACGAGATGTTCCCCAACGCTCAGTTGCATCGTGATGTCTTCGAAAAAGCATTCAATATGCTTTGCGACATCCAGCCTATCAGCTCCAAGAAGGTAATCCGATTCGAGTTGATGGAAGACCCCAACTCCAACAATATGTTTGTGGGAGCCAATGACAGCTGCTTTCAGAGCACGTGGGACGTATGCCTTGGCAAAGAAGTGAAGAAAGGAAAAGGTGCAGACCTCAACGATGTGGAGTTGGCTGCCAATTGCCTCCTCAATGTCCTTTTCATCGGTCGCCATCCTCAGGCATTCGACAAAGATTACAGAAGACTTATGAAATAATTTTTTCTATCATTCTGTAAGAAATACATTTTTTCATAGAGAAAGAAACATAATTTTCTTTCATTCAAAAAGAAAGAAACTCGAAGAAAAAGCCCTTGAAGCAAAAGATAACTTCAAGGGCTTTTTACGTTGTCCAAGCTACTAATTCCGTCACCATTTCATAAAAAAGCATCATTTTTATACAAAAACAAGCCGCAGGTTTGGTTTTTCAAACAAAATGTAGTATCTTTGCAGCAAAATTCAAACATTTTGTATGAAAAAGGGTTTATTTATCATATTATCTGCAACAATTCTAGCCTTTTCATCTTGCTCTCACCAGCAAACGAAAAACGAAAAGACCAGTGTCATCGACACGCTTCCTGTGATGGTGATGCTGATCCAGAAATGCAGTCGCCTTTATACAGCAGAAGCCCATGTTCATAAAATCATCACTCATGATGACCAATTGAACTTGAAAGGCTCTTTCCTTAAGAAAGAATTCAATATCCATGTTCCTGGCTCAAACCGCAAGGTAGCCATCCCGATGAATGCCACCGTCAAAGCATACATCGATTTCCAGGGGTTCTCTGCCAAGAACATATCACGCAAGGGAAACAAGATAGAAATCATTTTGCCAGACCCCAAGATGATACTCACCAGCAGCAAGATAGACCATAAGGAAGTGAAACAATACATTTCAATCACTCGCAGTAATTTCACGGACGCTGAGCTTGCCCAACTAGAACAACAAGGCAGACAAAGCATCATTCGCGACATTCCCAATCTTGACCTAGTGGAACAAGCTCGCCTGAGTGCAGCAAACACCATCATCCCTATGCTTAAGAACATGGGATTCAAGGAAGAGAACATCAAGATAAGCTTCCGCAAGAAGTTCACATTCGACGACATCAAGAACTTCCTCAATAGCTTAACCATAGAACAGAAAACAAGCCCTACAAATAACAAGTAACAAGGAGGATTAAGACATGAAGAAATTTACGATTTCATTGACCATACTCCTCCTTATAATAATAGGTGGAGCACTCTATTGGCTTAACAAGGACAATACAGCGAGTATCATCACGGCTGAAAAGACCACTATCTCACCAACCCAGATAGAAAGCATCGAAGCAATAGGACAATGGGAGTTTCTTGCCATCAGCGACGAAGAACTGGTTGATACCGTTAGGCATGGGTTCTTTGGCGATGACCAGCTGGTACGCATTTATTATGGTACGCTCAGGTTAGGTATAGACATGAAAGATGCCAAGGAAGGTTGGATAGAGACCGATGTCGATAACGACTCCATCATTTGCACATTACCTCCCATAAAGTTACTCGACAATAACTTCATCGATGAGGCAAAGACCAAAAGTTTCTTCGAAGAAGGCAAATGGACGGGTGGAGATCGTCAGGCAATGTACGACCGAGCCTACGCCTTGATGAAAAAGCGCTGCCTTACTCCCCAAAATATTCAAGCGGCAGAACGAAATGCCAAGCAGCAATTCAGAGAGATGCTCAAGACAATGGGGTTTCCGAATGTCAAGGTAGAATTTGAGAAATAACAAATTATAAACAATAAATAATACACGAGATGACGATGGATGCAATCAACGATTTTTTCACAGCTTTTAGCTCATTCCTTTGGGGATGGCCAATGATAATTCTCTTGTTGGGAACCCACATCTTCCTAACCATTCGCTTACGCTTTCCACAGCGCAAGATATTCAAGGCCATCAAGTTGTCGGTGAAGAAAGACAAGGATGCCACTGGCGACGTATCACAGTTTGGAGCCTTGGCCACAGCCCTCGCCGCCACCATTGGTACAGGTAATATTATCGGTGTGGCAACAGCTATAGCCCTTGGCGGTCCTGGTGCCGTGCTTTGGTGCTGGCTCACGGGTGTGTTTGGTATCTCCACCAAGTATGCCGAAGGTTTGCTTGCCGTAAAATATCGTGTCAAGACTAAGCGAGGAAGAATGCTTGGCGGTCCGATGTATGCACTGGAAAAGGGATTGGGTTGGAAATGGCTAGCCATCCTCTTTGCCATCTTTGCCGCTCTTGCCTCCTTCGGCATCGGTAGCACCGTACAGGCCAATGCCATCTCTACCCTTGTGGAGAATCAATACGGTATATCCCCATTCATTACGGGAGCCGTCGTCACAGCTTTGGGAGCAGCTGTCATACTCGGTGGCGTAAAAGCTATCTCCAAGGTATGTGGTATGCTCGTCCCATTTATGGCTCTCTTTTATGTTCTGGGCTGCATTTACATTCTCATTGTCAACCATGCCTACTTGATGCCAGCCATCAAGGTGATCTTAGAATCAGCCTTTACCACCAAGGCGGCAGGTGGCGGCTTTGCTGGTAGCACGCTAATGATGGCAGCCCGCTACGGTATCGCTCGTGGTCTTTTCTCCAATGAGTCGGGTTTGGGTTCTGCGCCTATTGTAGCCGCAGCCGCGCAGACTCGTAACCCTGTACGTCAGGCTTTGGTATCTTCCACTGGCACCTTTTGGGATACAGTCATCATCTGTGCACTCACAGGTCTTGTCATCACCTCCAGCATCATCGCCTATCCTGACATCGACTATCATGACGGAGCCGCTCTCACAAAGCAGGCCTTCAGCAAGATACCATATATCGGTGCCCCGCTACTCACCTTCGGACTTGCCACCTTCGCATTCAGCACCACCTTGGGATGGAGCTATTATGGCGAACGTTGCGTGGAATACCTCAAGGGTAAGAACTGGATGATCTGCTACCGCATACTCTACATAGTGAGCATCTTCGCGGGCAGTGTCATCAGCCTCGGTTTGGTATGGAACATCGCCGACTGCATGAACGCTTTGATGGCAATTCCTAACCTTGTTTCACTGCTCTGCCTCAGTGGCATCATCGTGCACGAGACCCGCAAGTACCTTTGGCGTGGTCGCCTCGATAGAGATATGGAGGAGAACGAGATAGAAGAACTAGAACAGAACTAAAGATTAGATAATAATTCTCTACATTTCCGACGCATTAGAACGAGCACTATTATGCAAACGATTGCTCAACGAAAAAGAAGAAATTACGCAAAAAAATAGTAGAATATCAGCCAAAAAGTAGTATCTTTGCATTGCAATTCAGAAATAAAGATTCATATAGCAGCAGTGCTAATACAAAGCATGCAATTCATAAGAGAGAACATAGGTTTAATGATATTTTATTAGTTTTTGTTGATTTAATAATAAAAGCCCGGAGCCGCAGTGATGCGATTCCGGGCTTTTGTATAAATATCAAACGATTAAATAGCATTGCATAAATATCAAGCGTATATTTTGCATCATTATCAATAAGAAGACTTAATCTGTAGATGCTTCATGGCGTGTCCTCCCCACACAGCATTGTTTACAAATTCGAATCCCACATGGGCATAGAGTCGCTCCGCCTTTGGATTACTTTTGTCCACTAGCAGTCCCACCTTAGGTATGCCCAGTTCCGCAGCCTTCACGATGGCCGCTTTCAACAACTGTGTAGCAATGCCTTTTCCTCGGAAACTGCTCGATACAGCGAGGCTGTCAATATAGAATTCACCCTCTTCCGTCTCTGAGTCCATACCCGAGTAATCTATACCAAAACTCACGATGGCCTCCTGTATAAAACGCTGCCTCAGTTCTTTCAGCTTTCCTCCGTCGTATGCCACAAGTATGCCCATTACAATGCCCTCGCTATTCGTAGCCACCAATGTATTTCGGAAACTATATTGGCTGTCTTCCATCCTTACCAGTCTCTCCATCATCTGATGGAAATCCACCAATGTATGTCGAGGACCAGCAAAATTTTGACAACAGCTAGGAGTCATCGCTTCCATGATGAGCGATGCTATATGGGAAGCCTTATCAGGCGTGGCTTGTTCGATATGTATCTTCATTTGTTTAGTTATTTTCATTGAAACAATCAAGCGGAACCAGCCCGAAGCCAATTCCGCTTGCAAAGATAGTAAAAACAAATGAGATAAACGAATTTTTATGATTTTTTATTCCTTGATAAAATAAAGTTTCTTCCCACTGTTTTACCAACTATCCATACTTTCTTTTATAGCTCTATAGAAGCTTCTTGCAAATCCACAGCTTGCGCCTTCAAGATGCCCTTGCCTTTCAACACCACGACGCATTTGCCAAAGAAAGCCTTGCGCTGTGGGTCGGTGAAACGCTCCAAGGAAGTTTGGCAACCATTGTCGGTACCGAGAATCACAGGTTTCGATTCGCCCACAGGACACTTCTTGCCACTCCCCTTCTCAACAGAGAAGAAAATTTGGTTGTCGGCATTAGGACAGAGGTTGCCGTGCTTATCCACGACATCCACCTCCACGAAGGTAGTAGGCTCGCCTTTGCCGTAAGCCAAGTTGCCCTGATAGGTCTTCTTCAAGACGATATGGTCGGGAGCACCAGCGGTCTTGATGACTTGTTCGCCCACCTTCTTGCTGTCCTTGCGAGCGATGACCTTCACTTCGCCTGGCTCAAAGTTTACTCGCCACATCACGTGGTACTCTGTGCTCTTATTGTAGGCATCGCCTACATTGATGGTCTTGCCATCCTCAGCCTTCTGAGCCGCTGGCACATATTCCTTCTTCTTGCGAACGCCCTGGCTCTTGCCATTGACAAACAATTCCACCTCATCGGCATGGTTGTAATAGCACCACATATCTATCTGCTGACCAGGCAACCAGTTCCAGTGAGGGAAGAGGTGGAGCACATCCTTCTGCGTCCACTCGCTCTGATACATGTAGTAGCTATCCTTAGGCAGACCAGCGAGGTCGATGATGCCGAAATAACTGCTGCGGGCTGGATAAGCGTATGGAGTTGGCTCACCGATATAATCGAAGCCTGTCCAGATGAACTGTCCGCCCACGAAATCGTTGTGCTTCACCACATCCCATGTCTCCTCGTGGGTACTGCTCCAAGAGGCGTGCATATTATCGTATGCAGAGCACATAAAGGAAGGGTCTATATAAGGAAGCCACCATTCTACAGGTGCCTTGTAGATACTATCGGATGGCATCATGTAATAGCCACGAGTCTGCAAAGCCGATACACTCTCCGAGAAGATGAAAGGCTTGCCAGGGAAATTCTTGGGTACATCCTTGACCCACTGATGATGATAGTTGAAGCCGATGACATCGATGGCACCACTCTTGAAGAGATGGTTCTTTGGGTCTGGCTCGTTGCAACCAGCGGTGATAGGACGGGTGCCCCAAGGATCATACTCCTTTACTATCTCGGCGAGATGCTGGGTGAGCAGGGAGTTGACACTCAGTTCATCGCTATGCGCCAAGGTAGAGGCATCGTGACCGGCATTCAATATCAAGTTAGCCTGTTCCAAGCTAAGCGTATCGGCAGCGGCATCCGACCACTGCTCCAACACCTCGTTGCCGATGCTCCACATGATGATGCTCGGATGGTTGCGGTCGCGCTTCACGAGGTCGGAGAGGTCACGCTTGTGCCACTCGTCGAAGAAGCGGGCATAGTCGCCGTTTGATTTCTTACGGCGCCACATATCGAAGCTCTCGTCCATCACGAGGATACCCATCGAGTCGCACATATTGAGCAACTCCGGGGCTGGTGGATTATGACTGCTACGGATGGCATTCACGCCCATATCCCGAAGGATGGTGAGCTTGCGATGCATAGCATCCTCATTGAGGGCAGCACCAAGACATCCGAAGTCATGGTGCTCGCAGACGCCATTGATTTTCAGATTCTCTCCATTAAGGAAGAAGCCCTTCTTGGCATCGAACTTCACATCACGGAAGGCAGTCTGGGTCGTAGCGGTATCCACTACCTTGCCATTCACCAAGAGTTCGCTCTTCACGGTGTATAGATAGCCTTCGCCAATGCCCCAGAGATGCGGGTTAGCCACTTTTAGCGTCTGCTCCTCGCCACCTTGGTTCTTTGCCACCACCTTGCCTGCTGCATCGAGGATGGTATTGCGGATGGCAACCTTCACCTTGTTCTTGGAAGCCATATTGAAATCCACCTTAATCTTAACGTCGCCCTGAGGGGTGGTAGCTACATATTGTCCCCATTGTGGGATGTAAGCCCCCTGCTTCTGCACCTTGTTGAGCCATACATGGCGATAGATGCCACAGCCCGAATACCAACGGCTATTAGGTTGGTCGGAGTTATCCACCTTCACGGCAATGACGTTATCGCCCTTCTTATTTATATATGGTGTAAGATCGTACTCGAAGGTACTGTAGCCATAAGGACGGGTACCGAGCTTATGCCCATTGATATAGACGGTGGAATTCATATACACGCCATCGAAGGTAAGGGTATATCGCTCGAATTTCTCCTTCGAATTCACCGTGAAGTGCTTGCGATACCAACCGATGCCACCCGGAAGGGCACCACCGCTGGCACCCGAAGGGTTGGAAGGCGAGAAATCGCCCTCGATAGCCCAGTCGTGCGGCAAGTTGAGGTGACGCCAAGAAGCATCTACATAGCTGCCCTTCTCCATTCCTGCGGAATCAGCCAAAGTGAAAAGCCAACCCTTGTCGAAATTCAGGCGCTCTCGTGCGCTCAACGAACAAAAAGAAACCCCACAAAGGAGAGCCGACAATAAAAATATTTTTCTATCCATAAACTATATAAAAAAGTCGAGAAAACAAAAACTCCCACAGATTCCACGGATTTCACAGATTTATATCCCCCAAAGAGACCCCATACGGACTGTTTCTTTTCCTTTTCCGTTTCAATTCCGTCTAAGTTCCGTATGATAAAAGCCGACCGAAGGTCGAAAATCTGTGTAATCTGTGAAATCTGTGGGAGATTGAGATTACTTCAGTTTAACAGTTACAGCTTGGCCAGCATACTTCACCATCTTGCCCTTAGGACTCTTGGCGAGGTTGACACCCTGACCATTCTGTGCATTCACGAG
>ERZ808242.440-NODE-440-length-30399-cov-17.767335_pt1 | contig 30399 bp, 17 predicted proteins | sample MGYA00521244_ERZ808242 | MGnify/ENA primary metagenome ERZ808242 (study PRJEB31516, sample SAMN03275573) | gut metagenome | biome: mammalia-associated habitat; material: feces | host: Papio cynocephalus | place: Kenya | collected 2012-07-27 ... | reverse complement strand
CGTTGTATATCTTTTATATCCTACATCAAACCACAACCTATAGCGGTGAACTTACTGATATTCAATGGCAAACGTTCACACTTACTGATAAGAAATGGCATGCAGGAAGTTCTTTCTACGGCAAAGGTATTAAAAAATCTCGAGTTGGATGGGCTCGCTGATATATTTTTTATCAATCTTACTCTTGCTCATACTCTTTGGCTTTCCCCAGAAGTTGTATATGTTGCCATACTGCTTGTCGGTGACACTGAGCAGGCTGACCTTGCCCGACTCGGGCAACATAGCCTTGACCCGCTTGACATGCACCGCCAGGCTCTCGTGAGAAGCGCAGTGGCGGATGTAGACAGAGAATTGCATCATGGCAAACCCGTCCTTCTCCAGGTTCTTGCGGAAAAGGGCGGCAGCCTTCATCTCCTTCTTGGTGGTGACGGGCAAGTCGAAAAACACAAAGAGCCACATGATGTGATAGGCGTTGAGCCGGTATTCGGTCATGTCATGATGGGCAACGACAGTTTCTTGATTTCTCCTGCGTAGTATTTCACCAGCGAAGCGGTGGTGAACGTGAGGGCTATCTGCAAGGGCCTTGTCACCTTGCCCATGTTGACATCGGTGGTCAAGAGGCGCAGCAGCTCGGCCTTGACCTCCTTGGTGAGGTCTACCGCTCCCTGGTCATAGAGACGGCAGACCATCTCATCGACGTAAGGGCGGTAAGGCTCCATCACATCGTCGGCCAGCGGAAAGGCATTGTAGCGGTTTCGGTGGAAGATGCCCAGGCCTGGCATCAGGCCCGACCCCATGAGCGCACGGGCGGTCGCAGCACGGAGGATGGCGTAGCCATAGTTGAGCATGGCGTTGGGCGGCTCGCCATCGCGCTCGCGCCGGAAGCCACGTCCCAAGAGCGTGCTCCAGTAGAGTCGGGCTGCCTGCCCCTCGCGATTGTCGGTATCGCCGCTCTTCACATTCTCGTAGAGAGGCTTCAGCGCCACACCCTCCTTGCCCATACGCATCAGCACAGCCGCCTGGTTTCGTATCTTCGCTTCGATAATCTGCCGCCACGCCTGTTTCTTCATCGGTTCGCTCACGGCCAGTTGCGCTTTCAGGCTCTCGGCCTGTGTGGCGTTGGCCTCGAGAGGCTGCAGCATGGCGCAAGGCATCCCCTTGCTGTCGCAGAGGATGACCGCCACATTGTTGCGCACCAGCTCGCCCAGCAGAGGCAGGGTGACGTTGACCATCTGGTTTTCCAGTATCACACAGCCGAGATCCTCAATGGGACGTGTCAGTTGGTCGTCGCTGTCCTTCCAGGAAACAACCAACTGACAGTTTTTGAGCGACAGGCGGACAGGCGTGGTGAAGAAAAGAGTCTGCTTAATCATGAGTTCTCAGCCATTTGATTTCTCCAAGTTCGTTGATTTCGAAGTCGTAACCCTGCACAAGGGCACGCAGTTGAGTGTGCAACATCAGAATGGCTGGGCGCAACTCCTCACCTTGCTTATAAGCACCATTCTTCGCCTTGATGTCCTTACTTTGTCGGGCTTCTTCATGGTGGCGCATCTTGATTGTGGCGTATGGATTTCCACTGATAACCATGGAAGACAATCCCGCCACCTTATATAATCTCCTATTGAGTTCCTTGGGCGTGGCCTCCCACACCTCCACAGGCGACTTCTCATAGAGCAGCACCATGGTGCCTATCTTGAGGGTGAAGGCCAGCGGATAGTCTTCCTGGCTCTTCACAGGCACCAGATGATGCCCCGCAGCCTCCTTGTCGTTGCTCGTCTTGAAAAACTCTGCAGCCTGCAGGCGGTTGACCAGTTCGAAAGTCCTCTTATCCTTGCCCTTCTTATCCTTGCCGGCATAGACGGCCAGTAGATAATTGTCATCGTTGGCCACATGAAACTGTCGCTTGTACTCCTTTGGCGAAACATCACGCTGCTGGCGAATGTGCAGTGGATTGGTCACCGACGGCTGGTAGCACCTCACCTTGCGGATGGGGATACGCTTCTCCTCGTTCATCCAGATGGTATTCTCCGGGTCCATGGCCGCCTTGAATCCTTTCTCTGCAATAGCCTGCTTGACGATAGCCTTCACCGTCTCATCGACAATCTTCTCCACGTCCTTGGCATCTTTGAGGTCAGCAAGTGCCATGCGCTTCACGTAGCGAACGCCCCCCTCACGCTCGATGGCACCATAGTAAGTATCCTTGTGAAGCGAGCCGCGTGCCGCGTCGCCGCAACTGAGCACGCGCTTACCCTCAGCCATGATGCGCCGTCGACCTTGCTTCGGCATGTTGTCGGGCGTGTGGTGATAGACCAATATCTCGTCTTGCACGCGCTTGACGTCCTCCACAAATGTGGGCCATGGCTTGGGGAACGATGCCTTGGAGGCGCCATACCACTCGTGGTTCTCCTCGTCGTGATAGTAAGCCCCGAGCTTGTTGTAGTCGTCGGGACTGATGCAGGCGATGACAATGGCATCAATGCAGTGATGCACATGGTTGACACGCTCCTTGCGGCTGTAGACCTCCTGCACGCCCCATATCTTGCGGAAATCGGACGTGGCCAAGCCTTTCACCGTGTAGACATGGCGGAAGAGCGACTTCAGGTAGAGCCGCGCATACTTGGAGATGACGCTGATGTCGGTGCCCTGCCTACGGCTGAAGCCCTCGGGCACGCTCGTCATGGTGAAGCGCTCATACTTGCCGCGCCAGTAGTTGCGTTGCAACTCCAGTTCGTGGCGGCGCTGTATGATGCTATCCTTCTGGTCCTTGGTCGTTGCCCCCTTGGATGCCCCTTTCAGCTTGCGTATCTGCTTGTCGAGCTGTTCCACCGTGTCTTTCCAGGGCGCTATGCGCACCAGGATATCCTCGTGACAGGCCAACTCAGTGGGCAGCTTGGTCTTCTTCACATCGCGGTTGAAGTGGCTGTCGCAGAGCGTCAGGTTCATGCGCGTGCTGTCACCGCCCACGCTCCGCGGTATGGTGTGCTCGATGTCAAACCGGGGATTGTCACCCACGAAGTCGGCCAGCTTGATCTGCTGTCCCGTATAGACGCAGAGGTGCTTCTGCTCCTCCCACAGCACATACTTGAGCACATCGCGGTCGGTGGGCTCGATGTCGCGTCCTGTCTCCTCCTTGTAGAGTTCGGCTATGCGCTTGCGGGCAGCATCGTTGGCCTTCTGGTTGGCGCGCGCCTGGCTCTCCAGGGCCTTGCGCATGTTGGCATCGTTGAGCTCGCGCGCAAACTCGATGTGCACCTCCGTGTCGGCATCTATACAGCCCTCGGCCAACAACTGGTTGACCAGATGGCGCAAGCGAAACATGGAGCGCATAGCCATGGGGTTGCGCACACTGCTGATGCGGGGCGACCCCAACCGAAGCCGTCCTTGCGCGTCGGGGCGCACAGGCGGATAGGCCTCCATCATCGAGGGGTGATAGAGGCGCTCCAGGGCCTTGTCGCTCACATGATAGCGGTCACGCAGGCAGTCTTTGACCCGTTGCTCCATGGTACGGCCATCGCATGGGTCATGGCTGTCCATGGCCTGGACGACATGGGCGATGGCCGCCTCGCGCATGGCCTCGTTGCCCCACTCGTAGGCGGGCATCACCTCTCCCAGGTTGGCCAGAAACACGGCGTGCGAATAGATAAGACCACGCCGCAGATAAGGCAATATCTTGCGAATGGCCTTCAGGCTCAGCGAAGCATAGTCGGATGGCAAACGTATCTCTGCAAACTTCTTGGCCTCTTCTGGCGACAGCTGCAGGCGGTCCTGTGCAAACTGCATCAGCTTGTCACCGTCAGAATAGAAGAAAAGGACGTGCCAGACATCATTCACAATCTCCTCACGGCTCTTGTCCTTGGCGAGTGTGTAGACCTCGCAGACTGACTGCTCCCAGTCATCACCGAAGAGGCCGCGTAGCGCCGCTGTGACAGGACAGCCTGATACGGGCGTGTCCATGGGATAATTGAAGAGGTAGGGCATCATGCGGTCCTCGCTGCGCTTGCAGAAACCATACTGCTTCTTCGGGGCCAACTTCTTGGCGATGTCCTCGAAGGCAAACTGTTTCTTCGTCCCCCTGTAGAACAGGGGAATCACTTTGGCGCGTTCCCCGTCCGTGAGCGGACGCAACTCGATGTCACCAGGGGCCTTGATCTTGATGTTGTTGAGGAAGGCCAGCATGCGATACTCTTCGTATCGCGGATGAGAAGCGGGACACTTGGCTTTCTTTTTCTCAAAGACACACTTTCCTACCTGTCCCTTCTGTGACTTCAGCGGGCGTTGGTCGAAGATGGCATGGCGTATTTTGGAGGCCAGGTCGGCATCGAGCCCCTGACGCTCGCAGATGGCATTGAACTCGGCCAGGTAATGCTCGTTGCGGGCCGTGTAGTGACAACGTATCTTCTCACCTTTACGATAGAGTTCATAGAAATAGTCGCCAAGGTACTCATAGCCAGCTTCACGCATGTCTGCCGTGAGCTGAGTGATGCCCTTCGTCACCTTGCCCGTATCATCGCTTGCCTGGTCTTTACGGTTGCTCAGGAAGCCACGGCGCTGGGCCAAATGGTAGAAAGCCCGGCCGAGGACATAGCGGTCAGTGACGCTGCTGAGGTCGAGCCGCTCATGCAGGCAACGGTGGCGGAAGGCGTATGGGGTTTTGTCAGCGTCATCGTCGGTACACTGCCACCGCATGAACAGCTCGTTGACAGGATACACCTTCTTCAATCGCCAAGCACGCAACTCCTCAGAGGTCAGCGGCGGACAGAGATAATTATCGCTCAAGGCACGAAGCAACTTGATCTTGCGCAACTTGATACGGTAATAGCGCACGCGCTGGGCGCGATGGTCCGTGCGCTCAGCGGCCTTGGAGGACTCTATGCCCTTTTCCACCTTCACGCCTTCCTGGAATATGTCCACTCCCTTGTCTATCAGCCAACGGTCATCATCGTCCTTGCCAACAATGGCCCAGCCCAGGCTATTGGTGCCTGTGTCAATACCCAAAATCTTCTTCATATGTTTGCCCTCTCAATAGGTCAGATTAAAAAATATCGGTAAAAATACAGAAAAACATTTGGAATTGCAAATCTTTTGGCTTATATTTGCAGCCAGAATAAGATTTCCTACATCTTATCACAATAAGGCCCGCAAGGGCCGAAGGTATTTAGCCTATACTCCCGCTTCGGTGGGAGTTTTTTTTCTCCTCCAAAATTTAGCGCGATAAGACCAATGGCTTGAATGTAAGCCCAGGTTAAACCGCTCACGCCGTTAATCCGTCCCTGTCCACGGAGTGAGAACAGCACGGCGTGCGAGACATGCGTGAGCGGTTTCATCTGGTTTATGGCCAGGGGTGCGGGAAGGCGGCGAGAGCCGCCATGCTGACGTTTGCATCCTTGGCCGTGAGCTTGCTCACAAGGCAAAGGACGCAAACGTCAGCATAAGCCCGTCAGGGCTTCCCGCTCCCCTGGGGTTTATATCGGTTTACATTCAAGCCCAAAGCAAGTCCAAAGCAAGTCCAAAGCAAGGGGCATCACTCCAAATTCAGGAAGAGCCGTTTTTTCATTCTTGATTTCCTGTCGGTGCTCTTGACAGGAGACTACAGGCCAAAGTACAGGTAGTTGTAGCTTGACTTCATGGGTTAGGGTACTCCGTTAATGCCTGCTAATAAGGCATTTACACTATAAAGGTAGCAGCTCATTATTGGTTGCGACACTCGTTTGTTGTCTTGTTTTTTCTGAAACCTCCTTTTTTGTCGCCGTTCTTGTGCGCCAACGTGATTCAGGAACTTACTATTTTGTCGCAGAAGCGCATAACACACTTATAGTGTGTGAATTGCAAAGACGGTGATTATGGCTTCATCAGCGGACTGTTACCCTACTCGACCCTAAAGATAACGTCTATATGCTCGTTTCCGTCAAGTATTTATCACGGATTCCCAAACAATTTCCCTATCCGTCGCAGCCATATTCCTATTTTGTCGCCGCATACGAAAACATGTTCCTAATATGTCGCAAGCACCTTACTAATTTGTCGCAGCCAACTTCCCTAAATGTCGCACCACCTTACTAATTTGTCGTCAGTAAGGTCTTGGAAAGCTTGTGTATCAGAGGGTTAGATGGCCTCTACTAATATCATGATTAACTAACGATATTACTAATGATATCTAACTCTCTTGAAAGTTTTTAATTTTTCTTTTTTGGTTCTTTTTCTTTTTGAAGTATGTTAAGCCTGTGCCCTACTCCATCTTATTCTTTGTTTTTGCACCCTTTTTTACAAAGATCTCCTTATATTTGCTGAACCTTTTTTTTGAACCTTTCTTTTTTTGGAATGCTTTTTTTGAGTTTTTACCCTCCCCTACCCTATTTTTTGTTTCGTTGTGCGCCTCTTTATGTTCTATTTGCCTACCCTTCCAGGTATCTTGTTTTTCCATTTAACCCTTTGGATATCAGCCTTTTCGATTCATTTAAGCCCCTTCTCTTTTGCGTTATTTATCCATTCATGTACACTTCTTCACTTTTGGCTCCTTTTTTTTGGATGATTTTTAGCTTGTTGCGTATATAAACATATAAACAAATGCAAAAACAAAGGAACAAATAAATATAAAAACCTATATATAAAGGCCTACACAAATAAATATATAGATATATATATCCCATGTTGTTTTTTTTATCTAAGTTGTTGATTTTCTTTAGGTTGCATCCTTTTTATTCTTTTCAATTCCTCCCGTTTTTTTATTCATTGGTAGGGTAGGGAGGCGACCTTGCGTTGCGCCTCTGGCGTTGTCATGGGTTGTCATTTTACTCTTATGGATGTCGTAGTGACGAGACCCATGGCTTAAATGTAAAGCACTACGCCCCTCCCTCAAGGGCAGGCTTTCAATCCAGTTAAACCGCTCACGCCATTCTTCCGTCCCTGTACATGTAGAGTCAACAACACGGCATGTAAGACATGCGTGAGTGGTTTCATTCGGTTCGCAGTTCACTGCGTGTGCGGTTTCATCAGTTTGCAAACCTGCTGCGTGAGCGGTTAAATTCGGTTTATGGCCAGGGTTGCGGGAAGACGGCGAGAGCCGCCATGCGGTTGTTCGCATCCTGATCCGTGAACTTGCTCACAAGGCCAAGGACTCAAACAGCAGCATAAGTCCGTCAGTGCTTCCCGCTCCCTTGGGGTTTATAACGGTTTACATTCAAGGCGCAGACCCTTGAATAAAGCGGACAAAGTATATAAAAAAACAGGCGTTATTTTCAACTTCAGAATATTTTGGCGGAAATACGCGATTTTTCGGCACTTTTTGTAATCGGTTGATAATTAGGTATTTATAAAATTTGGGAATTTATTTACCCTAAAAAGTAAATACTTTTCATCAAAGAATACCCTTTATCGCGTTGCGATATACCCTTTATCATGACGTGATTAACCCTTTATCGCATCGCGATAAAGGGTATATCGCAACATAAAACACCCTTTATCGCAAAATTACCCCATGCAAATCTCGCCGAGACCGATAAAAAAGGCCTTTTACGCGTTCCATTTCATCGGTCATCCGTGACAAAGTTTTGCACCAAAAACCTTGACAATCATTTTTCCATAAGCATCCATCCATTCTTCGGTAACGGTGTACGGTTTTTCTGCAGCACATCCTATTGGAGGGTTTCCTTTACCATTTTTTGGTGGTTTTACTTTGCGAAAATTTGGTGGTGCAAGGTTACTTGTTACCATCTCCTTTTTTGTTATTCTACTCTCTTTTTGGGTATTGTTGTTCCTTCGTTCGCCCTCTTTTGGTTGCCCATTTATTCTGGAGTTAGCCTTTCATTTCGCCTTTTCCTTACCTTTTTCTCTTACGATATCCGTCAGGAGAAGTGGAGTGGGGGAGGGTTTTCTCGAGAGCAATCTATTTATATAATCCTTTGTGTAATAAAATAAATATATAAATAAACCTATAATGGAATATATGTGTACACCTTTATATGATTACACGTTTAGATATCTATTCTTTTATTCGCTCCTTTCGTGCATAATCATATAGATATTTTGTAATTTACATATATCAATATATACACAAATAACAAAACAATCATATATAAATACCTATATATAAATAAAGAAACACCTAAACAAAATAATAAATAACCACATAAATATATCCCCAAACATAAATACGAATAAATAAAAGAATAAAAACATGAATAAACAGATATATAAATAAATGTTTCAGTTTGTTTCTTTAAATATATAAATAAGTAACCATATAAATAGTCAGATATACAACTTAGTCTATATGTAATGATAATTCATCCTATTTGTCCGTTTTGGCCTTATTGCGTTCTTTTCCTGGTTTCGTTGTCCTGTGCTTGCTGTAAATTCTTTGTTGTACTCCCGTGGGGTGGGGTGGCTGCCTTAACAGGCGGCAGGAGCTGTGCTCTGGAGAGCAGATCCGTTTACTGTTTATATGTAAGTATAAAGATATAAATATATAAACAAATAAACATTATCTAACAAACTTACAACGAGTATGTTAGCGTCTCTTTCCACTTAAAATATACCTCTATCTCTACCATGTTTTATTCGCTATTTGGATAGTTGACCTCTTGTTTTCGCTGTTTTCCCAAGGTTCATACCACTATATTTCACGGCCTGTCATCCGTTGCCGGCCCATGCTTCCCGTATTCTGCCCTGAAAAGCCCGTTAAGGTAGCTTTTAGGCCCAATCAGCATAAAGACATGTAAAGAATAAACACTTCTCAATAGGGCACATCTCTTATTGACATATACACATGATTAAATAAAAATGCCAAAACATAAATATATAAAGAAATGAAGCCCTTGGTAATATAAATATATAAAAACATATAAAAACAAACAAAGCAAGAAATAAAAACATAAACAAACAAAGAAATAAAAATAGATACAAATGAAAAAACGAATAAACCAAAATATAAAAGAATAAAAGTATGAAAGCATAAAAGAATAGATATATCAACACACTAATAAATTAAAAGTTAAAAAAATATAGAAATCTTTGTCCATATAAATAATAATATGTATATTTGCATCGTAATTGACACAAGACATCAGAAATGAAGAACAGAAAGATCATATTTGCCAACCAGAAGGGTGGCGTGGGTAAGTCGACACTCTGCATCCTCTTTGCCAACTACCTCGCTTGGAAGAAGCAGGATGTGTGCGTCATCGACACCGACCTGCAGAAGACCATCATGATGCAGAGGCGCAAGGACATGGAGCTCTACGAGGGCCAGGAGGAGCCGTACGTCATCCAGGACTTCGACGTGCAAGACCCCGAGACCATGCAGCAGCTCATGGACTCGGCTTCCGACACCGAGGGCTATGTGCTCTTCGACTCGCCGGGTAATGTGTCGGAGGACGGACTGGTGCCGATGTTCACCAATGCCGACTTCATCGTCTGCCCTTACGAGTATGAGGAGAAGACGCTCGACTCCACCGGCACCTTCGTGCAGGTGATCAACGCCCTGCGCCAGCACACGCCCGAGATGACCGCCAAGCTCTTCTTCGTGCCCAACCGCATCGACGTGCGCATCGGAACCAAGAGCGAGCTTGACATGTGGAAGCAGACCGACGCCATCTTCAAGCAGCTCGGAGCCGTCACACCGCGCATCACAGCGCGCGCCGCTCTCAAGCGCATCAACACCGTGGAGATCACGGCGGCGCAGCGCGAGGCGGTCAAGCCCGCCTTCGACTTCATGATTCGCCGCATGAAGGAGTGAGCCACGACCACTGCTTATATATATGATGGTAATTTATAGACCCCACCCTATAATCGTCACACTTTTTACAGGAAAGAATAACACAAGATAGATTTTTACATATTATGGCCAACAAACAGAAGACACGCGTCGTGTTGCCAGGTGGCATACAGGGCCTGGTGCACACCTTGCAGAACGGCACCGCCGAACCCAACTTGAACCCTCAGGTGGACGTCACCAAGATCAGTGCGCCCGCCGATGACGAACCCGCTGACCGCGCCGCCGAGCCCGCCGTGCAGCCGGAGCAGGCCCAGTCTGCCGCTGAGCAGCCCGCACAGCCTGCAGCCACGGAGCCGCAGCAGTCGGCAGCTCAGCCGTACGCCCAGCCGATTGCCACCCAGGCACCTGCCGAGCCGCAGACGGCCGACCCGCAGGCCGCAAGCGCCAGCGGGGTGGGGGAGCGCGCCCCGCGCGGACGACGCCCCAAGGAGAACACCATGAAGGAATACACCATCGTCAAGGACGACTCGCGAGACTCGTGGGACCTCTTCCTCGACATGGCCAAGCAGTACAAGGACGGCGGAGGCAAGCTCGCCACCATCTACATCGATGAGTCGCTGAAGAACGTGCTCGACCGCATGAAGTATTGCGGTCCCGAGAAGCTCTCCACCTCGGCCATCCTCAGCTCCATCGTCGCCCGCTTCATCTTCGACCACGAGGACGACATCAAGAAGGTGATGTTCTCCGGCCGCCTCCTCTGAGCGGCGAGACCCTTGCCGGGCAGCGCTCGACTTTGTCGCTTGCCGGGCAGTGCTTGACTTTGCCGCTTGACGGGCAGTGCTCGATTTTTCCGCTTGACGGGTAGCGCTCGATTTTGTCGCTTGCCGGGATGTGCTCGATTTTGCCGCTTGCCGGGCAGTGCTCGATTTTGTCGCTTGCCGGGATGTGCTCGATTTTGTCGCTTGCCGGGATGTGCTCGATTTTGTCGCTTGACGGGTAGCGCTCGATTTTGCCGCTTGACGGGCTGAAAGCCCAGTGAGTACGTAGCCCAGGGCAAGCGAAGCGGCACCCTGGGTAAGAAGGTGAGCGTGAGCCATCGCCCTATAGGGGCAAAAGTGTAATTGCGCATCTTGCAGATTATGAATACTTTTGCCCTTGCAGGGCGTAGTTACGTCGGGCGTACTTAACCCAGGGTGTCGCTTCGCTTGCCCTGGGCTGTGTACTTTTGGCCTTACAGGCCGCGCATGCCGCAAACATCCGCATTGCGGTTGTTATCGCCTTCCCACACCCCTGGCCATAAACCGGATGAAACCGCTCACGCATGCATGGTGCAATCGTACAGCAACGGTCCACGCACACTGATATAGAATAGATTTTTAAGACAACAAATACAACCTTTACAACATTGAACAACTTTTGTAGCAGTGGGAGGTAAGCAACGGACCTAAACAGAGACAACCTTTTCGTTAAGCCAAATGAGCAGAGTGAAGCTTGCTTCGGCTCTGCCATGGCGAGAAAAGGTGCATGAAATGAACCTCTTTGTTGTGCCCTCGGCACAATGACGTGTGCGAGGACGTGTGCGTGATCGTCATGTGCATCCGAGTAAATCCGTGGGAGAACAATATCATCTATGGGAGCGACCTGGGCGGATGCGAGGCGGTTGCGCTCGATTTTGCCGCTTGACGGGCAGTGCTCGATTTTGTCGCTTGACGGGTTGCGCTCGATTTTTCCGCTTGACGGGCTGTGCTCGATTTTGTCGCTTGACGGGATGTGCTCGATTTTTCCGCTTGACGGGCAGTGCTCGATTTTGCAGCTTGATGGGTAGCGCTCGATTTTGCCGCTTGACGGGTAGCGCTCGATTTTGCCGCTTGCCGGGCTGTGCTTGATTTTGCCGCTTGACGGGCAGTGCTCGATTTTGTCGCTTGACTGGATGTGCTCGATTTTGTCGCTTGACGGGCTGTGCTCGATTTTGCCGCTTGACGGGCTGAAAGCCCAGTGAGTACATAGCCCAGGGCAAGCGAAGCGACACCCTGGGTAAGAAGGTGAGCGTGAGCCAACGCCCTATAGGGGCAAAAGTGTAATTGCGCATCTTGCAGATTATGAATACTTTTGCCCTTGCAGGGCGTAGTTACGTCGGGCGTACTAACCCAGGGCACCGCTTCGCTTGCCCTGGCCCCTTAGGCCGCGCATGCAGTAAACATCCTCATGGTGGTTGTCACCGCTTTCCCCCTCAAGGGCTGTGGTTTATATGGGTTTACATTCAAGCCATGGGTCCTGTCACGCCAAATTCCCGAAGAGCCATGATTTTAAGGCAACCGAGACAACTTTTGTGTTTAACTGAAGTTTCGGGTTTAGGCAAAATGCGTCTAAATGCGTCGCGCTAAATCCGAAAGTTCAGTATGAAACATTTGGATTATTCAGGATAAAGTTTTAATTTTGCAGAAAATTGTATCGTAATGGATGCCAACGAGAAGATCATCGACAGGTTCGCCACACGCGTCAGGCAAATGATCCTCCAATACCACGATGTGGTAAAGGAGAACGGCGAGCTGTATGCCATGGTCGACGAGCGCGATGCGAAAATCAGCAAGCTTGAGGCGCAGGTGAGGCAACTCCAGAACGACTACAACTCGTTGAAGATGGCAAGGATGCTTGAGGTCAGCGACCAAGACCTTGACATGGCCAAGAAAAAGGTCAACAAGCTCATCAGAGACGTAGACAAGTGTATCACGCTGCTCAGTGAACAACAGTAACAAAAGTAGTGATGGAAGAAACAGAACAGAACAAGATCAGCATACGGTTGCATATTTATGACACCGACATCATGGTCAAGGTGCCACGTGAGGAGGAACCGCTCTACCGGAAAGACGCGGAACTCATCAACGAGCTCCTCAACGCCTATTTCGCCAACTTCAAAGGCCACAAGGGCGACAAGGAAATCACCTATTTTGCCATGATCGACCTCGGGCTGAGGCTGCAGAAGGAGCTCCAGCGCAACGACACGCAACCCTATGACGACATGCTCACCAAGTTGACTTCCGAAATCGAAGAGGTGCTGAAAAGCAAATGAGGCACTGGCAGCGGAACACGATCACAGCGAGGCAGAACATGTATCAACCACTAAAAACAATAATTGATTAATGATAGCAGTAATCGTAACCGCCATCGTCGGCATCATCGTCGGCATCGGTGCGGGGTATCTCATCTACCGGTATGTACTTACCGGCAAATATAAGGAGATGATGGAAAAGGCACAGAAGGATGCCGAAGTGATCAAGGAAAAGAAACTCCTCGAGGTGAAGGAGAAGTTCCTCAACAAGAAGAGTGAGCTCGAAAAGGAGGTGCAACAGCGCAACCAGAAAATCCAGCAGAGCGAGAACAAGCTCAAGCAGCGCGAGCTCTCGCTCAACCAGCGACAGGAGGAGCTCGGACGCCGCAAGCAGGAGAACGACCAGGCGCAGCAGCGCATCGACAACGAGAAGAAGCTCCTCGCACTGAAGCAGGCTGACCTTGAGAAGATGCAAGACCAGGAGCGCGCCAAGCTCGAGGAGCTCTCGGGCCTCTCGGCTGAGGAAGCCAAGAACCGCCTCGTGGAGAGCATGAAGGACAAGGCCAAGATGGACGCCGCAAGCTACATCAACGAGATTGTGGACCAGGCCAAGCTCGACGCCAACCAGCAGGCCAAGAAGATTGTCATACAGACCATACAGCGTGTGGCCACGGAGACGGCCATCGAAAACTCGGTCAGCGTCTTCCACATCGACAACGATGAGGTGAAGGGACGCATCATCGGACGAGAGGGACGCAACATACGCGCCCTGGAGGCTGCCACGGGCACAGAGATTGTCGTAGACGACACGCCGGAGAGCATCATCATCTCGGCCTTTGACCCCATCCGCCGTGAGGTGTGCCGGCTGGCGCTCCACCAGCTTGTGGCCGACGGGCGCATACACCCGGCACGCATCGAGGAAATCGTGGCCAAGGTCAAGAAGCAACTCGACAACGAGATTGTGGAGACAGGCAAGCGCACCGCCATCGACCTGGGCATACACGGATTGCACCCCGAACTGATCCGTATCATCGGAAAGATGAAATACCGCTCGTCCTACGGGCAGAACCTCTTGCAGCACGCCCGCGAGACGGCCAACCTCTGCTCCGTCATGGCCGCTGAGCTCGGTCTCAATCCGAAGAAGGCCAAGCGCGCCGGACTGCTCCACGACATCGGCAAGGTGCCCGATGAGGAGAGCGAGCTGCCCCACGCACTGCTCGGCGCCAAGATGGCCGAGAAGTACAAGGAGAAGCCTGAGATTGTCAACGCCATCGCTGCCCACCACGATGAGGTGGAGATGAACACGCTCCTGGCACCCATCGTGCAGGTGTGCGACGCCATCTCCGGCGCCCGTCCCGGCGCCCGCCGCGAGATCGTGGAGGCTTACATCAAGCGCCTCAACGACCTGGAGGCCATCGCCATGAGCTATCCCGGTGTCACCAAGACCTATGCCATCCAGGCCGGTCGTGAGCTCCGTGTCATCGTTGGCGCAGACAAGATGAACGACGACGAGAGCACAAAGCTCAGCTCGGAGATCGCCGAGAAGATCCAGAACGAGATGACGTATCCCGGACAGGTCAAGATCACTGTCATCCGCGAGACGCGCTCGGTGGCTTACGCCAAGTAAGGAGATCACATCATAACAAATAGGGTGGCGCCGCTTTTCCCGACAAACGTGGGAACAGCGGCGCCACCTTATTTTATTGTTAAGTAAGGGTGAAAACAAGTTGCCCTGTTTTCCCTGTATTTATGAGTTGTTTTGAAATTTCGAAGAAAGAGCGTAGCGGGCTACGTGACTGATGAGAAATTTCAAAAATGACAAAAAGACAGGTAGTTGAAAACAACTTACGAAACCTGCAAAATGGGTCAAGTTGTTTTTTTACCATTACTTATAATCGAAAAGCTCTATTCCTCCTTGACAATCCACTCGCCGATGGTGCGTTGCTGGCTGTCGTAGTTGACACCTATCTTGAAGAGGCGCTTGCCGTCGGCCGAATAGGGAATGAGGTAACCCTTCTCGTCTATCTGTTGGAGTGCCTGCTCGGCCGAACCGTCATATTTGAGTTCGAACACGAATACCGCCTCGGGCATGTGCACCACGGCATCGGCTCTGCCGATGGCACTGTCCTCCTCCACGCGCATGTAGGCTCCCATGAGGTTGAAGAACAGGTAGAACACGGTCTGGAAGTCACGCTCGTTCTTGTTGGAGAGGCGGTTGCTGATGCTGGCGAGAAAAGCCTTGAGGCGGTTCATGGCACCGTCGATGTCGCTATCATAGAGCAGCTCGAGAAAGTCGCCGGTGAGGCTGTTGTTGTCGAGCGATACAGGCGAGAGGTAGTTGGGCGCCAGGCTCTTGAGCATGCCGATGCGCACCTCCTGGTTGGGATATCCCAGGTCGTAGCGGCGCAGCAGGGGAGTGTATCGTTTGATAGTGAGGTATCCGCTCTGGTAGAGCAGGGGCAAGGCCGATGTCATCTGCTCAGGCGACATATCGAAGTCATCGACGTCGCAACTCTTCTTCTCGATGTCCATCACGTTCACGTGATACTTCTGCAGGGTCTTGATGAGATAGGTCGGTGTATCGGAGCCAAACCAGAAGGGCGCTATTTTCTGCCCGTTCAATGCGCGAATAAGGCTGAAGGGATTGAACACATCTTCAGAATGTTCACTGAAGTGATAGCCGTCATAATATTGCCTCAATTCCTCCAGACAGTCATCATAGCTCATTCCGAGAGCACGGCCCAGTCCCTCCACATCAGGGCGCATCCGGGTGGTGAGTTCCGTGAGGCTGATGCCACAGATGGCAGAGTACTGGTCTAACAGGGAGATGTTGTCGAGGTTTTTGAGCTCGCTGAAGATGCTGAGCTGCGAGAACTTGGTGATGCCGGTGATGAACGTAAACTCCAGATAGGGGTCAAGCATCTTGATGGGACTGTAGAAGTTCTGCATGATGCGGCGCAGCACGCCGAGGTTCTCCTTCTCGTGCACCACATCGAGCAGGGGTGCGTCGTACTCGTCGATGATGAGCACGACCTTTAGGCCCGTCTGCCTGTAGGCCGCTTTCACGATGTCGGCAAAACGGGCATTCACATCCTTGTCGCCTTTTTCGCATCCGTACGTTTCCTCATAAGGTTGCAAAATCCAGTCAAGGTAATGCTCCAACTTCTCGGCATCGAAGTGTTTGGCGCCGCTCATGTCGAAGTGGAGCACGGGGTGCTTCACCCACTCCTTCTCATAGTTGGCGATGGCGAGCCCCTCGAAGAGCTCCTTGCGGCCCTCGAAGTAAGCCTGCAGCGTGGAGGCGAAGAGTGACTTGCCGAAGCGCCTGGGACGGCTCAGGAAGATATAGCTCATCTGTTTCTTCCGGAAATCAACAATGTATGGGGTCTTGTCCACATAGAGATAATGCCCGTTGCGTATCTTCTCGAAAGTCTGTATTCCCACGGGATAACAGTTTGCGATTTCTGCCATGACGATGTCTGTTTTGCTTTTCAGCCACTAAGGTATAAAGAAATATCCAAACAGCAAAGACTTGCCTTTATAAAAACGACAATGCGGCCCGCCACAAGTTGGCATCTTGTGGCGGGCCGCATGTTATCGGGCGGGTGTGAGGGCTATCGCGTCTGCAGGGCGCGCGTGGCGTTGAGTACGGCCAGCACCATGACCCCCACGTCACCAAACACGGCGAGGGGCATGCCGGCCAGCCCACAGGCGGCCAGGAGCAGGATGGCCACCTTCACGAGGATGGCAAACCACACGTTCTCGTGTGCGATGCGGATGGTGTGGCGGGCGATGCGGATGGCCGTGGCGATCTTCGAAGGCTTGTCGTCCATGAGCACCACGTCGGCCGCCTCGATGGCCGCGTCACTGCCCAGGGCTCCCATGGCGAAGCCCACATCGGCGCGGGCCAGCACCGGCGCGTCGTTGATGCCGTCGCCCACGAAGGCGAGTGTGGCGCCCGCCGCCCGCCCGCCGAGCAGACGTTCCACCTGTGCCACCTTGTCGGCAGGCAGCAGGCCGGCATGCACCTCATCGATGCCGATGGAGTGCGCCACGTGCTCAGCCACACGCTCCTGGTCGCCAGTGAGCATCACCGTGTGGCCGACCCCCAGATGCTTCAGTTCTCGCAACGCGTCGGCGGCGTCAGCCTTCACCTGGTCGGAGATGACCACATGGCCGGCATAGGTGCCGTTGACCGACACATGGACCACCGTGCCCCTCTGGTCCTTGCACATCTCGCAGGCCACGACATGAGCCCCTGCGGTCTCCATCATCTTCGTGTTGCCCACACAGACGACCTTGCCGTTGACCAGGGCGCGCACGCCCTGCCCGGCTATCTCCTCCACCTGCTCGATGGTGCAGTGGTCCTGCTCGTTGGGATAAGCCTCACGCAACGCGGCGGCGATGGGATGGGTGGAGTGACGCTCCACGTGGGCGGCGAGGTGCAGGAGCTCCTGGGCGTCAAGCTCAGCGGGATGGACGGCATCGACGGCAAAGACGCCCTTGGTGAGCGTGCCGGTCTTGTCGAACACCACCGTGCGGAGCTTGGCCAGCGTGTCCATGTAGTTGCCCCCCTTGATGAGGATGCCATGTCGCGACGCGCCTCCGATGCCGCCAAAGAAGGTGAGGGGCACCGAGATGACCAAGGCGCACGGACAGCTCACCACCAGGAACGTCAGGGCGCGATAGAGCCACAAGGCAAAGCCGTCGGCGTAGCGCTCGCAGAAGAACGGCGGGATGAAGGCCAAGGCCAGGGCCAGCACCACCACGATGGGCGTATAGACATGGGCAAACTTATGGATGAAGGTCTCACTCTTCGACTTGTTCTCGCTCGAGCGCTCCACGAGCTGGATGATCTTCGCTGCGGTGGACTCGCCGAAGGATTTGCGTACCTCCACCTGGATGACACCTGAGAGATTGACGCAGCCCGACAGGATGTCGTCGCCCTCCTTGACGCTGCGCGGCACGCTCTCGCCCGTCAGGGCAAGGGTGTTGAGGCTCGACGCGCCGCGAGTGACCACGCCGTCGAGCGGCACCTTCTCGCCGGGGCGTATGACGATGGTCTCTCCCACGGCCACGGTGTCGGGAGCCACCACCTGTTCCTTGTCCCCGCGCACCACCGTGGCGGTGTCGGGCCGGATGTCCATCATCTTCGCGATGGAGTCGCGGCTCTTGTCCTCGGCATAGTCCTCGAAGAGCTCGCCCACCTGGAAGAAGAGCATGACAAACACCGCTTCGGGAAACTGTGTCTCGGCCCCGGGCAGGAAACCGATGAGCAAGGCCCCCAGGGTGGCGATGGCCATGAGGAAGTCTTCGTCGAAGGGGTCTCCCTCGCGGATGCCCTCCCAGGCCTCGGCCAGCACGTCGTGGCCGATGAGCAGATAGGGGACGAGATACACGATGAGCTGTCCCCACAGGGGCATGGGCACGCTTCGTGTGAGCAGCCAGGCGCCCAGCAAGAGCGCGGTTGTCATGATGATGCGTAGTAATTTCTTGTTCATGACGGATGTATGTTTTTAAATCTGCCGCAAAGTTACGCAAGCCTTGCTGCAACCCGGTTGCAAAAAGGAAAAGCTGTGCAGCCTGCCTTCCCATCATCGCCCGTTTCCGGTTTTCGACAGAGCAAGAACCGTCCCTGTCCCGTTGCCTGCCCTCTGCAGAAACAGGCGCAGCCATCAAGCGAGCGGGCGGTAAGTGGCGCTAATAAAATAACTTGGTACGGTTTGAGTGAGAAAACCATCATCCGGTATTGGTGTCAGCCTCATCTTTTTGGCTCAAATCATACCGTTTTTATTTTTTCATCGTCACTAAACGTCCCGTTGTCGGTGCAAGTCAGTATCCTATCGGACGATTTGTTTGTCAAATGAAGGCTTTTGCAGATTAAGCTTGTTAAAATAAGCTTAGTTTGCAAACCTTTTCTTTGTTGTTGGTTTTCAATTAATTGTAGATGCAGATTAATATGGAACGCTCGTAAAATACAAGCATTTTTTATCTTGTAACACCTCAATCATGTTCGTAAAATACCGAAAAGTGCAAAATAAGTCTAAAAGATAATGCTTAATCTGTATTTAATTTGCAAAATAAGAAAAAAGCCTTTATATTTGTATCTTAAAAATACTTGGTTGTGGAATATACGGCACTATTAGAGAAGCAAATATTGGGTAGATTGAAGGTGGATAATCCTTGGTGGATGGAGGGAAAGATTCCTTCTTACTATCAAGCTATGATACCTCGTCTCTATCTGGACATCTTCTATCCCTTGGTGAAGGACCTCAGCATTCAGCGTGCGCTCATCTTGATGGGACCTCGCCGAGTGGGTAAGACAGTGATGCTCTATCATTCCATCCAGCGGTTGATAGACGAGGGTGTATCGCCCCAGAATATCATCTATGTATCCGTGGAGACACCTATTTATAATGGTATCCTCCTGGAGCAGCTCTTCCATTTAGCTAAGCAAGTATTGGGCAAAGAGGATAGCAGGGAGCAGTTTTATGTATTCTTCGATGAGATACAATATCTGAAGGACTGGGAAATAGATCTCAAGTCATTGGTCGATACTTATCACGATGTGAAGTTTGTTGCATCGGGTTCTGCTGCGGCAGCTCTCAAGAAAAGTAGCAATGAGAGTGGGGCGGGTCGGTTTACGGATTTCAATCTTCCTCCTTTGTTGTTCTTCGAATACATTCATCTCAAGGAATACGACCATCTGATGCGCCAAGCCAAGATGGAGTGGAATGGCATTGAAAGCGACATCTATAGTACGATAGACATCGACCTGCTGAACGAGCTTTTCTTCGACTACATCAACTATGGTGGTTATCCGGAGGTGGCTTTTTCTTCTCGCATACAGGCTGACCCGGGGCAGTTTGTGCGCCACGATATTGTGGACAAGGTGTTGCTGAGAGACCTTCCAAGCCTTTATGGTATTTCGGATGTGCAAGAGTTGAACTCGCTCTTTACGATGATAGCTTATCATAGTGGCATGGAGTTTTCGTATGAGGGCTTGTCGAAAGAGTCGGGAGTGAAGAAGGAGACGATTCGCAAGTACATTCAATATTTGGAAGTGGCGTTCCTGATCAAGGTTATCACCCGAACGGATGATACGGCGAAGCGGTTCCAACGCCAGACGACCTTCAAGATTTACCTGACCAATCCTTCGTTGAGGTGTGCCCTCTTTGAACCTGTCAAGATGATAGATGGCAATGTCGGCGACATGATAGAGACCGCCATCTATTCGCAGTGGATACCTCGCAGTGAGCACATCGCGTATGCTAACTGGAAGATAGGGCGCACACAGGGAGAAGTCGATTTGGTGGGCATCAATGAAGCCTTGCAGAAGCCCTATTGGGCGGTGGAAATCAAATGGTCAGATCGTTTCTTCGACAAGCCTGCTGAGCTTTCTTCCTTGCAATATTATATGGAGAAGAACCATTTGTTGCAAGCCTTGGTTACGTCTATCAGTCAGGCTGGAGACAAAAATATGCCTTTCGGCAATATCCATTTCATCCCTTGCGCTTGTTATGCTTATACGGTGGGGCAGAACACGTTGAGACAAGCCAAGAGGAGCTTTGGATTGTAAATCGGAAAGAAAGCATTCTTGGAATAAGTAAAAGAGCGGAAAGGCAAACTGTGGTTAATAGAGTCAACAGTTTGTTTTTTCCGCCTTTCTATCTTTCTTGCGTGCCTAAAATGAGCAAACTTGCCACTTTGTGGCACCTCGCTTGCCCGAAACAGTCACCCTTCAGATCATGCTCATGCCGAGCGTCAACAAAAACAGGCTCCACGGACTGGCCAGTCCGTGGAGCCCTTTGTTCAGTCATTCTGTCATTTCACTACAATCTTTTTACCATTGTTGACATAAACGCCTGGTTGCAGATGACCGTCCGGTATCTTGCGCCCGTTGAGGTCATATGTGTTGTCGGATGATTTCCGGTTGTTCTGTTTCAGCTCGCCAATGCCCAGTGACGGGTCGAGTGTGGCATGGTTGATGGCTATCCATCCGATGATGTCGCCATTGCTGGTCGCTGTGTTGGGCCCGATCTGCGAAGCCTTGAGCGAGGTGTCCATCTGCCTGATGACGCCAATGGCCGTCGTGCCTGAGGCAGTGGTACCCGATGCCTGCATGCGGAACACGCTGGCATAATCCAGGCGATGGGTCTGCGGGGCGGCCACGATACGGGGCGACTGCAGCGTGAGGGCCGTGCCGTCGGCCAGCCGCAACGGGCAGTTGACCACCAAGCTGCCGCCCACGGGCGTGTCCTCACAGCGTCCGGCCGCGATGCTCCATCCCTCGATGTCGAGATTGGCCGCGCCAGGGGTGATGGCCATATAGAACACCTGGTGGCCTGTGATGGCCTGTGTCTCGCAGTTTTGCTTCATCAGCTTGATGCGGAAGCCCGTGTTGGTCACGTCAAACACCTTGGCCACGATGGGCATCTCCGTCTTGCTGTTTGAGACGGTCTGCGCCACGACCACCGGTACGACACCTATCGGGAAGGGCTGCTTGAACGCCACTTCCACCGTGTCGCCCTTGACGAGCTTGCTCACGGAGCCGTCAGCCTTGGCAAAGCGGCACGTGTCCACTTCGGCGCGCATCTCGCCCCACTGGTATTGGCCGGGCAGCAACCGGATGAAGTCGACGCCCTCGGGCTGGTCGGCCGAGGTGCTGGTCGTGTTTTTCCAAGGCATGAGCGTCGCCTTGAAGTCAACCGTGGACGACTGCAGCACGCGCGGCACGACAGCCAGTGTGCGGTTGTTGTAGGTGGGCATGCCCAGGAAGGTGATGGCACGCTTGGTCATGGCCGGGCCGTTCACGGTGAGCGTGTCGCCCACCTGGTTGTTCAGGTGTCCATACTGCAGGTCATCCGTTCCCACGCTGTTGGCCAGGCTCACCGCTGCGGTGGCCGATGTCAGCGTGGTGTTCTTGTAGGTCTTGTCGACCACGCGGTAGGTGTAGTAGCCGTCTTCGTCCAGGTGGTCGGTGTAGCTCATGTCGTGGTCATCGGGACGTGTGAAGGAGGCAATGTCCTCCCAGTTGCCGCTGTCCTTGCGGCGTTGCAGCCTCATGGTCTCGGTGAGGTCGCCGTTGTTGTTGACCCACGAGAGGCGGCAGTCGCCATTGGTCTTGTCATATTGGGCCTTGAGGTCCGACGAGGCCGAGAGCCTCCAGTCGCGTGGCACGAAGTTGTAGGTGCCGCTGTAGCTGGGTCCCGTCTTCATCTTCGAATAGTATTCGCCTGCAGGCGTGAGGTTGCCGTTCCACAGTATTTTCGAGCAAGCCCACTCATCGTTCCAGTAGGCATATCGCTCCACATAGTCGTAGCTGTTGAGCTTCCCCCAGATGCGCGCCAGCACGTCACGGTTCAGGTTGAGGATGGAGTCGGTGGGATTGCCCCGTTGCTCATTGGTCTTGGCAACGCCGAAGATGCCGAAGCCGCCGCTCCACGAGGCACCCCATATAAACTCGGTGATCCACACGGGGCGCTGGAACTTGTCTGCCCAGTTGGCCTTGATGTTGTTGAATGAGCCCTCGCTCCAGTAGCTGTGTATGTCCACGATGTCGCATCGCCATCCGCGTGCGTCGATGCTGTCCAGGAACTGCTTGTGCCACCATTCGCCGCTGTCAAACGACGAGGGCGAGAGCAGTCGTCGGCCGGTACGCATCAGTTCGGGCCATCGCTGCAGCTCCTGTGCCACCGAGGCCGGCTTGGGGTCGTTGCCGTTGGCCGGCTCGTTGTCGGTCTTCATGTAGGGCGACTGGTCGTTGGCACCCAGACTGTAAGTCGACGCGCTCCAGAGATTGTTCATGTGGGGCACACACTCATAGTCCGTTCCGAGCTCCTGTCCCACGCCCCAGGCGTAGGTCCATGTGCAGTTGAGCTTCTTGAGGTTGTTGGTGTTGAGGATATTGGCCACACCGTTCTTTCCCACGTTGTTCCAGCGGAAGATGCGATACGACGAGATGCGCTGGTCGAGGATGGTCGGCAGCGTGTTGACCACGAGGTCCTCATTGTCTGCGATGAAGCAGCGCGAGTAGCCCCAGCCCCCCTTCTGTATGCTGAAGGTCACCATGTATCCGCGTTTCAGGCGGAAGGAGCGTATGCGGTTGTTGAGTGTCGAGTCGGCCAGCGAGTTCATGAATCCATTTGTGTTCTCCGTACCGAAGCGGTCACACGACTCTCCGGTCAGGTTCTGCCCTGCGTAGACGGTGAGCGGGTGGAATCCGTCCTTGTCCTTGCTCTCCTTGCCATAAGGGTAGATGACGGTGCCATGGTCATAGAGACGCAGCTGGCAGTTTTTCTCGCTCACGGCCGGTTGTCCCTTGATGGTGATATAGGCCAGCCACGCCTTCATCTCCGAGGGACGCAGCGAGTCGACGAATATCACGGCGTGGTCGGTGTTGGCGATGTCCACCTTGCCCGTCACGGCAAACGGCTTGGCGCCCGTGATGTGCAGGGCCCCACGTCCGCTGAGTGTCACGGCTTCGGTCACCTGCGCCACCGTCCGGTCCATGTCGGCACCCGGGTCCTGGTCGCCCGTCAGGCGGAAGTCGTCCACGCAGAACCACCCTTTCTCGTTGGAGCCGTTGCCCGTGCCCCGTGCGCCCAGGGTGACGGTCTCCTCCTTGCTGAGCGTGAAGCCCACGGAGAGCTTGGTCCATGCGTCGGCCACCGACAGGGCGGGGCTCTGCTTGGTACCGGTGGAGGTCGTGACATAGACGTTCTGGTCACTCAGGCCGGAACCGTTTGTGCGGAGTTGAGCCGAGAGCGTATAGTTGCCAGCCGGCAAGGTGATGGTCTGCGACAGGCCGATGGTCTTCACCTTCTGTGCCCAGAGGTTATAGTACTGGTTGCCGTCGGGTGCGCTGCCGGTACTGATCTTCAGGTCGTTCCAGCCCTCCACGCTCTTGTTGACTGTCCATCCGGTCGTGCCACTCTCGAAGCTCGGGTTCTTGACCATGGGTGTCCAGTCGTAGGTGTCTTGTCCGCATACCTGCGCCGCAGGCCACAGTGACAGGCACGCCACTAAGAAAGAAAACAGTTTAGTCTTAGTCAAATTCATGCGATAATAGCTTTAAATTTAGGTTTTGCAATTTGCCCACAAAGTTATGCATTCTTGTTGTCAATGAGGTTCAGATTACGGCAAACGAGGAAAAAAATACGATGAAATGGTTGTTTTTTGCCGTCCGCCTTTGCTTTTTGATGTCTATTTATTAATTTTACACCTACGAAACAGAGGAACCTGGAAACCGCATGAAACGTTACCTGCTAATCATATTGACCCTCTTTGTGCTACTGGCTACGGTGCTGGCCGGCGACTGGATGGTGGGCCGCCACGTGACGATGCCCGACGAGATATGGGCCATCGCCCGTGATCACCGCGGCCTGGTGTGGATGGGGACGAGCACCGGCCTGCATAGCTATGACGGTTACGAGGTGCGCGACTGGACGCGCGGCCCCCAGCTGGGCACAGGCGTGAACAGCATCGCCGAAGACTCGGCGGGCAACCTGTGGCTGGGCACCTGCGACGGCTTGGTGCGAATGGACCTGTGCACGGGCCGTCTCACCTCTTTCCGCCTGCCCAAGGAGAGCCAGCGCATCATCTACGTTCTCCATGTCAGTCGCGACGGCACCCTCTATGTGGGCACCGACGACGGTTTCTCCATCTACGACGCCAAGCGCAACACCTTCCATCATTATAATTGCCACAACACCATCGCCACGCTGCCCGACAACCGTCGCGACACCGTGTGGGGCTTCTCCGTCAAGTCATTCCTTGAGTTGCCGTGCGGCGACCTGCTCGTTGGCACGTGGGCCGACGGCCTGCTGCGCTACTCGCCGCGCCACCGCACCTTCCGCAAGTATGGCCCCTTGGGCAACACCCACTCAGCCTATGCCTTGGCCCGCGATGGCAAGGGACGCATCTGGATCGGCTCGTGGACGGAAGGTCTGTGGCGCCTCGACACCCCCGACGACTATGCCCTCACCACGCTGCGCCATGTGGGCAGCGGCCACAACACCATCTACTCCCTGTTCGCCCCCGATGGCAGTTCCCTGTGGGCGGCCACCCAAGAGGGTGTGGCCCATTGCGACAGCCACGGCCAGTGGCAGACCACCTGCCTGCCCGTCAGTCGCAGGTTTGTGACGCTGCCTGCCCGACAGCTATGGGCCTCCACGCTCAGCGGCCGTCTCTTCGGCATCGAGACAGCCGGGCACCCCATCACCCATCATCCCACGGGCCAGCGGGTCAGCGGTCTCTATACCGTGGACGGCAAGACCCTTCGCACGTTGACGCCCAACGGCCCGACAGCCGTACAGCAAGTGGCGAGGCTCAAGGACGGCACCCTCGTCGCAGCCACGGAGGGAAGCCTCGAGGCGCGCCATCCTGACGGCCGGCGCGACGTGTGGACCCCACGTGACAGCCACTGGCTGCTCGACAACGTGTACGCCCTCTGCCCGTCGCGCAGCGGTGCGCTATGGGTGGGCCAGCGCATGGGCATCTCCGTGGTGCGCCCCGACGGTCAGGGCCGCCACATCCACATCCCCATGGACGCGCCTCACCTGCAGGGCTATCTCATCGTACGCCATCTCATCGAGGATCACCGCGGACACATCTGGGCCAGCACCAGCAACGGCGGTGTCGTGAGACTGGGCGGCGGACAGGTGCGCCACTACCTGGGATCCGCCAATGTCACGGCCTGTCTGGAGGACAGCCGGCACCGCCTGTGGGCCATCGCGGCCCATCAGGGGCTGATGCGCTATGACGCGCGTTCCGACAGTTTCCTGCCGGTGCAACGGGCCTACCACTTGCCGTCGCGCAAGATCCTGGCCTTCAACGAGGACTGCGACGGCGCGTTGTGGCTGGCCATGGACGGCCTGCTGGCGCGTCTCGACATCGGCCGTGGCGGCCGGCCTCACGTGCAGCTCTTCACCTCGGAGGACGGCCTGCCCGAGCAGGCGTTCATGCCGCGGTCGACCCTGCGCCTGGGCGACACGCTGTATTTCGGCATGACCGACGGCTACATCGCCTTTAGCCCTCGCGAGCTGGTGCGCCACACGTCGGCCGCCAAGGCCCATCTCATCGTGTCGGACATCTTGGTCGATGGCACGAGCCTGACCGAGATGGACGCTGCCGAGGCTTCGCGCATCACGTCTTCACTGCCCATGAGTGTGAGGCACCTGACCCTTCCGCCGGGTGTCAGGCAACTGTCGGTAGAGTGTGCGCTGCTGTCCTACAACCACATCAGCCAGACGACCTACGCCTACCGTCTCGAAGGGCGCGACACCACTTGGGTCTATGCCGACCCCGGCACACGCCGCGTGACCCTCGACCACCTGTCACCGGGCAACTACAAGCTTCACCTGTGCGCCATCGACCATCGCGGGCGCCAGTCGGAGCTGGCCCATCCCATCGACATCTGCGTGCTGCCCCCGTGGTATGCCACATGGTGGGCGCGCATGGCCTACCTGCTGGTGGCCGTCCTCCTCGGGTGGCTGGCATGGCGCTACGTGCAGATGCGCCGCGAGGTGGAGGCCAGCCGCCGCTTCACCGCCATCACGCAGACACCGCAGCTCCAAGTCCCGTCCGCCCCGCTGCCGCAAGACCATCCGGCTCCGCAAGAGGAGCCGGAGTCGTCAGCGCAACCGTCGGCCCTGCTGCTGAAGGCCACCCAACTGGTGCGCGAGCATCTCGACGACTCCACCTACAACCGCGACCGCATGGCCGCCGACATGGGCATGAGCACCAGTTCGCTCTTCACCAAGTTGAGGACGGCCTCGGGCATGAACATCCAGACGTTCATGCAGAACATCCGCCTCAATGCGGCAGCGGCCCTGTTGCGCGCCCATCCTGACCTGCGCATCTCCGACGTGGCCTATCGCGTCGGCTTCAACACACCCAAGTATTTCTCGCAGTGTTTCAAGAAGGAATTTGGCGTGTTGCCCGGCGATTACGCCAAGCGTTACGGGCAGGGCGTGCGTGAATGAAGGCCGGCTTTCCCCGTTTTTTAGGGTGATAATTGATAGTACCCACCTTAGTGACGGTGAAAAAACAACTTGGTACGATTTGAGAGATAAATTACCATGTTGAGTTGGCATATGCCTCATCTTTTTGGCTCTTTCCCTCCCTCTCATCGGTCGTATAGCCCGCTATACTCCCTCTTTGAGTGAGAAAAACAACTCAAAAATATGAGGCTCAAATCATACCAATTTATTTTTTCACCGTCACTTAGGTAAAGGTGAAAAAAACATTTAAAACATTTTGGGGAAAGCAAGAATTATTCTAATTTTGCATTTGAAAAATGTACAAAGGCTGTTTGCATACGCCTAAAGATTGTACAAAGGAGTCATATTGTATTAAGGTATAAATAGAACATTAGTTAACGGTTGGGCTCTGTGAGGGCCTCCATTTTAGGATCAATAAACAAACAAAAGGATGATGAATGTCTTTAGTGATTGCCTTGTGCGCCGGGGGGCACGCAAGGTTTGGGCAGTTGTATCTCTGCTCATTCTGATGAACCTGTCATCTCACCCCGCCTTGGCGCAAGAAGACAACGGTCTTCTCGGCGCCGTCAACAATAGCAGCATCAACGGCCTTGACTCGTTGCCGGGCATCGACCCTTCGCCCGCCTATCGGGCAGGCGCTTTTGACAAGGTCTCCACTCCTGCCGACGAGAACAAGGTGCTCTGCTTTTACAATGTCGGAACCAAGAAGTTTCTCAGCATCGGTGGTCTGTGGGGCACCCACGCCTCCATCAGTCCCACGCCTTATGCCCTGTGGCTCGAGAGTGACGATGAGAACGCCACGGCCTGGTATGTCCACGACAAGGTGGAGGGTTCGGAAACAGGCCACCATATCGGCATACAGAACGGTGACCTGTGGATGGATCAGTCACTGTCAACCTCCCTTAGGAGCGTGAGCTTCGAGAAAGCCGCTGGCTACACCGACCAGAACAAGCTCTACACCATCAAGATCGGTAACGACGGCTATCTCACCACCTATCCCGACAACGAGAACAAGTACTGCAACTACCAGAAGAGCCTCTACGCCACCACCGACTCGCGCTACGCCAACCAGGTGTGGAAGGTCATCACCCGCGTGCAATACTACACGCTGTCGCTGGCCAACCCCGCCAACATGGAGGCCGTGGTCGACTTCTCCTTCCTCATGCAGGCGCCCGACTTCCGTGTCAACGATTTGAACATCGCCAAGTGGCAGATAACGGGCGACAAGGCCGATGACGCGAAAAAGAAAATACTGTTCGGTGACAACACGATGTACTGCACATATGCCAACAGCAACCAGACAGGTAAAAGCCATTTCACCAATTACTCGGGTGGTCATCAACAGGCCTACGGCAAATACTTCTATGCCTACACCAAGGGTGCACATGGCTACACGCTCTACCAGGATGTGGAGATCCACAAGAGTGGCTGGTACCTGCTGCGCTGCAACGGCTTCACCACCCAGACCGCTCTCGACCAATCCGGCATGGACCGCCCGGCGGCCTATATCTTCATAGCCCGGGTGAAGAGTGACAAGAGCCAACCGGAGTATGCCTCCTCCGCCACGCTCAACCTCATGGACAAGGCTGAGGCCAACGCGCTCGTCGCGAGTGACAATGGCTCGGGGGCCGGCAAGGCTTTCTTCGAGGGGGCGTATGAGAACCAGGTGCAGCTCTGCTTCGACGAGGCGGCCGACGGCAAGGAGATCACTGCCGACAATCCGCTCAAGGTGCGCATCGGCATCTACGTGGAGACACTCAGCGACGAGCCTGCCGACGACGACCTGACCTGCGTCGACAACTTCAAGTTGCTCTACGCCGGTCCGCGCCGCAACCCCGAGCTCATCCTCGATGAGGACAACGACCACCTGCTCTACCTGAGCCGCGCCAAGGACAGCTACAAGAACAGTGTGCTCCACCTGCACCGCACGCTCAACCCGCACAAGTGGAACTCGCTCGTGCTGCCCGTCAACCTCACCTGGGGACAGATGAAGCGCACCTTCGGCGACGACGTGAAGGTGGCCAAGCTCGCTGCGCTGAGCAACACCACCGTGCAGTTTGTCACCGTCGAGTGCAAGCAAGATTCCGACCTGATGGTCAAGGCCTTCGAGCCATACATCGTCTATCCGCCCGTGGTGGATACGCACTCACCGGCCTACACCGCCTCACATTTCTACACCCGCGAGGGTGATGACAACTCCCACTGGCTCAAGGCCGACTGCAGCGGCGAGACCAACGTCGAGAGCGACCGCTTCACGCTCACCATTCCCGCCAACCACTACGATATCACCATGGTGTCGTTTGACCGCGACGCCTTCATCAAGCATCTCGAGCAGGAGGACGGCACGGGCAACTCCAACTGGATCTCCACCACACGCTTCTCTGCCGACGGACAGGTGGGCCACATGGAGTGTCTCGGCACCATGGCCAAGACCTTCAACGACGATGGCATCATCCCCGGGCGTGACAAACTCTCGGGCGACTACTTCTTCTACAAGGGCGACCTCATCCAGGTGCCCCACGACAAGGAGTATGGGCTGAAGGCCTTCCGCTGCTGGTTTGAGCTCAATGGCACGCATGACATCGAGCAGGGAAAGAAGATGAGCTTCTACCTCGACGGCGTGAGCCAGGGCGACGCCACAGGCATCGAGACGCCACAGGGCGACCAGGTGTTCTCGGCTCGCAGGCACCGTCTCAGCAGCGTCTACAACCTCCAGGGGCAGCGCGTCAGCGCCACCGCGTCGCTCCAAGGACTGCCTGGAGGCATATACATCGTGAACGGAAAAAAGATTGTAATCAGATAAAGGACAACGCAACATGAAAAAGAAGACATACATGCGCCCCACCACCGAGCTGGTGGTGACAGCCCATCCCGTGTGCGCACCCTCCATCACTCACGCCAGCGTATTCAAGGGCCATGTCGCACCGGCGAACAAGATAGATGACATCACCGTGAAGGGCGAAGAGGAGACCAAGTACCTGAACATCTGGGATGACAAGTCTCAGTGGGGTGACGACTGATTGCCCCCGCACCACTTGATCTCGTCCGACACGGGAGACAAAAAACAGAGAAGCCCCGCCAACTCACGCAACGAGTTGGCGGGGCTTCTCTGTTTTTTGTCGTGGGTGCAGCTTTTTTACGGTCGCTTGCTACGGCCTGCACCATGTTTTGCATCCTGTGCTCAGCTATGTTGCATGTGACGGCCTGAAAGGCCAAAAGTACTTAGTCCAGGGCAAGCGAAGCGACGCCCTGGGTAAGAAATCGAGGGTGAGCCTGCGCCCTGAAGGGGCAAAAGTATAGACGTGTAACATGCAGATTATGAATACTTTTGCCCTTACAGGGCGTGGTTACGCGGGCGTGAACAAACCCAGGGCGTCGCTTCGCTTGCCCTGGGCTAAGTACTTTTGGGCTTTCAGCCCGCGTATGCAGCAATGTTGAATGTAGGCCGTCGCGTGCTGCAAAGTTGAATGTAGGCCGTCGCATGCGGCAATGTAGAATGTAGCCCGCGCATGCGGCAATGTTGAATGTAGGCCGTCGCGTGCGGCAATGTCGAATGTAGGCCGTCGCATGCGGCAATGTCGAATGTAGGCCGTCGCGTGCGGCAATGTCGAATGTAGGCCGTCGCATGCGGCAAT
>ERZ808242.439-NODE-439-length-30427-cov-22.485052_pt1 | contig 30427 bp, 45 predicted proteins | sample MGYA00521244_ERZ808242 | MGnify/ENA primary metagenome ERZ808242 (study PRJEB31516, sample SAMN03275573) | gut metagenome | biome: mammalia-associated habitat; material: feces | host: Papio cynocephalus | place: Kenya | collected 2012-07-27 ... | reverse complement strand
GGGCGGCTGCCGCGTCCGCTTTGGCATCGTCCGCAGCGGATTGGGCGGAGGAGGCTGTTTTCTCTATTATGCCAAGTTTTGCAAGTACGCTATCTGCATCTCCGTCATTGATACCGCCGATGGTAAGAATACCATTTTCATACGACAATGCTTTGGTTGTTCCGTCAGACAACACAAAATTGCCGTGGGTAAGGTCAAAATATGATTGCCCCGCAAGCGTAGAAATCTTACCGCATACAAGGTTGTCGCCATACATATAGGCATTACCACGTGTTTCAATAAGGCTATAGTGTCCCTCTGCATCGGGATTGAGAATACCCCAGTTGAAATAGTAGTACTCACTATCCTCGTTCACCTTATGCTGTGTCGGCTCGCACACCCACACGGCACTACGGCTATCATGGATAGCACATTTGATTGCCACGAAGTATGTCGGATAGTACAACGTTTCGTCCTCATCTGCCACTTGTGCCAAATCAAAGACCGCAGCAGGTTCTGCTACATACCACAAGCCTTGCGGCTCGTCCTCTGTAAACACATAATGACGCAGTATATCCTCACTCAATACCGAGAATGTATCATTATTATTTGCCACACGGTCTATACGGCAGTTGCTCAACACATTGCCATTGGCACTTTGGTGCGTCTTGTCAAGTTGGTAGTTCATACTATCCGCACCAATCTGCAACATCATTATATGCAGAAATGTTTGGTCGCAAGTGCCGTCGGGGTCAAAGATACTATCACGCAATGCCAACAACTCACGATAACGCCTGCGAGCAGCATTGGCTATCTGTTCTTGCGTGCGTATTACTTGGTCGCCCAATATCTCATTATCCTCTATCCGGGACATCATTTGCGCCCACGCCGAAGCACGAGACTCTTCCTTGACGGTGGCACTAATCTCACGTATCATAGGGCTGACGGTATTCCCCACCCTACGGGACGGCTCTATACCATTCTGCAAAGACACTCCGTGTTCACGTGTATTATCGTGGAACTTGATAGTTATGGTGTCTATATTCAAATCGGCATAGTTGAGTTCTTTCAGCCCTCCAGCATCACTCTCTATAATGGAAATAAGGCGCACACTGACTTCCTCAGTATTGCCGTCCGAGATATACTGGATAGCAGGATAATAGTCTTGGCTGTCATTGAAAGTCTCATCAAGCGTAAATTTGAACACAAACCTGCGCCATTTGTCCGAACCGTCAAAGTCCGTAATCTCCTCTGCGATATATTCGGGGACAAACCACGAAGCATAGTCGCCGAGATTATTCAGCAGAGCAAAGAGAGTACGCATACCATTCTTGTCAAAGAAAGGCATTGCCGTATTTTCACAATCCATTGTAACCTCATAGTACTTGTTCGCCTTGAACTCCGTCAGTTGCTGCGACGGACAGAAAAAACGAGAACCTTGAGGTCTTAAATTTGTATTTGGTGTGTATATTGTTTCGTCATAAGTATGCGGATAATGCATATCATACTCCACAATACCCAATAGAAATTTTCCGTCTCTATCCTCATACCATTTTGGCAGCACACCATACTGGCTATGATAACTTAAATCAACAAGGTATTGCCCGGAATTATTATGGCGTATATTCTTTGCGTTTAAGGTAAAATAGAGGTCTGTAAGATAATATACAAAATTAGAATTTTCTGTCTTTCTTTCTACTATGCGCACATTAACACCGTCAGTTGGTGCAAACGGCTCGCCTGTAGTATCGGACAAGTCCTCATCAGATATGCATATCCATTCTGCCGGTGCATCTATATGAATACCATTCAAAAGAACTGTCGGGTCTTTTGAAAAATATAACTTATGTGTTATCGGGGCAGAGTCTCCTTTCAGTATTTTGTTTGTTTTCTCATCAATTTTTACAATGCCTTGCTCAGTTAGGTAATCTATATCTCTGTGCTGTTCTGTATAATAAACCTTTTCCTGCGAACTTTCTGTATAGGTAGTTTGATAAACTGATTTTCTCGAAACAAGCCCGCTGGACTGTTGGAATATAGTCTTGGCACTATTGAGTGTCTTGACATCAAGGTCATCATCTACGACACGCATAATCGCCCCCTCACGCATTTGCAGACCGAAAGCAGGCACTTGTATCATACGTACCTTATCGAAATCAAACGAATACTGAATATCTCCGTCATCATTTGCGTCAAGATACTTGCGTGCTTCTTTCTCCAATCTACGCTCGGCAACACGTTGATAAATGTCGGGCATATAGATGTCAAGGAATACAAAGTGGTCGCCTGCATTACCATTCACACTGATATTCGGCATCCAATAGTTGGCAATATCAGTATCGGCACGTTGCAACAAGATACGCCAGTACGCCCCCTGCTCATACGCCTTGCGGCATTGAGCAGCAGAGACATATTTATCCCCCTCAAAGAATACCTTATTCTCTTGCCCATTCTCGTCAAGTGCAGGAATGTATATCTCTTGCACTTTCTTGGAGTCATTTTCTTTCGGGCAGGTAAAGCCGTAACCACCAAGGTTGCCGTCCAAGAAATTGACCGTGCAGTTACCAAACAGGAAAATATAATCTCCGAACCAAGTCTGTTCGTTGATTTTGAAACCCATATCACGGGTGAATATTTCCCAGTACTGCTGATTAGAGCCGTCAGTAGAATTAAGGTCTGTGTCTTCTATCACAACAGCGGGGACATCTACCACTTGGTTTACCTCAATGCTATCCAACATACTTTCGGGATAGGTGTTATTGATACGTGCCCAGCAATATGCCGAATATCCCTGTCGCTGGAATGTGGTTTGGTCATACGATGTAAATTCGAATATGTCCGTAATCCAATGGGTATCAGTATAATGGATTTGGTGGATAGAGACCTCGTTTTTATATTTCTCTTTTGCAGGATTAACAACCTTTTCCTCACCATCGTGTATTTCTATCTTGTCGGCATCCACGAACCAATCATCACGTGTCAGCGGCTTGCCACTATCGTTCTGCTGTTTCGCACCGACAGAGCCGCTATACTTCTCGTGAGTATGTGCGCAAGGATAGTTCTCATCGTGGATTGCAAAAGCAGAACCTGCGATATAATCCGTGCCATGCAATGTTAGTGCAGGTACACGGTAATTGCCATTATCCCATTGCCCTGCTGCTTCCTGTTGGCGTTGCAAAGCGGTTTTTCCGTCCTTTGCCGCATACAATATCACCTTAACCGTTTTGCCGGTGGCGTGGCAGAATACCGCCAAGTCCACAGGAGGTGCAGACTGCACCAAATGATTGACTTTTGTCCCTGCCAACGGCTCTACTTTGTAACATTGTACACGTGCTATCGGATATTGGTAAGTTTTGCCACTCTCATATTGGCTCGAATCGGGTTCTACACCACTACCCATTATCTTGATACAATACTTCACGGAACGAATATCGCCATACGTGAAGTAACGCAAAGACGGATAAATCTCATCAAAGGTTTTGCTGCCCTCACGAATACCAAACTTGGCTATTCCCTCTACTGAATCAATATAATCCGTCTTACCGTCATTACCAAAAGACGGCAGCATAAGATGGTTTACAAATCGTCCCGATTTAATTCTGTCGGAGCAATAGAACCTATGCAGGTTTCTATCCGCACCATAGGCATACAAACGTGTAATCGGAGAGTTGCTGCCCAATGACTTGGTAATCGTAAACAGATTGCCATAATTGGTAGATATTGGCAGGTGTGATGTCTTGCCGTATTTGAAATCAAAAGGTATGGTACGCAACACATTAGCACTATCTACACCACAGATATAAGGGCGTTTGAAACCGATGTATATCATACGCTCGTTTATCCAAAACTTGGTATTGATACCATTCTCGTCATTCAGTTTGAGAATGGCATCCATTACTGAATTGCCCGAGAAATCAAACTGGAATTTCTCCAAAGCGGTATTACGTTCCTCATTCACACTATCCGAGATTCGATAATCCCAATAGTCCACGCCTGCCACACCTGTATCAGTCTTCGGAAAACGCTCTCTGAGGACTGCAATAATACGGTCAATCAAAGTCTTTGCGCCACCATAGAAAGAGAACTCATCATAGCCTGTATAGATAATGCCGCTATTCGTCTGCTGGAGAACATCACGCATTTGCATACATCCGAGTTCATACTGACGGGGATAGAACGTAACCGTATGCTCAAAAGCATTGCCAACAGACATACTGCTTGCAACCTTTTTGATTGTAGGCATTGTATAGATATAGAATTTCTCCAAGAAATGCCCGCCCTCGACATTCTCACCACGGATAAGGTCGGCTATATCAAACTCCACATAGTCGCCTGCGTGAAAATCAATCGGTGTCGGGAACTCAATGGTTGCAGTTATGGAACGCTCACCCATATCCTTTCCCGAATATGTACCCTCCATTATATTGAAAATAGGGGTCTTGGTTACGTTGCCATTATTATCAACAATATCTCTATAGACTTTCATAAGTGTTTCCTAATTATAGTGTTATATTAGTATTGGGGTCATTGACACGGAAAGAAACCTTGAATATGACCACATCTTTCAGTCCTCTGCGCAGGAATGTCGGTTCTTGGTCAAATTCTTGCAGATAAACTGCTTGCCTGCCAACATTGGTATAGCCGTCGTGTATCTTAAGCCATTTACCTCGAATACGCTCCACAAATGCACGAATACGCTCGTTTGCCATTCCATCATTGGCATAATAGACGAACTCAACCGACAGGTCATAAGCGTCATTCATAATACCCGTAGTCGGCAGCCAAACATCTTCACCCTGTTCATCCGCCCAATTCTGCGACACTACATCCTTGATTTTCGGATAAGTGGTATATGGTACGTGCTTTATCCATAGCCCAAATGCTTCACGTGTGTCAAAAGGCGGAGCATAGGTCATACTGTCGGAGTAAGCCCCTACTTCCCCAACAGCAATCAAAAACGGTTTGTAAATAGCCATACTATTCCTCCTCTATATCAGTAGTGGTTTGCTGAACTTGCACTGCCGCTGTTTGGTTTTCCAAATTCGCCGCAAACTCCTTATCTTTACGAATACGCTCTATCTCAGCAGCCTTGTCATTCACAAAGCGATTGACACCAACTGCACTCTCTATAGACATAGCCCCTGCGCCCATAAGTGCTGCTATCTCGTCAGCATTGTCGTCTATGTTACCTATGAATGGGTCTTGGTAGTCAAACTTAATTTTAAGCCGTTGTAACTTATCACGCATAACAGAATCGTTAAGGTATGTGTAGTTACACATTATGGCTACGATAAGATTGATTTCCCTGCGGATAAGCGGATTATAATCAATAGAGCGAATACCACGCTTGATATATCCGGGCAAACTCATACGGCGCATTGCCTCGCCCGACAACGTACCTAATCCCATAATGCTTTTGTATGATAGGTCGGGTGTCATTGTATCGTGCAAGATAGAAGCAAACAGGTCGCTCTTTTCATTCTCAATGTTATCCCCGCAATCAGGAGGTGCAACAAATGCGAACTTACTATCCGGTCCATCAAGCACGATTACCTTACCAGCCTCCTCCGGACCAGCGAGCCGATCATTGGCAATCTCCCTCGAAATGGTCAGATACGGGTCGCCAAAGTAGTTGTTAGTATCACCACGGCGGGAATCAACGTTTTCCAAACGTTCTATACGTTCTTGCGCACCCTGCCACTCCACCTCTTGTCGGTAGTAGATAATCGGTATCTTATTAAAATCATTTTGAAAACTCTCTACGTGCCAACTATTACTAAACTCCCCTCCTTTGGTGCATTTGAATATCGTATGTTTGGTATATACATCAAAATGCTCCTCGGTCGTGTTTTGTGTATCGCTCTGTAGGTAATATCCGACACCGAAAGCAACCATTTCGCCATATTGGTTTATCATTGGGTATAGCCGTTGAGCCTTGCTGTTGGCAAGTACTTGGCATACTACTTTCGATTCTCCGTCCTCATTGGTGTACAGGCTATAGAGTTTGGCAGATTCGGTCTCTGAACCTGCAATAAGTTTGGCTTCACTCATTCGCTCGTTGAAATACACTTTTTGTAGGAAGTCCTCAAAAGCAGAAAATGCGTCTTGCAGTTCTTCAATCTCCTCCGCTTTGTTCTCCAAAGTAAATTTCAACGGATTACCAAACATCATAAAGTTGATAACCTTGTTAATGATAGACTGCAAAGCCCGTGGCAATTTACATGTTTCATAATCGGGTTTCCCCTCACGTGTTTTGTTCGCACGACTCATAATTGTGTGTGTAGAGGTATTGTGTTGCTTGATAGCACTATCTGCCTCTTGAGCGTGCGTTGCAAACATCTGCTTTGCGACATCTACGTTTCCACTATCCAGCAGGCTGACTAATTTTGCACGCAAGCCCACAGAGTTAATAGGGAGACCACGCTCTGCTTCGAGCATTGAGAGTCTTTGTTGTTCTTCTGTACTCATATCTTAATAAATTGTATTATCAATTACCAATACTTGCCCTATCGGCACTACACACACTTCATTCTCAAACATAGTCGGTCGGATTACAATCTTATGATTTACCACCTCATTATATGCTTCAGCCGCCAACTTATCGCTACACTCCATTAGATTCATATGTTTGTAAATACCATTGTACACTGTTCCTCTCGTAATTTTCATACTGCGGGCAATGGCTGCAACAGGCACACCATTTTTATACAATAGGTACATCGTGGCTTGCCGCATTGACACATTCAATGCCCGCCTTGTCGGAGATTTCAAAACCTCGATAAATTGTTCTGTAGTCATAGTATTTTAGAAATTTAGTTTGAGTTCAGATTTAGAATAATGCGATTTCAGTCCCGATTGTGCCGACCTATCACTCATAGTCGCATAACGTGCAGCGTCTATTCCGTGATTGAACTTGTCTATCGGCATATTTGTGAATTGGTCGTGCCTGTCTTTCATCCAGCAGTAGTTATTGAACTCCTTGATAAGATTGACACTTGTCTTTGTAATGTGTATCTTATATCCCTGCATTTTCTGCAATCCCTCCACAACAGAGTTGGCATACTTCTTAACAGGGCGCACATTCAATAAGCCGTTGTCCTCAAGGTTCTGTATGTACAAAGGGTTGGCACTATCCACATACTTTGGAATATCATTATAGCAAGCCAATCGCTTCGCCACCTGTTGTTCATTCAAGCCACGCTCATACAAAACCTCGTGCAGCCATAAATGTTGTACTCCGCCAATCTTTGCATAGAAACAACGTATTGCCGCTGTAGGGTCTCCACGCCCCGAGTAACCTATATCCAATCCTATACGCTGCTTACGAATATCCGATGTAATATCAATTGGTATCTCCTCAAACTTGCACGTATCCCAGTTCTCTTTAGGGAATACAAGTCCCTCAACAATGGCAAACTGCCCCTCACCAAAGATACGCCACAAGGCAGGATTGGTGTATTTGTAGGACATAATCTCGTCTCGGATAGCGTCAGTGAGAAACGGATTATCCTTGAATGTAGATATAAAATGGTAAGTGTCCTCAGCAGGCAAGCGTTTGAATATCCAATGCTCCTCAGTAAATGATGGGTTAAAGTCCATTATAGTGAACAGACGGGTACGCATTTTCATTTGGTTAAATTCCCACTCCGATAATTCGTTTGCCTCATTACAAAACAGAATATCTCGTGATGGACCACGTACCTTTTGCTCGTTATCGGCGGTTGCGAAAAACTCCATAACGCTTCCATTCTCGAAAGTATAGGTCATTTCCGTTTTATTGATGCGCTTAGGTTCATATAGACCCATATTACACATTATCTCAATAAAATCACGGAATACGGAACGTTTCAATGACGGCAATGCCAAACGCACAACAGACACCAACACTTTCTTTGAAATGCAGCATTGGATAAGGAATATCATCACATTGTAGGTCTTACCGCTACGGGCAGACCCCTGCAATGCTATCAACTTGTTATTCTCGCTCAGTCCTTTGAGAATGTTGTTGTAGATATTGCCTATTATGTCTATACGCTTTACTTCAGCCATTATTCTCCATCAGTTCTTCAATGAAACTATCAATATCCAAAGCATTCTCTTTGGTTTGTTCTGCTGTATCTATCACTTGTGCCTGCGTCTCCACTACGGGTTGCCGTTCCTCTATTGGTTTGTTACCTCCGCCTAACAGTGCATTCATTACATTGCCGACAGACCCCGCTGCGCTATCTCCTACTATATTAAATTGTACGGCAGTCGGCTTGTCCGCTCCATTTTTAGCAACTTTATCGGGAGCGTATAATCCTAATAGTTTGCGTTTTTCTTTGTGGAGTTCATTGATATGCTGCAAGAACTTGATTTCGCCCGCACTCGTATCTTCCTCATTGATTATCTCAGTAACATCGTAAGTGTTTTCACCGATAGCACCATTGCTATTCTCTGTACGACTGCGCTTGCGTTTTATGCCTTTTTTGCTAAACTCCCACGCTTCCCATGCTTCACGCTCCTGCGTATTGATAGAAGCCAGTTCTTGGGCTATTTGGTCTTCCATTTGACAAGCGGTTTCAGCACGCCACACTTTACGCAACAGGGCTTTGCATACTCGAACTTTATTCAAATTCCAACTAATGTCATATTTTTCATTGACAACATCAACAATCTGCTTGTCATTAAATCCTTTGGCGACCAAATCCGAAACGTAATAAGCAACTGCACTCATTTGGTCTGTACCAAAGAATGTAGCCATAGTAGTATTACGCTGCCGTTTTAATATCAGACTATCATCATCTGTAGCACGGGTATCAATCATACCGAGTACTGTTTTGTCTATCTGTGCGGCTGTTTGCGGTTGTTTTTTAGGCATTTTCTACACTATTTTTCATCGCTGCAAAGTTACGTATATTTTGCAATACACACAATATCAATTAGTTAAAATCGGATTTCGTATTTATAAAAAAAAGATTTACAAATACGTAACGTTTTATTGCGTATTTTGTAAAAATGTCGTAACTTTGCAGCAAATTATAAAAAAACAATCATTATTATGGAAAGTAAATTATACACCGTTGGGGTTAAAATCGGGAGTTTTGTTGATTTTGAGTTTTACGCAGTTAAGATGCAGGATGATAACAAAACACAACTCCATTTCCTGCGCCAAGTTACGTCTTCCCAAGAAACAGATGCTAATCGTGGTGCATTGTATATCAATCTTGCTGATAATAACATTGGTTTCTCATACGATTGTGCTTTCTTCAAGGCAAAGATTACCAATAAAAAAGAAGTCGGAGACGGCAACTATATATTTAATTGCATCTCCGACAACATTCATTGGGAAGTTATAGTAGCAGATGCAGACTTGTGGGAGAAAGAGGGTAAACTAATGTTTGCCTAACTCTTTTAAGAGAGCGTTGCCGTCTTGTACTTTCGAAAAGTCAAGGTTTAATCCTATACCAGCCAAGCCGTTCTGCTTGATTTTCTTTTGCCTATCACGAGACAAATCGGTAATCATTTGCTGTTGCTCTTGCGTATAGGTTTCTTTGTTGTGGTATTTAATGTGCGGCAAGTCAGATAGCATTATTTCTGTCATTGCCACGGATAGGTTTCTATATCCCCAATACGGAATTGTTATCAACCCGCCAAATAACACTAATGGTTGGGCTAAGGCTGGGAATTTTTCAAAGACTGATGCTCTTTTACCAATTCCAGTTCTTGACGGTATTCCTCGGCTTCTTTCTTCGTCATTATTGTCGTCATCGTCGTCATATCCATCAACAACGCCATAGCCAAGAAGTACTCTTGCTCCTGTGCTTTTTTTTTACTCTCGACAATAACCTTAATGTAATCATTAGCGTTCCAATCTGAAAAATAATACAACCAACGCCATTTTATCCACCAAAACAAACGAAGTCCCCAAAAGTTATTAAGCAACATAGCGGCAACACTCTGTGCATAGAAACGGCGTGTAGCCCGATTGCCTCTATTAATATCTTTCGGGTTCATTGTCTCGCCTTCTTTCGGCGCAATGCTCTTCTTGAACATCTCATAGTTAGTTATGAGGTCATTCAATTTATCTTGCGTATCGGGACGCAGCCAACCTAATTTAACGATTTTCCCATTATCCAAAACTATCTTGGTTTCGTTATCATTGATAATATCGGTCAGTTCTTTTTTAACCTCTGTCGTGGCTTGTTTGGGTGCACTCATATCTTTGGTGTATATAAATTAGGTAGGCGCAATCAATACGCCTACCTAAGATTATTCAATAATGATTTATTCAGACCTATCGTGTGCGATATAAATCATTTGGTTGTTCTCGTTTTCAGGAGCAACAATCTGTCCGCTAAGAGTGAACACAAAGGTCTTGTCGTCTTGTCCGAATGTCAATGTTAATTGTGCATGCGGAAATACAATTATTTGTCCCGATCTGGTTTGAATCATAACGGACATATCGTAGATAGTACCGTCAAGGTTGAACCCGAAGAGTTTGCGCCCATCAACCGTAACATTTGCACCCGTATCTTGAATAGCCTGTACACCAGACGGATTAGTACTAGCATTGTACTCTCCAAGGAACGCCTTAATGTCTTCCTCAAGCATTGATGGCAGTTTTGCCTCGAAGGAGAAAGAACCGGGTTCACTGGTCATACCAATGGGTGGGTCGAACTGATCCACGTGGATTTCGGTCAAAGATGGTGCGTCTTGCGATGCACTTACAGAACCACGGAGCGTTAGCGGAGCAAACCAATCTTGGCTTTTCAGCATATCCGTGATAGTAGGCTCTCCATTGTTATGCTTCAGTAAGAAGATACCTTTAATGTCTGCTACGGCTTTACCTGTTTTCTTAAGTGTCGGTAATGTGTTGTTTGCCATAATAAATGTTGTTTAGCAATTATACATTTTGTTGTTTCTACCAATCCTATCCGATTTGTACCTCTTTATCAGCAAACAAATCGAATACAAACTGATACTCGTGATTTCCAACTTCATCAGAGTAGTAATCTACCTGCTCCACATCAAGGCAATGTACTCCCTCTTTCTCGTCATTCTTGTCGAACTCTTTAAGAAAGACTTTGCACGCCGCGTCCAGTTCATTCATATCCGCCAAGAACTTAACGCTGTCTCGGCAGCCGATATAAACCGTACACTCACCTCTGTAATACGCATTTAGGTCATCTATCCCATTCTGAAATTCAAACACTATATAGGTGCGAATGGAGCGTAGTTTTGTTGTATCGCCAAATGGTTTCCTGTCCTGAAACACCGGACCGATATTCAACCCTACGAGCCAATCGTAGATATATTTCATTATTTCTGATTGTGATGCTTTCGGCATAATTATCACTTTGTAAATCGTCCCGTTTTAAGGTCGCGCTTTTGATTTGCATTATAACAAACTCTTTTTACAACGAGTTGTATATTTTTCTTTGCTTCTTCTTGAATTTGCTGTTTCCATCTTTCGCGTGCTTTCTGGTCTATTACCCTATATTTCTTTTCTACAAGTTTACGATAAGGTGTGTAATTTCCAACAACAATACTAATACCAGCAACTCCCTTATGTGTTCTCAGTTTATTATACGTTGTTGTACGTGAAGTTTTGTTGTACTTTTTTGTAGGTAGATACTGATGGCGGTTTTCTGGATATGTTTTTATCTCTGCTTCAAATTTTGGTCTTAACCGTCTCCAGTATTGGTCTTTTTTTCGTTTACCATGCCCACGAAAACGGAATACTCGTCCTCTCTTACGAGATACATTTACGCCGTGTAACTTTCGTGTCAATTTGAAAAATGGTAAGTCTGCTTTTTCTGAAGTAACTTCTGAATATATCACACGTGGTTTTGCCGATACAGACGGATTGCACCTGAACAAATAATATGCTTCTCTACTGGAAATCTGCACAACATACGACCTACGCATATTCCCAGACCAATCATTATATTTTGGATGCTTTGTAACTACTTCGTGCAATATATTCTCTGCAATGGTTTTTGCAAAAGCAGGGTCATTTAGAGTATTTTTTGCATTTACCTTGATATTTTCGGCAATGCTTTCGCTCCAATTCTTTATCCAAGTATATGATTGATGCTTTCCCATTATTCCTCCTTAGGCACATCTGCCTCTATTATTTCTTCTTTGACAATTTGAAAATACAGATTACAAACCCGATTATAGCGGGAAAAATCCACTACATATCCAACAAGGTCAAATGCCCCTGTGTCTTTTGGGCTTGTATGGTAACGGACTGCTACTTTATACCCCTCACCGATGTCTGGCATACTGCGATTAGGAATAACCACTTGAAACGTGTTATCCATAACCTTGTTGGTGCGAAATGCCGATTTCTTGTCAAGAAAACATTTGCACTCGCCACGATACACTTCATCATACTCAGCCTTGCCATAAGGATTGTTTGTGTCCTTGGGCTGCAAGATTACTATTGTGTCGGGGTGTAGTTTCATTACCAGATGTGTGTTTTATCAATTTGCAGCGGTTTGGTTTCCTCTTCACGTTCTTCGGGGCGTTGAAGATGTGTTATCCTGTTCTTGATAGCGTCCACATTATACTTCAACTTACTTCCGTTATCCGATTCTTCGGTCAGCGTGATAACTTGGTAAAGCCCCTCTATATTGGCTTTACGCATAGCCTCTCCGTGTTCCAACAAATCGAAACTCTCGGAGGCATCCTCGAGCCCCTGTTCAATAAGCAGGAGTTCGAGAGTGCCTTCGGGTAGTTCGTAAGGGTACATCTTATTCCGTAGAACTTCGATGAGTGTCATAGTTGTTTACTTCGTAGTGTCGAGTACGTAGATGTTATCAATGGTGTCCATCGATGGAGCAGCCGTGATAGAAGCCTTGGTTATCTCGCAGTAGTTCGAGTTCTCACGCTCGCCTTGTGTGAATTTGCGAACCTCAATACGACCATAGTGAGAGTAAGTAACACCCTCAGACGGCATACCGAGTTCAGCATCGCTTTGTCGGGTTTCGATTGTACCGATTTGGTTCTGCGGAATAAATACCAACTGACCTGCTTTCCAAGGCGAAACCGTAGAAAGCGCATCACCGTTTTGGATAGCAATCTTGCGCTCTACGACCTCAAAGATAGGATAGCCATTAGCAGACATCCAATCATTTACCATTGCGTCCGACAAAGGTTTGTTCGGATAAAGAGTGGAGTTGATATAGCCTTGCATGGCTTTCGTCTTACGAATGTAGTTCATCGTTTGGCGGTCAAGCAGAATTTTCTCAATGCCAACCAACGAATTGGATGTTACATCATCAATCTCTTTGAGCGGGTCAATGATATTCTTGTTCCCCTCATTCCACTCGTTTCCGCTGCCCACTTGAGCGATATGACTTGCATCCATACCGAAGTCAATAGTCTTTCCTTCGAAAGGCGACTGTGGGTCATTCTCTGCGGTAAAGGTAAACTTACCTGCGTTCGACAATGCCGAAAGAATGATTAGGTCAAGTCGTGCGTGTACACCATTGACAGCCTCTTTGGTAATGCCGAAAAGGGTGTTTGTGATGTAGTCGATAACACGCTCACGATTTTGGTCGGTAGCGGTGTTGACCATCATAATCATCTCACGTATCTGGTCGGATTCGAGTTTGAAAGCGTGAGCGTGGGTGAACATACTCTGCTCAATAGACTCAAAGCCTTGGTTCAAACGGAGAGGTTCGGCGGACTTACCGTCAATAGTCGAAGCAGCGATAGTCAAGTGCATTTTACCAAGAATAGTCTTGAACGTACTCAAGGTATGCGGTGCTGCGCCATAAACAAAGTGTTTCTGCCACCAAGGTTGTCCGAAAATCTCAACCTCTTGTTTAGAAGCCTCTTCAAGGCGGAAACGTACACGTTCGGCAGCCTGTTTGTAAAGTGAACTTTCAAAAAGTGTCATAGTTTACCTCCTTTTTACTGAATAGTGAATAGAATAGTGGGGCAACCTGCCAACAGCATAGAGCCGGGAAATGCAGTCTCGTTGAGATACTCCTTAGGATAGTGTACTACGTTCTGCAATACTACAGCGGCGTGGGTAGCCGAGCAAGTATCGTGCAGTTCGTCAATCTCTGCCTCAGCAGCCACAATGCGGTTCGGAACAGCAACGGGAGTAACAGTAGATTCACCACTAGTTGAAACCTCAACCAACACATCGCCTGCTTTGATTGTACTGTTTGCAGCACTCAACACAATTTTGTCGTCCTCAACAGAAGAGAGAGACAACTGCGTCAATGTACCGCCATTAGAGATAGCGCACTTGGTACTCTTGTCGAAGAAATGCCCGCGTGTTACCGTCAATGTTTTTTTGTCGGTATCTACCGCAAGCACGTGTGCATATTTGCAAATGACAGCAGTCTTTGCCGCTTCATCTGTCTTAATCGGAGTACCCTGCGGAATTACATCACCCGCCTTAACGCCTGTGAGTTTGTAACCCATTACGTCTTTCTTGGCAGGCTCAATCCAGAACGGATTCATAAAACCGCGATACTCTGTTTTTCTATAAGGGAAATTAGCCATAGTAGAAAAATTAGTCGTTAAACAATATCATTATTGTAACTTTTCGGCTTGTTTCTTCACCCACTCTGCTGCTTCGGCACGAGCGGCATCCTCCTCGGTCTTGGTCATAGTCACAGAACGTTCTTCTGAACCTAACTTAGCACCAGACTCCATCAAGATTTTCTTGATAGCACCGAGTTTGTTTTCGAGCGCAGTAGCGTCCATGTCGGGGGACAGACTGGCTTTCGCCAACACCAACAAATCTCCTTTTAGACCAACTTTCTTTGCAGCAACAGCAACCTTTTCATCAAACGATTTCTGATTACTCTCACCGACAAGTCTGTCAATCTTATCCTGCAACTCTCTCTTCTCCTGCTCACTATTCTCCCGATAAACCTTAAACCATTCAGGTTCACCGTTAGCATTATCAACAGGTTTCTCATCTTGGCTTTTTCCACCCTTAGCGGCTTCCTCTGCTGCCTTTTTCGCTTCGCTGACACGCTTATCGACATTGCTTTGGAAAGATTTCAGCATAGGCTCAACGCTCTTCACACGTTCAGCAATAGCCTCGTCTGTTGCATCCTCTGGCAAACCGATAACTGCCACTCCCACTACCGAAGTAAGCACATCTTGCGGAAATCCTAAGTTTGAATACTGCTCCTTGAGCCTATTCGTTACTTTTTCTTTCAAATCCATAGATTGTATTCAAAATTTCCGCAAAAGTACTAATCCAAATACACCTAAACAAAGATTTCTACATATAGTTATTGACATCTATGCGTATAGTATTTTTCACTACACAACTGATTTTCAGTAAATTTTTCTACAAAATTTTTGTACAACAACTCATTGTACATAGAAAAGGCGGGGGTATCTTAATTTCTACACAAGACTACACAATAAGACCCCTTGAGACTGATTTCAAAATACATTTTTTCTAAAATTTTTCGGGGACGGATTTGGCGGGGATAAACACAGGGGGGGTATCGAAATCATTTGCAGGAAAGAGGACAGAGACGCAGATGATGTCCCCTTGCCAGCCCGCTGGTAGGTGCAAAAAGGGTATGCTACCGGGGGTATTTTCTTTGTAACTTGCTATAAATCAGTAGCGCGAGGCATACATTTTTTTTGCATTTTTCTTTTTTTTACCCTGTGCAGATTAGTAAAGCCCCGAAAATAAAAGCAGTACTTTTGCACCGTCAAACAAAAAGACAAGCCTCCACGCGAGGCGGGTGATCATTGGAAATACTGAAACCGCGTACATTGTAGCAATATACACACACAAGCAAGCACGCATCCCGCGTGTTGTCATCAGACATCTTGCAGATGTACCAATACTATCGATGTACGTTGCGCACGATTGCATCAGCGTGAGCGGGGTGGAATAGCCCCCGCAATAGAATCAAAGATGAGATGAGGCGCACAATCTCTATATAGAAAACGCACCCACGATGGGGCGCGTGCCGATGCACCACGGCGGATGGTGCAAAGTGTTTAATTTTTAACATTTGGAAAAATGAAAAAGTTAGTAATAATTTTATCATTTTGCAAATACGAAATACGTATAACAATACGCAAAAAGTAAATGCACCCGGGGCGGGTAAAAATTTTGCAAACCGCCCGCCTCGGTTTCCAAATGCAAAGGTACTGCAAATTTTCGATGTATGCAAATTTATTTTGCAGATTATCGAAAAGGGCGTGCGAGGCTTGGTTGCCTCCACGCTTGCAAAGCCCGCAAAGAGGCGGGCAAATAATAACAATAAATAAACAATCAAAAAACGGACAACGACTCCGAAAAGTCGCAAAATTATGAAAAATCAAAATGTAAATGCAAAGAATGCAAACGTAACCGTTTACAACGGAATGTATGCAGCCATCAAACAACAAGCAGCAACCCCGTCGCAAGTTGTTAAAACGTTTTATTCTGCTGCAATGAGTATCGAAGATGGAAAGTACAGAGAAATCTTCGAGGAACTCCTCGGAAAAAGCAAAAACGACTTTTGCAGTACGTACTGCAAAAAGGTAGTGGAGGCTTTCAACGCACAAACACGCTGCAAACGATATACTCTGTTTTTTGTCTGGCGGGTTGTATATGCAGATATTAAACCTATTATCGATGGCATCAAGCGTTTTGCAGACAATAACAAAAATTTAGAGAGTGTGCAAAAAGAGGCGGAGGCGGTCGAGGCTTTGGAAAAAGTGGCAAAGGCTGCAAAATAAGTAAAAAAAAGAAAAGCGGGCGGGGGGGCGAAAGACTCCCCCGCCCTTTGTGTAACTATTAAACAACGACAAAGATGGAAAGATTAAAAGACGTGCTTTTTGTAAGTGTAGTTTGCGCTTTTGTTGCGCTTTTCGTGTGTGCGTGCGTTTGCACACTCTAAACATAGAAAGTAAAACGCAAGGGGTGCATCCCGTTGGTTCGGGGTGCGTTCGCTATTATTGTAGATTTTAGAGGTTGATTTTGCAGGAGGACTCCACCCCGTTGAAAGGGACGACCGCCTCCCCTCATCCGCCCTGTTTAGGTGAACGATTTGCACGGCTCTGCAAATTATGCACTTTGTGCATAAGAACGACAAAAGAACGACTTGAACGACTCGGCAAAGTGTATATAAAAACACGGGTGAACGACTTTTTAACAAAGAATCGAAAAGAATGATGAACGACTAAAACGCCTCGTGTGTATGTGTGTACGTGTGTATGTGTATGCGTGTGAATCATCGTGCGTGTGCGTGTATTTCCTATATTAAAATTACCCCTGTTATCCATATACTACGTATATGAATAACGCCCCCTATCAAAAGAGGGGGGAGAATAGGAAACGGCTTGTCCCGCGCCGTTGCTGGTAGATGTGCGGGGTGAAAAGCAAGCAGAGCGGAGGCTGGTGAACGACTCTGATGGGCGGGCGTGGTTGGTTTCGCGTCCGTTCGTTATTGTTAAACAAAATAAATTTATCAAAGATTATGGAAAAAGTAAAAACCACGAACTGCAAGGCAGTTGTGGAGAGTGTGCAAAAGTACCTGCTATTGTGGGCGGGTGAAGAAAAAGCGGATTATGAAACGTTCGCAAACGACTCGGACGAGTCCGCATTTGTCGGCATTGTAAATGAATATATCAAATCTTATGGAAAGGAGCAGACTCCATACGGATGCACGTGGAGTACGCCCGCGGGGGTATTGCGGCACTTTGCAGAAGGCGGGATGCTGGACATATCTTACTTTGATGTGAACAACCGTCTCAAATCGTGGGGACTCAACCCTGAACGGTACACGGACGAGAAGAACTGGGAAACTTATGTACATTTAATTTGCAGAGACGGTGAAAGATTGTATAACACGAAAGGGATGCAGAGATGACAAGGAGACAGGCAGCAGTCGAGGACTTGCGAAAATTAGTAAGTTGTTATGAACGGTTTGTACCGTCGCGGGTTTTCTATGACTCCGCCCGCGATTCGTTTAGGTATATAGGTCGTGCATACGACTATACCAGTGCAAAATAACAAATAACGGCTGGGCTATCGGCTTGACGGGCAACCATTATGAAATTTGAACTATTTGATATATTAGCAATTACCGCTATTATTTGCGGTTTGCTTTTACTAACAATATGCGTATATTGTGTAGGCTGGTGCGCTCTGACTATCGGACTTGCCGCTTGCATCGGGCTATTGGTGATAACCTTTTTTGTAAATTTCTTTTCATAGGACGATTTCCGAAACGTTCCCGAATGGGCAGACCTGACAAAAGAGGTCTTTGCACGATTGTATAACAAAAACAAAATAAACAATGTATATAGTAACACAAGGGGTTTATGATGCACAGAATAGACCCTGTTTTATCGGGGCTATCAAGCCCGAACAAGATGTGCATACCAGTATCACGGACGCAATAGCACGTGCAAAAGTGCTTTCGGACGATTTTCAAAAAAGCAACTCATCTATGCAAATGGAACTGCCTCCGAATGAGATGACCATCCGTTTTTATGACGGGACGACCGACAGGCATTGGGAAATACGTGTAACAGAAATCGAACTGTAAAATGAACAACTATATAACACCCCGAACCGCCGAAAGAGCGTGGCGGCACATTGAACGACTGGGCAAAGAGCGGCAAAACCGATTTTTCGAGGTATGCAGACAAAAGGGAATACCCTATTTGCAACAAATACTCATTGCAGCAAACTTTGAATCTATAATACAAAACTTGATTGAAAATGAATAACATTACCTTTGCGGAATTTCGGGACGATTTGTACGAAGCCGCCTATTTGTACAGGAACTATCTTAACGGCTTGAACGATGATGAAAGCCTTTGTTATTAACAACTTATAAACTTATCAAATTATGGAGAATTACATCTATTTGGTCGTACACGATGAAGTATGCGACACCACCGACAGAACACTCAACCACTACGCCTTTCGGGAATTGTCCGCAGCGCAACAATGCGCAAAACAATGTATCAAAAATGCCTTGAATGACTGGAGGCAAAACTACACCGAACTGCTGCCGTACAATGCCGAGAACGAACAAAAAGATACGGCTATCCTCTATCAACTTTCCGAAGACGAATACACGTTTGACGTGTGGGAAAACGGACGGGAAAGCGAAAACTCTACACATATCCACATCGAAAAACTTAAACTGTTATGACACAAGAGGAAAAACTGCACGCCATCAAAGAGTGGGCGGAAGACTATCCGAGTTGGCTTGCAAACAGTACAGACTATTCCAGAGGATATAAAGACGCGATGTTTTGCGCCCACGATATAGTCCTCAGTATTATTAACAATCAGAATGAATGAATTATGAGTACTTTTATAGCAAAAAGCATAAGTATCAAGAGAGATAGCATTACCATTATAGGCGGAGACAGCAACGTTTTTCCACGTGAAAAATACACTATCAATATCCCCCGAACAGATAAGGACGAGCGACTATTTGTGCGAGAACTGGTCGGCGGTTGTATCAAGCCCGAACCGTCCGCAGGAAACTATTTTTGGTGGTGGGCTATCAAACAACTGCAAAGCAGATACCAGTGGCAAAGTACACAGGAAGAGTTTGCGGTAGCCTTTGCCGAACTACTCAATCTGCACAAAAACCACAAGAACGCAAGGAAAGCAGTTGTGCAAATCAAAGCACCTTTCGGCGGTACGTACTATATGCGCAAAAGCAACATCGGCAGACGCTACATATACGCCAACACGAAAGAACAAGCCACGGTATTCACTCAATACCAAGCAGAATATATCGCTACCATATATGCAGATACAAAAGTCGAATTTTTAACCGAATAAGTTATGACAAAAGAACTCATCAGAAAACGCCTTGAACGGGCGGGCTGGAAAGTTACGCACGATATGTGCGGAATGTATATAGCACACAAGTGCAACCGAACTTACAAAGCCGACACTCTGAACGGCTTGTACAAACAAATTTTTTCAATCACACTAATATGAAAACTTACGAATTTATACTTAGGTGCATCGGTTGCTATGTATCAGCCTGCGCCTATATGGATAGAGTAATTGACGCTTTCGACATCGAACTTACAGAGGACGATGTGCAAGAGGTATTTACTCACAACCAAACACTACATAGCATTGGAAACGAACTAATCAGTCGTTGCTTTGACAAAATAGTAGAAAAAGCACAAGAGGCACACCCCGAATATGCGGACGAACTACCCGACCTGTTCGACTACTACTGCGACGACTACGCAAGCAGTCTTTGCTTTAATAAAGAGCAGGTATCAACGTGGGACGGACTCGAAAAAGAAATAGAAAACAGAGACAATGGAAACGATTTATTACATAGAAGCAACCATTCAAGGAGTAAAAGAATATCAGATTTATGACCGACTTTTGACGGGTATATATGCTGGTATTTTGGCGGATTTGCGTGTATATGCAACGGAAAGCAGCGCACAAAAAGCATTGCAGGCACTTAATGCAGACTATGGTTTCACAAATAGTGAGGCGCATATTGTGGCAAAAGAATTACCCGAAGGGTTTATATACAAAAACAATAGATTAAAGACTTGTAAATAATGGAAACAATGGAAACAGGAGAGGTACACATCAGCATATCCCGCAACGGAGATATGCAACTATACGGACACTATGACGATTGTACGGAAATCGCCAAGCATATTCAGTATGCAGGAAACATCTATATCAACGACCATTTAATAAACTGAGCAATGGAAAGTTTTGAAAACAAACAGACGGCACTGATACAAGAGTGCTACGACCACATTACAAAGGTGGTAAAAGACAACCATACAGGCTATACCTATTACACGCCGAGCGGCTTTTATGGCGAAGACAGATACAAAGAATATAGGCTATGGTTCAAACATCTTAGCGCATTTGCAACTAAACCTATTGTGTTGAACGATGGAACGATTGTAATGGAAATTATTGTGCGAGAATTTGTACATAGCGCACAAATTGTAATCCACGGCGAACACGATGGGTGGCACATCGAAGAACTATCAGACGATGATGTCATCACCATCGCCGACAAACTAACTGAAATGTTTAACCTATAATACTACGACAACAATGAAAGTGAACGGAATAGAAATCAAAGGTATCGGCTTTGCCTTTGACGGCTGCCACAAAATCTATGTGGTAAAGAATAAACAACAAGCCAAACAAGCACAGGAGAGTGGTTATATCACCTATCAAATGCACCACCTGCCGCACATTTGGAGCAACGCCTGCCCGCTACGGTTTATCTCCACGTGGGACTTGACGGATTACTACGTACATCAAAGCGAACAAGCAGTATTCACTGACTAATTAAATACAACTATGGGATGTAGATTACACGTTGCCAAAACCTACAAGGTAGAGTATGGCAAAGCAGATTTCAACCATCTGCAAGAACAAATCAATCTCCTACTGGACGACTTGTGCGAAAATGCGGTATGGGAGAGCGATGCGATACCCGACTACGCCAACGAAGTCGAACTAAACAAAGAGGAACTGAAACGAGGTATCAATCGCCTGCGTAACGAGATAGACGATGAGGAGTTTTGTTTCTATGAGATAGACGGCTACTCACGTGCTGAGGTCGCCGATATACTCGAACAATTCCTAAACGAAGCAGACCCAGACAATGACTTTGTAAAACTCTTTTGGTTTTAACGCTATGAATACCTGTATCATTTTTTCCTTTGAGTTCTGTGGCAAAAAGTATTATGGTGCTTCAATACCTGTTGCCAATATAGATACCAACCAATACGAAAAGATTTGGACGCATTGGGGTGAGTTTAAGGGGGGCGTACAAACGACCGACGGACACAAACTGAATGTGTGGTTTGACTACGAACTGACCGCTGAAAAAGACTTTACGCTGCAAGACACCATCGGCATAAATAACGCCTACCTAAACATTTACCAAAAGGGCGAAGATTTACCGATAGAGATCATACAGTTGAAAGAGATACGAAGATATGAAACTGAATGACGAATGCACACAATGGATAAAGCAGATATTGCACATAATCTTTTACGATGAGGGGCAAATCTGCTTTATCCTTAGCACAACAGGAATAACTCAAAGTTTCAACGTGAGCAATATAAACGGCACATACATAATATGCACACATATTCTCTCAGGCGCAGAAATAGTTGAGTTTTTACAATCCGAAGGATTTAACCTTACACAACTGGATAAATGCAACTATGCGGTATCTATCGAATGTTAAGACATTTTATTTATCATAGCATTTAGAATGTTTATTGACATAGTAAGTTCTTCGACTTGTTTTTCGCATTTTGTCCGCATCTCTTGTGCCATTTTAATGTCTGTTGCTTCGTTCATTATTATCGGTTATTTGTTTTATTCGCTCTCTCAGAAACGTTACTTGTTCTTGCAGAGCATCTTTGGCTATTTGCAACGACTGTACCCTTTCCCGAAGAATGGTCAGTTCCATTTGCTCTTTCTCTGTCAGTTCCTTTTTCTGCTGCGCTTCTTCATCCTCAAAGAAAAAAGTAATAGGAACTCCAAAGATTTGAGCGATTTGTTCGAGAGTACTAATCTTGGTTGTATTCTCTCTAATCATCTTGCAAAGGGCTTGCATTGATATTCCGAGTTCTTTTGACAACTCCGTCATCGTCATCCCTTTTTGTCTTGTTAGTTGCTTGATTTTGCTCAAGTTAAGCATTTTAATTCAATTATTAGTTTATTAGTATATTATTTTTTTAATAAAAAATCTCTGTAAAATTTGCACATTTGAAATAATTAGTTTATATTTGCACAAGTTTTAGAGATATGATTGCAACTGCTTTTCTCAACAAAAAGCATACCAACGCAACAATTCATTGTGAATTTATAAATTATTTGTTTAACATGGCAGAAATCAAAAGAGTTAGTAAGGTAAGTCTGACAGAGACTTTACTATCATTTGAGGTCGGGGACAGTCTCAACCTAATGCGCACCGATTTCGGTGTTTCAAACACCCAGTCTTTGCGAACGTTAATCAATATGGACAAGCGTATCGGAAAGATACCGAAAGAGTGGAAATTCCAAATCACACCCTTTGATAATCCGACACGGCTATTTGTACTCAGAACAAAATGATGTATGCCCCACAAATACGGACGACCGAGGTATAATAAGAGGCGAATGGGGAAACCCCGAAAAGACAAAGGGAAAAAGCACAAACATAGTGCTGAATACTTAGCCAAAATGGCTGAATTAAACAAACCAATCGTTGTCGAATTAACCGAAAAAGATGTCTATATACCGAAGAGAAAAGATACCCTTACAAGGTATGTTATGATGTTCAACTGGTATGGCAGGGCATACGAATACTACAAAGACACAGAACTTGCCATTTACAGCGTGCAAAATAAATTTCACGTAACTGCAAAAACGGTCTATCAAGCCGTCCGATGTGGCAAGTTCCTGCAACGAGAAAAGATAAAACGAGAACAACAAACAGAACAACAAAACAGCACTATAAGTCCGTGAGGATAAATGGTGCGCATATCAAGAAATTGATATGGCTTTCTTCTTGTTTTTTTGATAAGTTTATTTATTGTTTTTAGCGTTCCAAGTCTGCGAAGATATGGGCGCACTTGCGAGAGAACACCACGCACGTGGGACGGCAATGCAGGTTCGACTCCTGCCTCTCGCACCAACACTAAACTAAAAATTCATATTATGGACAACAATCTAAACGGGACACAAACGGCATCCCAAGAAAGCCGTATCAAATGGTGGTTTTTGAATAACCCTGAGAAAGAGATTACAAGTCTCGAAGCACTACGGATGTTTGACTGCTTGGAATTTCCAAAGCGTATATCAAACTTAGTTGCGCAAGGACTGCCAATCAGCAGAGACCGCACAATCCAGGTACGCAACAATAAACGGGTAAAAGCATACTACATTACAAAGTCGGCAGCGGCTGAGTATATGAAACAAAATAATATCAAAATCTTAAATAACTAAACAATGGCAGATTTCAAAATTTTCGGACGGGTAGTAGATGTATTCAATCCCCGTACAGGAACGACCAAGGACGGCAGTCCGTGGCAAATGCAGGACATCATCATTGAAGAAAACGATGGTAAGTACAAAAACAAAGTGCTGTTTACTATCAACGGCTACAAAATCTCACAGGGCGAGTGCGACCTTATAGGCGACAGTCTCTTTAACGGGCGGCAAATCACCATTTCCTGCAATGTAAGCACCCGCAAATGGGAAAAAGACGGAGACAGCGGCTATACAACAAACGTATCTGTATGGAGAGTGGATGACGGCGACACCAGGAATGTCTCCAACCAACGACCAAACAACGAGCAGCCGTCTGTAGTTGATATTTCTTACCAAACACCGACACAAGAAGACAACTATCAAGAACAAGACAACAACTCGGGTTGGTAAATTCACAACAATGTATGATAGGATAAGACAGTGAATGTGGCTGCGAGAATGTTATAAAGCACGATGTGCCGAAAGTGTGAATAAATGTCGGAAAGCAAGTCGGGCGAAAGCCCTGTAACACTGAACAGGCTTGCGGTAGCGGCAAGAGATAAAAAGTGTAGGACTACCTCACACAAGTAGGCTGAAATTATGGATAACTCGCAACATCGTGTGCGGTTCTAAATGCTGGTACACGCCCTATCGTACATTTTTTAACAAAATAAACTTATGAAACAAATCAAACTAAAACGAATCACCCTGCTCAATTTTAAGGGTATTCAAAATTTGACGCTTGATTTTGCCGGGCGAGAAACGACAATTTATGGTGCTAACGGCACAGGTAAAACAACCGTCTTTGATGCTTTCACGTGGCTACTTTTCGGGAAAGACAGTCAAGACAGAAAGGACTTTGAAATCAAAACCATTGGCACTGACGGGAAAGCCATTTCTAAACTGCCACACGAAGTGAGTGCCATTCTTGATGTAGAGGGCGCAAGCATATCGCTCCGCAAAACCTATTCCGAGAAATGGACGAAACGCCGTGGGGCAGAGGAAGAAGTATTTGAAGGACACGAGGTTGCATACTACTACAACGATGTACCGCTCAAAGCAAGCGAATACAATGCACGTATTGCGGACATCTGCCCCGAACAGACTTTCAAACTCATAACCAACCCGCTCTATTTCACGGCACAGAAACCCGATATGCAGCGGCAGTTGCTATTCCGTTTGGCGGGCGAAGTAACCGACAAAGAAATCCTTGATAATAATGCGGGGAAAGACTTTGAGTCGGTACTTGCACTATTAAGCGGGAAAACGCTTGACGAATTAAAGCGAGAAATTGCGTCTAAAAAGAAAATAATCAAGGAGACGTGCGAAAGTATTCCTGCACGAATTGACGAGCGCAAACGCAACGAAAACACGCCCAGAGACTGGAACGCACTTGCAGTCAGCATTGCAAATCTCAAAAACGAGATTTCTATTGTGAATAATTCAATTTTAGAGCGCACAAAAGCATACGACATTGCAACTGCCGAGAAACAGAAAGTAGCCAAACAGATTGCCGACCTGCAAATGCAAATTATGCAACGCAGAAACGACCTGCAATCGGAACTTATGGCAGGGTACTATGCAGCAAAATCCGCTCACGATGCCGCTGTAATGCAAATGAATGAACTGCTGAACAAGGTCTTACAGAACGAAAGTATCAAAAAGACCCTTAATGCAGACTTGGAGCGTCTGTCTCTCGAACGAAACAAACTGCTCACCAAATGGAAATCCATACAAGCAGAGGTTTTCGATGTAGATGACAACCAGTTTATATGCCCAACCTGCAAGCGTATGTTTGAAGCAGCGGATATTGCAGCCAAGAAAGCCGAGATGGAGTCTAATTTCAACAGCGACAAAGCCAACAGGCTCGAAAACAACAAACAAATCGGACTTGAAAACAAATCCCGTATAGATAGCATCAAAGAACGTTTGACGGAACTTGACAACGTGATTTATGAATTGCAGGTACAAATCGGCGATTTGAAGCACACAGAGGCTTATATCAACGAACCGAAAATGCCGCAAAACACCGAAAGCGTCATATCTTCAGACGCTCAAGTCATAGGTTTGCAGTCGAAAATCATAGACCTCAAAACAAACTTTGGGAGTGAAGTTGAAAAGCCGAATTGCGAGGACTTGCTTTCTCGAAAGAACGAACTGGAAACGCAACTCCGAGAAACACAAGTGGCACTCGCAGAACGTGATGTTATCGAAGCCAACAACGCACGTATTGCAGAACTCGAAACCGAGTATCACAAACAGCAGGAAACATTGGCAGAACTTGAAAAAACAGAGTTTAAGGTAAATCAATTCAGCAAAGCACGTGTGCAAGCGATAGAGGAGCGTGTAAATAGTATGTTCCGTATGGTCAAGTTCAAACTATTCGACACGCTTATCAATGGCAGCGAGGTAGAGACCTGCGAGGCAACCGTGGACGGAGTGCCGTTCAGTACACTCAATCAAGCCCGCCAGATGAATGTAGGCTTGGATATTATCAACACCATCTGCGAGAAAGAGGAAATCTCCGCTCCCATTGTGATAGACAACCGAGAATCCATTTCCGAGATTGTCGCTCCTGTTCATTCACAAATTATTAACTTGTATGTCAATCCCGACTACAAACAACTAACCATTCTTTAATCCCATACAACTATGGCTGATACAACAAAAGCCGTTGCATTGCAACGCAACGTGTGCGATGAAGTTATCGCACGAGTAAACAAACTGGAGCAGGATAAAATGTTAGTCCTGCCGAAAGACTACGCAGTCGAAAACCATCTTAAAGCAGCGTGGCTTATACTGCAAGAAACCGTTGATAGAAACAATAAACCTGTGCTTGAGGTTTGCACAAAACCGAGTATTGCGAACTGCCTTTTGGATATGACCCTGCAAGGGTTGTCGGCAAGTAAAAAACAATGCTACTTTGTAGCCTATGGCAACAAACTAACCCTAATGCGTTCCTACTTTGGTACGGTTGCTCTCGCAAAACGCACGGGAAATATCAAAACCGAGCCTATCGCAAACGTGGTCTATGAGGGCGATGAGTTCGTCTATGAGATTGACCCCGATACAGGTCTGACACACATCATAAAGCACACGCAAAAGATGGAGAATATCAATATGCAGCAAATCAAAGGTGCTTATGCTATCGTAAAACTCGCCAACGGACAAACGCAGGTAACAGTTATGTCTATCCAGCAAATCAAGGCTGCGTGGGCGCAAGGGCGCGGTGGTGGAAACACCAAAGCACACACCAACTTCACGGACGAGATGTGCAAAAAGACAGTAATCGGTCGTGCCTGCAAAATGATTATCAACTCCTCCGATGACGCTTGGCTCTATGACGGCAAACGAGACGAAATGGACGCACAAACAGAGCAGCGTGAGGAAATTATCAATCAAACTGAGCAGGAAGAAAACACCGACTTGCCCGAAATGACGGACTACGAAGATGTTACTACGGCACAACCTGCCACCGAAACGGCACAAGAAAAAGAGGCGCAACCTGCCGTTGAAAAACCCGCAGACGGACTTTTCGGAAATGACCCGTATTAAAACCCAACAGATATGACACTACGAGTAATCGGTTCGAGCAGTTCCGGCAACTGCTACATATTGGACGGACTGACAGAAGCCCTCATTATTGAGTGCGGTTGCCCAATGCACGAAGTCAAAGAAACCTTGAATTGGCAGATTGGCAAGATTGCAGGAGCGGTTGTTACCCACTGTCATTCCGATCATAGCGGTTATATCCGTGAAGTGCTTAGAAGCGGTATTCGTGTGTTGGCTCTGCAAGATGTATTCGATGTCAAAGGAGTATCACAGAACCCGTTTTCCGTGGCTATTGTACCCAACAAAGGCTACAAAGTAGGCGGGTTCTTGATACAACCCTTTTCCGTCCACCACGATGTACCCTGCGTGGGTTATATCATACAGCACGCAGAAATGGGCAAACTGCTCTTTGTTACCGATACCGCTGCTATGGGTTACAAGATTAACGGACTAAACCACATTATGATTGAAGCCAACTATGCAGACGACATTGTAAATGCCAACATAGAACGTGGCAGCATATCGGCAGCAATGCGCAGTCGCTTGTTCGGTTCACATTTTGAATTAGAAACCGCAAAACGTGTCCTTAGACGACAGAATTTGTCCGAGGTGATAAATATCATTCTCATACACTTATCTAACGGCAATTCAAACGAAAAGCGGTTTATTGGCGAAATTGCAGCACTTACAGGAAAGCCAACCTATGCTGCAAAGAAAGGATTGGCTATCAACTTATCTAAAAATCCATACTAATTATGATACAATCGTATAATGTAGATATTGCCGCTAAATACGGCATTGCAGAAGCGGTACTTATTCAAACTTTTGCGTCTTTGTTAATCGAGGACAAAGACAATACGGAAATCCACAATGGTTTGCATTACCGTCCTATTGCAGCAAAAACATTGTTGAAATTACATCCCGAATTTGGAAACACGAAACGGATATTATCCACGATTAGGAAACTCGTTTCTGCCGATATTATCTCCAAGGGGAATTTTAGTACAAGTCTCAGTAATACTTATTGGTACGCTTTTACAAGCAATGGGCTTTCTGTAGTATCTGACTTTCTTGATATTCACGACGATTATGAAAATAACTAATGAAAATTATTGTGTTATCCAAGGTTGGATGTTACACATCGGTTGTTCAAATTGGAACGAACTGGCAGTATACGCACTCGTCTATGGTTTTTCACAAGATAGACAGAGCGAATTTACAGGAAGTATCTCATATATTCAAGAATGGCTTATGTGCAGCAAACGTAATGTTTCTTACATTATGGGAAATCTTGTAGAAAAAGGGTTGCTTGTTAAAGAGCAATACGAGATTAACGGTGTCAAATTTAACAAATACAAAGCAGTTATTCCACAGCCACATATTAACAATGCAAAGATTGCAGGGGTAGTGCAAAATTTGCAAGGGGGTAGTGCAAATTTTGCACATAATAATGATGATGATATATATACCCCCTTATATAATTCCCCCCTTACGGGTGAAATTATATATCCCCCTGAGGGGGAAACGACCGAAAAAAGCAAACCGAAAAAAGTTGAAAAGCCGAAAGAAAAGAAAGAGTTGGATATGTCCTGCGTTCCTGCAAGTTTCAAAGAGGTTATTGATGTTTGGCTGAAATACAAAAAAGAAAAGCAGCAAACCTACAAACAGATTGGTTTCAATGCAATGGTTGAGAAACTGATAAAATACTCCAACGGAAACCCCGAAACAGCAAAAGAAATTATCTTGGACGCTATGTCTAATAACTACAGCGGTTTCTTTCCTTTGAAACGACAAACAGGCGGACAGCAAGAAGAGTCAGTTCTTGACACAATGCGCAAGGCGGATGCTATCTACTGGAAGCGCAAACAAATGGAGGAAGAATATGCAAGACAACATCCCGAAGAAACCGAACTGTCTATCTGACCTTGTTCCGCGTGGCAGTACAGATTTGGCAAAAGCCTTTGACAATTCAAACGTTTTGGTTCGAGAGGTCTCTTACGAATTGGACGGAGAAATTGTCAAAGGAACGGCGTTAAATGTTTCGCAATATGGGACAAAACCTGCGACATACGCAGAGATTGTCAAAGAGTGCGAGAAACTTATGTCCGCCTTTCCCATAACGAAAGGAACGCAAAAGGATACGTTCTACTCCATTCTGTACGAAACAATCCAAAACGAGAAAATGCCGCTTGGTAGGTTGCAGGCTGCAATCAAAAAAATCATTGCAGAAAACAAATATCCGACATTCCGAATAGCCGATGTCGTTGGTTTTGACAAGAAACTTAATCTTGCAAAGTCAATCAGTGCCCTACGCTACATATCTCGTCCACAGGAACTGACATACAGTGATATTGTTGTTTTGTATGGCAAAATTAGCGGAAAGACTTGCAGGCTATACGGAATAAAGGCAGAACTTGAAAACACGCCATACGCTTCACGCATCGTGGGAGTTTGGAACGCTGAGCAAAGAGGTTGGAATTGGGTTGGTCAAATCAATGACCCGACAATAGCCGATAGGCAACTTGTGTTCAAGCAGTCCCTATTCCAATTCTGCAACAAGCCACCGAGATATAACGGAAAATACGATGTGGACTTGGTTTGTAAATTCTACGAAAAGTATTCGCAGGTTGTGCCACCAAACGACACACTCCTATTCGAAACAAAATTCAACTGGGACACAGAAATGTATCTTGAAAATTTTGCAAAACAACAAATTTCAAAACGAAACTCTAAAATGGCAAATGAGCCGCAAAATCTTTAATCTGCGGCGATTTTATAGCAAGCATAAGAACTATGCCATCCATTACAAAATCGTTGCTTAAATCAAACAAAAGCACTAACCAACAAACAGAATTATTTTGAACAATGAACATCAAATTTTACGTGCCGTTTGAGACGGCAAAACAACTCAAAGAAAAGGGGTA
>ERZ808242.438-NODE-438-length-30534-cov-17.674628_pt1 | contig 30534 bp, 39 predicted proteins | sample MGYA00521244_ERZ808242 | MGnify/ENA primary metagenome ERZ808242 (study PRJEB31516, sample SAMN03275573) | gut metagenome | biome: mammalia-associated habitat; material: feces | host: Papio cynocephalus | place: Kenya | collected 2012-07-27 ... | reverse complement strand
AGCTCAAAAATATGAGGCTCAAATCATACCAATTTATTTTTTCACCGTCACTAAGTGGGGGCGAAACAGACGGCGTCCGGCAAATGGACCATGCAACAAACGAAAAAACATAAACAGAAAAGAAGTGAAACGGAAAAGAACCTTGAAGGACTGGGTGATCGCCACCCGGCCCTGGTCGTTCCCCGCATCGGTCATGCCCATATTGATCATGTGGGGATTTTTAGCGTACATGGGAAAACACGGAACAGATGTCAACTGGACAAACGCCTTGCTGTGCTTGCCCTTGCTGGTCATGGCTCATGCGGGCGGCAACATGGTGAGCGACTACTATGACTACACACGGAAGGTGGATCTCAAGGACAGTCCCAACGGCGTGACATGGATCTACGACGGCACATTCGCGGCCAAGACCATCCTCCGCTATGGCATCTGCCTGCTGGTGCTGGCCTTGCCCATCGGCCTCTATCTCCTGGCCCACTCGTCGTGGACGGCGCTGTGGATTGGTGTAGCGGGCATGGCGCTGGCCACCCTCTATCCCCAGATGAAGGCTCACGCCCTGGGCGATCTCAACATCCTCGTCAGTTTCGCATTGCTGCCTGCCTTCGGAACAGCCTATGTCGCCACAAACCAATACATGCCGGAGGCGCTGCTCACCATCTTGCCACTCGGGTTGCTGACGGTGGCCATCCTCCATGCCAACAACACGCGTGACATCGACAACGACAAGCGGGCGGGCCTGGCGACGCTCAGTGCCGCCATTGGTCTGGAATGTGCCAAGAAGGTGTATGTCGGCGAGCTGGCACTGCCCTTTGTGCTCACGTTGGTCTACACCGCCATGGGAGGCGCACCATGGACATCGCTCATCGTGGTGGCGGCGTTGCCCCTGGCCCTGCGCAACATCAGGACCTTGCTGGGCGCACGGCACGACAAGGCCCACATGGGCATCGCCACACTCGACAAGGACAGCGCACAACTGCAAATGACATTCGGCGTGCTCTGCGCACTCGGTTACCTGATGGGAGGATGGATAGGATGAAGGACATGAAGCAGATGAGCAAGACATGGAGCGCGGTGAGCGTCGCCGCTCTGCTGTGGTTTGTCATGTTCTCACCATGGACCGCAACACACATCAACTTCTGGTACACCATGACGGCATCCGCCTTGGTGCTGACCACACTGGCTTGCCTGTGGTGCAGGGAGTGGACGCACGACGTGAGCTTCTCCTGGAGAAGCGTCGGTGCCGGCGCAGCCATCGCCTTCGTGCTGTGGTGGGTGTTCTGGACGGGTGACAAGGTGTCGCAGTGGATGTTCAGTTTCGCCAGGCCGGAGGTGAACATGATCTACGACATGAAGTCGGGCACGTCGCCTGAGGTCATCGCCCTGCTGCTGCTCGCCGTCATCGGACCGGCGGAAGAGATCTTCTGGCGGGGGTTCGTACAGCGTCGCATGATGGCCCGTTGGGGGCGCAACTGGGGCTTCGTGGCGGCCACGGCCTGCTACACGCTGGTGCATGTGCCGTCACTCAACTTCATGCTGGTCGTGGCTGCGGCCGTGGTGGGCGGTTGCTGGGGACTGATATACAGGTTCTGCCCCAAGAGCCTCACGGCACTCATCATCTCACACGCCATCTGGGATGCCTGCGCCTTCGTCTTGTTTCCCTTTTGAACCGGTTCGGTAAGGCCTGCACCTATCGCCCAGCCCCTGTGATCCCTTCGTATCGCAGCCTCTCCACAGAGGGATGACTATCAACCAGGTTAACCCCAACGCAAGGGGCTCATCACTCCAAATGCCGGAAGACTCAAACAATCTGCCAAGTATGCTTGTAGACGTGACGGAGGGCATGTTCGGGCGACCGCACAAACTCGCTCTCATCGCTCACCGAGACGCTGACCGTGTGGGGCGCAGGCTCACCGGCCCGGGGTCTACGAAGCCGGAAGCGCTTGCCGCCCACCTGTGCCACGCGCCCGTCCACACGCCAGACGATGAGCGTGTGGCCGCCACGGGCCTCCAGCAGCTCCGCCAACCTGAACCGAAGGGAAGAGTGGCGGCCCGGCGGAAAGGCCAACACGCTGTCGGCAGACGTCACCGCCCCTATCGGATTGCATAGCTCATGCAACCGCTCCACAAGGGCCTCGCGGCAGACAGGGCAGAAGGCTCGGCCCAGCACTTGCATCTTGCAATAGGCACCGCCTTGCGTGGCCTCCGTGGGCTTGTACCATCGCGCTGCTTCCGGAGTGCCCTGGTAAGGATAGATGCCCACTCCCGGCTCGTCGAGCCAGCGACGCCAGCGCACGGTAGTAGGCTGGCTGTCATGGGTCATGTTGGGCAGTTCGTCGAAGAAGTCGTCACCGGCAAAATACTCGTCGGCCAGGTTGCCGAACATATGGGCAAACTCATGGACAAACACCTCGCGGCTCTGACGGTTGCGCGTAGCCAGGAGGATGTCGCCACCCATTCCCCCATACTCGTCGGTGTTGGAGAGGATGCCGGCCAGGTGACAACGGGGCGCACAACGGTGGAGGATGCGCCGGAGCCCCCGATAATTGCCACACCCCATCAGGCGATGGATGCCGTCGAGGTCGAGCGAGAGGCGGAAGTAGGTGTCGCGCTGCTGCAGGGGCAAGGGGCTGTGCTCGGGACAAGCCCGTGTGCCGTCGGGAAGGCGCACGCCGAGGTGGCTGATACCGCGCTCACGGGAGACGACGGCAATGGCGTAGAGGTTGAAATAACTGCGATAGCGGTCGAAGGGCGACGTGCGGAACAGGTAACCGAAACAACGGCGCGCATCTCTCAAGAACTGCGCTTGGTCAGCGCGCGTGTAGCCGTCGCCGAGCAGCACGAAGTCGATGGCATGGCGGCCATGATAGGCCAGCGTGTCCACCCGCATACTGTCGGCCGAAACGGCATGGGCGGCAAGCAACGGCAGACAGGAAAGGAACAGGATGGACAGCAGTCGCTTCATGGGAGAAGCAAAAAGCAGGAGGGCCGTGCAAGCGTCAACAGCACTTGCACGGTCCTCCTGCAACTGGATATAGGCCCTTGTCATGCGTCTCGGGCTTATTTGACCGTCGGGATGTTAAACTCGGTGACCTTGGAGATGTGGGTGTTGCCCTGGATGACGCTCACGCAAAATTTTGCCGTGCCGTTCTTCAGGCGGTTGTCGGCCTTCACCATGGCCGTGTAGCGGATGCCCTTGCCCGGCGCTATCTGCTCTATGTGCATGTTGGGCGACACGAACAGGTGCTTGTTGCCGGTAGCCTCAACGACAGTGGGCTGCACATCGAAAACAGGCTGACTGCCGCGGTTCATCACTTCGAAGATAATCTTGCAGAGCTCACCGCGCTGGATCTGGCCGTCTTGGTTGTCATCCACGAAGCGGGCATTGACTATCTCTATGACGGGCGTGTACTTCAGGCCCTGCGCCAGCTCATCCACACCCGACTGGAGGGGCATCGTGGTCTCGGGCTGCTGGGCGGTGTAATCGCCTGTGTAATCGCTCGAACTAAAATCATAGATACGGTCGTCGCCACTGTTGGAGGCGTCAAAACCACTGCCATAGTTGGCTGAAGCCGCGGTGTCACGGGCCACAGGCTGCGCTCCGCCGTTGCCCAAGGTGGTAGGGGCACCGGCCTGCTGACGGGCCTGGCGGGCCGCGGCGCGTGCAGCCTTGTCACGCTTATACTGGTCGAGCTCGGCCTGCTGCTTCTGGTCTTGCGCGTGGCCGATGGCTCCGCCGATGATGGCTCCGCCGGCCATGCCGACGATGGTGCCTATGTCTGATCCTCGAGGGCCCTGGGCAATGCCGCCAATGGCCGAACCGAGAATGCTACCCAACGAGGAGCCGGTGTATGCGCCAGCTGCCATATTCGTGTCACAGCTGCCCAGCAAGAGCACAGCTGCCGACAACGCCACTACCATAGTCTTTTTCATCTTCTATCGCTTATCTTAATATGCGTCAAGGGAAGGGCTGGCTGACGGGTGTCCTGTAGCGCGCCTCATCCCACAACACTTTATCAAGTGCAAAGTTATAACATTCCCACAAAAGCGCAAGGCTCATTTCCCTAAAAAGGCATAGGGATTTCCCCACACAAACTACAAGAGCAAGCGAGCGGTCAAAGAAGGAAAATGGTCTCATCGCCGCAGACATTGCGCATCTTCAGGCCAATTCCGTTCATACAAACAGTTTGCGCGGATTTTCTTCGTTCATCCGTTATGTCATGATTTTTGGTCGAAAAGTTTATCGCGAAATGTAGTTGAAATAGAGCGCGAAAATGGCGTTTTTTGTCGGTCGCACTGAGATTTGCGTGGGGTAATTTTGCGATAAAGGGTATTTTATGTTGCGATAAAGGGTATATCGCGATGCGATTAAGCGTTAATCGCATCATGATAAAGGGTATATCGCAACGCGATAAAGGGTATTCTTTGATGAAAAGTATTTACTTTTTAAACTGAATAAATACTTGTGTTTTATAAACGGCTAATTATCAGCCGATTACGAAAAGTGCCGAAAATTCGCGTATTTCGGCCAAAATATTTCTTCGCCGCAAATAATCGCTGTTTTTTTATATACATTGTCCTCTTTATTCAATGTGCACCAGTCGCAGTTCTTTATGACGACTGAACCTTCCGGTGTGCCTTGGAACAATGAGGGACGGGAGACTTGTGTCGCTTATGCGACCTGCGCTCTGCTATGCCGCTTGCGCGGGCTGACAGCCCAATTCATACATAGTCCAGGGCAAGCGAAGCGACACCCTGGGTAAATGCGATGTGTGCCAACGTCCTGTTGTAAGGACAAAAGTATAAAACGCAATGGTCTCTTCACCGCAAATCCGGGAAGAACCCCAAAAATGGCTCTGCGGACTTGGGCTTTCCAAAAATAAATGGTAACTTTGCGAACGGATGGATGCCAAGCCGCAAGCAAGGCGGAATTCCAAATCTTATGGGTTAAAATAATAGCGTTTGCTGTTTATTCGAAAAACGTTCAGGAAACTTGGCGGTGGAAAGAATGCGCACAGAATAAACAAGTGAATGCCTGCGATAGCGTGGGCGTTCAACTTGTCTGTGCACATGGGTTTCCGCCAAGTACCTCTGAACGTGGACAGGTTGCAATGTCCACGTTTTACATTAGGTGCTTGGCGGAAATTCTCGTTTTATAAATGAATAACAAGCAGTCGCATTAAAACTATCTAAAAGCTTTAATGCCATGGCAAAATCATTGATCGAGGAGCTTCCTCGCATAGCGAGCGAAGGTCGTCAAGAGGCTCAGCGCATCATTTAGCGGCTGAGCAGCGGCACACGCATTGGATTGCAAACCAATGAGCTGGTGCTGCCACGCAAAGATGTCTCGGGATGTTTCCGAGGACAGGTACCTAACATTCCCAACGCCTTCAGCGCCGCCCTTAACGGGGGCGAATGGATGAACCGGCTCATCTATGGCGACAACCTGCTCGTCATGCAAGCTTTGCTGGCCGGCGATCCGCAGACAGGATTGCCTTCGCTTCGTGGTAAGGTCGACCTCATCTATATTGACCCGCCGTTCGACTCGAAGGCGGACTATCGAACTAAAATCAAATTGCCTGGAGTTGATTTACAGCAGAAGCCAACTGTTATAGAGCAATTCGCCTATGCAGATACTTGGGAGGAGGGAACAATCTCTTATATGAAGACACTTTACCCTCGCCTCATTATAATGAAAGAACTTCTTTCAGAAAAAGGAGCTATTTATGTGCACATTGATTGGCATATAGGTGATTACGTAAAGCTCATGCTCGATGATATTTTTGGTAAAGAAAATATGAGAAATGAAATAATATGGTGCTATAAAACAACGCTTAAGTTATCTTCAAATGCATTTGGAAAAGATCATGACACTATATATTTGTATTCAAAAAGTAATCTTCATGAAATACATCCTGATAGAAAAGATTTTCCAGCAAGTGAAAGCACATTGAAAAGATGGGGAAAATATGCAGATAAAAATGGATTTGTCAGTAATAAGCATTTTGCAGGAAGCAAGTCAACCATAATTAATACAGATGACGAAAGTAAGGGATTTTCTATACTAAATGGAATTCCTCGTGATTGGTGGGAAATATCTGCAAATGTTTCCAAAGGAAATACAGAAGAAGTCTCAGCTGGTAAATATGCCACTCAAAAGCCTGAAGCTCTTCTCGAACGCATCATCAAAGCCTCCTCCAACGAAGGCGACCTGGTCTGCGATTTCTTCGGCGGTAGCGGCACAACAGCGGCCGTCGCCGAGCGCTTGGTCAGAAGATGGATTACCTGCGACCTGGGCAAGCCTGCCTCACTCGTGATGCGCAAGCGCTTCATCGACCAAGAGGTGAAACCTTTTCTCTATCAGAGCATCGGTGACTATCAGAAGGAGGCGTTCCACAACAACAAGAAACTGCGCCGCGTGGGCGACCTCTCACAGGTGGTCTTGGGGCTCTTCGGTGCCCTGCCCTTCTCGCCCGAACAGGTGAGCGCACGCAACTTTGGATATGTGAAGGGGACGCGCACGCTGGTGATGGTGGACAGCCCAAACCGACTGACCACGGCCGCCACCGTACGCCGTGCCGTGGAGGCCAAGGCTTCGCTGCTGGGTGGCGACTGGGACAAGGTGGTGGTGCTGGGATGGAACTTTGCCTTCGACATCTCACAAGCCATCGAAAAATACAAAGACAGCCATGTGGAGGTGCTCGTCATTCCGCCCGACCTGCTCGACAAACTGTCGAAGAAGGGCTACAAGAAGCTCATCACCGACAAGGCCGTGCGCTTCTCCTCGCTCCAATACTTGGTGGTCAACCCCGTAAAGGTAACCCTGAACGGCAACGGCGAGGATGAGCTCGACATCAGTCTCTGCAACTATGTGCTCCTCTCACCGGACAACATCCCTCTTGACGACAAGGCCAAGGCGGAGCTCCAACAAGTGATGGAGAAAGACCCGCTGTCGCTCATCGAGTATTGGAGCATAGACCCTGACTATGACGGCGAGACTTTCCGCAGCACCTGGCAGGACTATCGCGAGAACACTGACAACGACAGCACCCCACTCCACTGTGTGAATGCCACACGACTGGTAGTGCCACACAAGGCGGGGCGCAAGGTGTGTGTCAAGGCGGTCGACGTGTTCGGATTTGAGAGCCAGGTGGTGCTCAACTTGAACGACAACTCCAAAGACTGATGGCGATGACAACAATCAATCCGAACAACATATCCCTGGAACTGGCACGCCGATTGGCTGACAGGGTGAACGCCGCTTGGCAGAGTGGCGAAATGATGCAGAGGGTGACACCCACCACGGCCTCGCTCTTGAGCTATTGGTTTGGCGAGGGGTTCTGCGAGCAGCGCGTGCGCAACTTCCATGAGGGGCAGCGACAGGCCATCCTCAACATCATCTACCTGCACGAGGTGCTGGGCGAAACCCAGGTGCTCGACGCTTACGAGAAGGTGATCCCTGACCTGATGGACCGTGCCGACCTGAGCCAACTGGCTAAGCATAAATACCAGTTTCCAAAGTATGCCGTGAAGATGGCCACGGGCACCGGAAAGACGTGGGTGATGCACGCGCTCATCATCTGGCAGATGCTCAACGCACGCCACGAGGACGCCTCGTGCGGCCGGTTCACCCAGCGGTTCCTGGTGGTGGCGCCGGGCTTGATCGTCTATGACCGTCTGCTCGACGCCTTTTGTGGCAGGAAGAAGCGTGACGAGGACTATCGAGACCCACAGACCAACGACTACTACATGAATCAGGAGGTGTTCATCCCGGAGCGTTATCGTGACGAGGTCTTCTCGTTCATCCAAAACAATGTGGTGACCAAGGAGGATGGCATCGGACGGAAGGCTACGGGCAACGGCATGATAGCCCTGACCAACTGGCATCTCTTCGAAAACCAAACGGAAGACAGAGAAAAGGATGACACGGAGGATTCAAGCACGCTGACGCCTACGGAAATCGTCAACGGCCTCTTGCCCGTGCGGCCCGGCAAGTCGGCCGGCAACGACCTCGGCGCACTCGACCGCCGGGCACTGGGCGGCACGGAGCTGGAGTATCTCGCCGGACTGCCGGACCTCATGGTCATCAATGACGAGGCACACCACATCCATGAACTGAAACGGGGTGGCGAGACCGAGGAGGTGGAGTGGCAACGGAGTCTCAACAGCATCAGCTCGACCAAGGGAGACCGCTTCATGCAGGTAGACTTCTCGGCCACACCGTTTGACACCAGGGGAACAGGCGACAAACAGACAAAGATATTCTTCCCGCACATCGTGGTAGACTTCGACTTGCCGATGGCCATGAAGCAAGGGCTCGTGAAACTGCTTCTGCTCGACCGACGGCAGGAGCTCACCGACCTGGAGCACCTCGACTACAACGCCGAGCGTGACGAACAAGGCAACGTGGTGGGGCTAAGTGAGGGGCAACGCATGATGCTGCGGGCTGGACTGACCAAACTGCAACGGCTGGAAGAGGAATTTCTGAAAACCGATGACACCAAGAATCCGAAGATGCTCATCGTGTGCCAAGACACCTCTGTATCACCTTTCGTGGAAGAGTTTCTGAAGTCGGAAGGGCTGAAGGATGAGGACGTGGTGACCATCGACTCCAACAAACAGGGCGAAGTGGGCGACGAGGAATGGAAGGAAATCAAAACGAAGCTCTTCGACATTGATCGGTACAAAAGGCCCAAGGTAGTTATCTCTGTGCTGATGCTCCGAGAGGGCTTCGATGTCAACAACATCTGTGTGCTGGTGCCTCTCCGCTCTTCGCAAGCGCCCATCCTGCTGGAACAACTGGTGGGCCGTGGTCTGCGCCTGATGTGGCGGGAACCCGACTATACCGACGTGAAGCGCGAAGACCGCCTGCGCGTGTTGAAGTTACACAAGCCGCCTACAACCTATATTGACACGCTCTCCATCGTGGAGCACCCAGCCTTCATCAAGTTTTATGACAACCTGCAGGAGCAAGGCCTGGTGGCCACCGACGAGGGAGACGTCGGAACGGGAGGAGCCACGGGCGACATCATCACTGTGGGCCTGCGTGACGATTATGAGGATTATGACTTCATGTGGCCGCTCATCCTGCATGACGCCGAGGAGGAACTGGAGGATGCGGAGATCGACCTGGATGACCTGGAGCCTTTCACGATGTATCCGTTAGACTTGCTGCGCAAGTTCCTGGCCAAGGAGGGCGAGACGTTCGTGTCACAGGAATCGCTCACGAAGACCCTGTTTGGCAAATACAAGGTGACTGCCAATCTCTTCGATGCAAGCGGATACAATGAGTACCTGCAGAAGTTGCTGCGGGTGGTCACACTGCGCTTTGAGAACTGCCGCCGACAGGGCTTCCCCACCCTGCAGGTCAACGAGGCGCAGACCGTAAGGGTGATCGACTGGTACATCAGGACGCGCCTCTTCGGCCAACCCTTCGATCCTTTCCATGGCAGCGACTGGAAGATTCTCCTGGCCAAGGACGGCATCGTGACCAAGCACATCGTGGAACAGGTGGCCGTAGCCATATACAAGCTGCAAAACCGTCTGACGATTGTCAAGGCTGAAGTGGCCCACACGCCCTTCTCTTCCTTGCAGGCCATCAAGATGAGAGAGAACTTCTCCCTGGAACTGCACAAGTGCATCTATCCCCGCCTGGGCTACCCCTCACACGGCGGTGGACTGGAGAAAGCGTTCATGGAGTTTCTTGACAGGGACGCAGAGGTGGAGCGGTTTCTGAAAATCAATGAGTCTGGCCACTACTTTGCCATCATCTTTTATGTGCGCAAGGATGGGCTCATGGCCACTTATCACCCGGACTTCATCGTGGCAACGGCAGAGAAAATCTATCTGATAGAGACCAAGGGGGATGACAAGGTGAACGACCCTAACGTGAGGCAGAAGCAGACTGCCACTCTCGAATGGATCAAGAAAATCAACTCGCTGACAGCACAGGAGAGAATGTACAGGACATGGGAATATGCGCTGGTAGGAGAAAGTGTATTCTACTCCCTGAGCGGAAGCGGCGCCTCCATATCTGACATCTGCAATCAGTGCAAGGTGTCTTACTCGGCAGCTACGGGCAACCTCTTTGAGTGAGACATGGCGTCTTCTTGACAGCAACCAATAACAAGTACTGTACGCTAAACATTGAGGTTCCACCTCTAAATTAGGGCTGACACCGGATTCTGGTGTCAGCCCTTTGGATAACACTCCTATCAGACAAATTCGCTATCAGCTTAATTTTTCTCAATATTTTTATTACTTTTGCAAAAACAAAAGAGACAATCCACACAACTGACAAATTGCAACAATGACATGAAAAAAAAGTTTTTACTACTATTACTTTCTATTCTCACAAGCCTGTCGCTGAATGCGAAGGAGAGTGGAGAATGTTTCGTCATCCTCATCGAAAAAGCAAACGCAAGGGGACAACTTTACAATTTCTTGGACAGCAGGCTCAGCGGCAACGACATCAAAAGCATGTGGGATAGCGGAAAGCACCTGCTTGCAGCCAAGAACACGCGCGCTGGCTGGTTTACCGTCTGCCAAAACAAAGAAGACGGCGTTTCACAAAGCTACATCTATGACAGCTTCAAGGAAGTGAAGAAAGAAGCCGAGACGCAAGTGAACGAGCACAGGTACGTGTCATCGCTCTCCATCGGAGAGGTTAACACGAGATGGCTTTGGTGGGGGTTCTTCAACAGCATGCCTACCGTGAGCAAACAGACGATTGATATGGTCGGCTGCAAGGAACTGCCAAAATGGATGGAGAAACAGGCGCAACAGGGCATGAAAGTAACCGTGTGCTGTCGAAAATTTGGTGAGTGCGCAGTAGTGGCACATGACGGAACCGACATCGACAAGCAACAGATTTGTTTCTACAAGAATGCCGAAGAAGCATTGGAGGACATTCAAGTGAAATGGAAAGAAGGCTGGCGAGTGGGAATCATTGACGTGTCGATGATGAACAAGTATTTAATCGTTTACAACACATACCTCAAGCCTCGTGAAGGAGAACAATACATAGCATACTGTGACTCCAGAGAGAGCGCAAGAGACTTCATCAGCAAACGCACTGGCAACGGATATTACATCACACAGGTAGGCGGAGCTTACCACCCTGGCGCCACGGATGAGAACGGCAACAAACTGTCGTTTGTCGAGATCATTGGAGGATTGCTTACGACAAGCGCACAACTCTATACGGATATCAAAGGAAACAAAAACAACAACGCCGGAAGCAACAGCCATGAGGAAAACGATAACACGTCCTCATGCCGGACTCAAGAAGACTATCAGCAAGAGTATGACAAATGGGCCGACAAGGCTCAGAAAACTGCCATGAAATGGTACAAGAATGGCAAGGTCGACAGTCAAAACAGCAAGCAAGGACAAATCACGGCAGGTGAAAGAAAAATCCTCAGAGGGTACCAGGAAATTATGAGAAATGTTGCTGACGGCGCTTCAAAGAAGGGATTTAGCATAAAAAGGTCGGACATTGAAAATTTCAACCCATAAGACATATTAACAAAGTATTTCAGTGACCGTCCGAAAAGAGCCGCCTTGCATATCCCATCGCATCGCTCGAAAACCTACATCTTGACGGAGGAATATCTTCGGCTGAAAACGACCTCGCTCCAAACGTGTGTAATACATCACATAGCTGCCTCGCTCCCAATGAAGCGTTTCATGACCTTGCGGGGCTTGCCAACAAAAATGTATACGCTTCCATCTGCCGGATCCAAACCAACGCTACGGACTTCACCGCACATGCCGTTTACTCCTATTCTCATGTCACTTGGATGTTGAGCCATGACAATCCGATTGCCTTCATTTAAATTGAACATGTCTTTTTTCAGGCAAAGTTCGCATGTTTCTGATCTATATGCAAGGCGGCTCATTTCGGATGGTTACGTTACGGATGGTTACCTATGGACAAGACGGCTGATTTCGGATGGTTACTTACTTTCAGATGATTACGAGCATACTACGAAAAATCCCCAACCTTTTTCGGTTGGGGATTCCCATATAGAATTGCTAAGTGAGCAATATTTATTCAGCCTTAGGAGCCTCAGTCTCTGTTGCCTCAGCTGCGGGGGTCTCGGCTGCAGTTGCCTCTGTTGTCTCGGGTGCTGCATCCTCTGACTTCTTAGAACGACGGCTACGGCGGGTCTTCTTCTCTGCCTTCACTGTCTTAGCCATGTTCTCATCGAAGTCAACAAGCTCAATGAAAGCCATAGAAGCAGCGTCACCCAAACGCGAACCCAACTTGATGATACGAGTGTAGCCTCCGGGACGGTCAGCAACCTTTGCTGCAACCTCACCGAAAAGCTCCTTCACCGCGTACTTGTTCTGAAGATAACGGAAAACAACACGACGGCTGTTTGTGTCATCCTTCTTAGAACGGGTAATCAAGGGCTCAACATAAGTCTTCAGAGCCTTGGCCTTTGCGAGGGTCGTAGTGATTCTTTTGTGCATGATCAAGCTGCATGCCATGTTTGCAAGCATGCTGGCGCGATGAGATGCAGTACGACCCAGATGGTTGAATTTTTTATTGTGTCTCATTGTTTTTTACTTTTTGAAAGAGCGTTATCTAAGCAGGATTTGCCAAGAACTACTCCTTGTCTAATTTATACTTTGAAATATCAGTTCCAAACGAAAGATTCAGACTCTCGAGCAAATCATCAAGCTCTGAAAGCGATTTCTTACCAAAGTTACGGAACTTCAAGAGATCTGTCTTGTTGTACTGCACGAGATCACCAAGGGTCTCAACATCAGCAGCCTTCAGACAGTTAAGTGCACGAACCGACAAGTTCATGTCCGTAAGTTTAGTCTTCAGCAACTGACGCATATGCAACACTTCCTCATCAAACTCCTGATTGCCATCTGTGTTCGGATTCTCAAGAGTAATCTTCTCATCAGAGAACAACATAAAGTGATAGATAAGGATTTTAGCGGCCTCTTTCAGCGCGTCCTTAGGGTGAATGGAACCATCGGTTGTAACCTCAAGCGTAAGTTTATCATAGTCGGTCTTCTGCTCCACACGAGTGGGCTCAACCGAATACTTGACATTACGAATCGGGGTGTAGATGGAATCGATTGGGAGTACATTAACATCGGTGCAGAACTGGCGGTTCTCATCAGCGGGCACGTAACCACGGCCTTTGTTGATGGTCAAGTCAATTTGCATTGATGCCTTGGAGTCTAAATGACAAATCACCAAATCAGGGTTTAACACTTCAAATCCAGTCAGATACTTACTGATATCACCTGCTTTAAATTCAGTTGAATTCTCTACGGTGATACTCACTTTCTCGTTCTCGAATTCTTCTACTACTTGCTTGAATCGAACTTGCTTGAGATTCAAAATGATGTTGGTCACATCTTCCTTGACACCAGGAACTGAAGAGAACTCATGCTCAACGCCACCGATACGGATGGTGTTGATAGCATAGCCCTCCAGCGATGAAAGGAGGATGCGTCGCAAGGCATTACCAATGGTAACGCCAAAACCAGGCTCAAGAGGACGGAACTCAAACTTTCCGTAATGCTCATTGGCCTCCAGCATCACAACTTTATCAGGTTTTTGAAATGCTAATATCGCCATTAATTTAATGATTATTGTTTAGAGTACAACTCAACGATTAACTGCTCCTTAATAGTCTCAGGGATGTCGGCACGCTCCGGTCTGTGCAGGAACTTGCCACTCTTTGTGTTGTCATCCCACTCAAGCCAAGGATACTTGCTGTGGTTGAAACCAGCCAAGGCTGCATCAATGACCTCCAAGGACTTTGACTTCTCACGAACAGCAATCACCTGACCAGGCTTAACAGAATATGAAGCAATGTTGAGAACCTGTCCGTCTACGGTGATATGCTTGTGACCAACGAGCTGACGAGCGGCTGCGCGAGTAGGAGCAATACCCAAACGATAAACAACATTGTCCAAACGGCTCTCGAGAAGCTGGAGAAGCACCTCACCGGTGATACCATCGCTCTTGGCAGCCTTGTCAAACAGGTTGCGGAACTGACGCTCCAACACACCATAAGTGTACTTGGCCTTTTGCTTCTCAGCCAGCTGAGAACCATACTCTGACTGCTTGCGACGACGATCGTTGCCATGCTGTCCGGGAGGGAAATTGCGTCTTGCCAATACCTTATCCGGACCAAAGATGGCCTCTCCGAAGCGGCGTGAAATTCGAGATTTAGGACCTATGTATCTTGCCATAATAAAATTGCTTTAAATCTAATGTATCTAACTTAACCAAAATTACACACGACGGCGCTTGGGAGGACGGCAACCGTTGTGAGGCAACGGAGTCACATCGACAATCTCTGTAACCTCGATACCTGCACCATGAATGGCGCGAATAGCACTTTCACGGCCATTACCAGGACCCTTCACGTAGGCCTTTACCTTACGAAGGCCGAGGTCGTAAGCGATCTTGGCGCAATCCTCTGCTGCCATCTGGGCAGCGTAAGGAGTGTTCTTCTTAGAACCACGGAAACCCATCTTACCTGCTGAAGACCAAGAGATAACCTGACCCTCATTATTGGCAAGCGATACAATGATGTTATTGAACGAGCTATGGACATGAAGCTGACCAACAGCCTCAACCCTAACGTTTCTCTTCTTAGATGTTGCTTTTGTCTTTGCCATTTTGTTTTAGCTTTAAGTTTGAGATAAACACCTTGCAGTACACCACACGGACATACATCACAAAGGGCTTTACTCACAACTAAATTTTACTTAGTAGCCTTCTTCTTATTAGCAACAGTCTTCTTCTTACCCTTACGGGTGCGAGCATTGTTCTTAGTGCTCTGGCCGCGGACAGGAAGACCATTACGATGACGGACACCACGATAGCAGCCAATATCCATCAGACGCTTGATATTCATCTGGATTTCAGAACGGAGGTCACCCTCCACCTTGAATTCAGCGCCGATAATTTCACGGATCTTAGCAGCCTGATCGTCAGTCCACTCGCTGACCTTCAGGTCACGGCTCACGCCGGCTTTATCCAATATCTTTGCTGAACTACTTCGACCTATACCATAAATATAAGTCAATGCGATTTCGCCACGCTTGTTTTGGGGCAAATCTACTCCAACAATTCTTATTGCCATTAGTAATTGAATAAATAATTAATAAAACTAAATGTCGTTCTTGCTAAAAAGCATGCAAAAGTACACAGAAATCACGAGATATCAGCACAATTGCATTTTTTTAACATTAACCCTGGCGCATTTTAAACTTAGGGTTCTTCTTGTTGATAACGAACAGACGACCTTTGCGACGCACGATCTTACAGTCAGCTGAACGTTTCTTCAAAGATGTTCTTGTCTTCATATCTAAAAGATATATTAAAAATTACTTGTATCGGAACTCAATTCGACCTTTGGTCAAGTCATATGGACTCATTGCCACTTTTACCTTGTCTCCCGGAAGGATCTTGATGTAATGCAAACGCATCTTTCCAGAGATGCTTGCAATAATCTTAACACCATTCTCAAGTTCTACACGGAACATAGCATTACCGAGACTCTCAATCACGGTGCCATCTTGTTCAATCGACGATTGCTTGGACATATTTCAATAATGAATTTCAATTGGTGAAACCGAAAACAACATACAAACAAGGCTGGATGACCATAGGTCACCAACCCTGTAAGTTATTGCGAGTGGTATCAAGAAATATTCTCAAAACTAAATGAATTAATAAGCACTAACCGCACCCGGCTTACGGGTATGACCAGAGTTCAACAATCCATCATAGTGGCGCATCAGCATGTAACTCTCAACCTGCTGAAGGGTGTCAATCACAACTCCAACAGTAATGAGCAAAGAAGTGCCACCAAAGAATTGAGTGAAAGCATCTTGAACATTGAGAAGGCCAGCAAGAGCAGGCATTACAGCAATGAATGCGATGAAAAGCGAACCAGGGAAAGTAATGCGAGTCATGACAGTGTCAATGTACTCTGCAGTATCATGTCCAGGCTTTACACCTGGAATGAATCCATTGTTGCGCTTCATGTCCTCAGCCATCTGCTGCGGGTTAAGAGTGATAGCTGTATAGAAATATGTAAATGCAATGATCAAAATCACATAAACAATATTATACAACAAACTCTTAGTGTTGAGCAGATTCTGGACGACCCAAGAAGCATTGTCACTTTGATATTGCACAATAGCCAACGGAATGAACATCAACGCCTGAGCGAAAATGATAGGCATAACGTTAGCGGCGAACAATTTCAAAGGAATATACTGACGGGCACCACCATACTGCTTGTTACCCACGAGGCGTTTTGCATACTGAACAGGAACCTTACGAGTGCCTTGCACCAACAGAATAGCTGCACAGACAACTGCATAAAGAATAAGGATTTCAACAATGAACATCACCAATCCACCACTGGATATAGCAGTAAAGCGCGACCCAACCTCCTGCATGAACGCCTGAGGCAAACGCGCGATGATACCAATCATGATGATCAAGGAAATACCATTTCCCACTCCTTTGTCAGTGATACGCTCACCAAGCCAAAGAATGAACATACTACCAGCCGCAAGGATAATCGTGGCAGGAATCATGAAAACACTCCATGAAATACCGCTAGCGAGCGAAGAACCCGCTTGACTTTGAAGATTTAAAAGGTAACTCGGTGCTTGCAGCAACAAGATGCCTACCGTCAGCACACGAGTATACCATTGAATCTTTTTGCGTCCACTTTCACCCTCTCGCTGCAACTTTTGGAAATAAGGCACAGCGACAGCAAGCAGCTGCATAACGATAGAAGCTGAGATATAAGGCATAATACCAAGCGCAAAGATAGACGCATTGGAAAATGCACCACCAGAGAACATGTCAAGCAATGACATCAAGCCACCGCGAGTTTGCGACTGAAGTTGGTCAAGTTTTGCAGGATCGATACCTGGCAATACTACAAATGAACCAAAACGGTAAATAGCCGTAAACAGAAGAGTGATGAGGAGACGCTGACGCAAATCCTCAATCTTCCAACAGTTCTTTAGTGTCTCAATTAGCTTTTTCATCGTTAAATTTTAGTTGCGTTACCACCAACAGCTTTAATAGCCTCTTCTGCAGTCTTAGAGAAAGCATTAGCCTCGACATCAATCTTAGCCTTCAGCTCACCCTCACCGAGAATTTTCACGAGTTTCTTACCATTAGTCAGACCAGCTTCAACCAACTCAGCAATGCCGATCTTAGTAAGGTTCTTCTCTTCAGCGAGCTTCTGGAGAGCAGACAAGTTCACAGGGAAATACTCCTTATGGTTGATGTTCTTGAAGCCGCTCTTCGGGACGCGACGCTGCAAAGGCATCTGACCGCCCTCAAAACCGATCTTTCTCTTATAACCAGAGCGGGCCTTAGCACCCTTATGACCGCGAGTAGAGGTACCTCCCAAGCCAGAGCCTGGACCACGACCAATACGACGACGAGAATGCGTAGAACCTGCAGCAGGTTTCAAATTGGATAACTTCATAATTCGTCTGAATTTAAAACATTAATTACTTAACGACCTCAACGAGGTGATGAACCTTGCGGATCATGCCACGGATGCTGGCATTGTCCTCCACTTCCACAACCTGGGAAATCTTACGAAGACCCAAAGAAAGAAGTGTGTTCTTCTGATCAACAGGAGCACCGATACGGCTCTTGATTTGCTTAACCTTAATTGTTGCCATAATATTGATTCTCCAAATTAACCGTTAAACACCTTATCCATAGAAATGCCACGCTCACCAGCGATTTGATAAGCATCACGCATCTCTGAAAGAGCGAGGATAGTAGCCTTCACCAAGTTATGAGCATTGGAAGAACCCTTTGACTTAGCGATGACATCAGTAACACCGACACTCTCCAAAACAGCACGCATAGCACCACCAGCCTTCAAGCCAGTACCTGCAGCAGCGGGCTTCAGAAGAATTTGTGCACCACCAAACTTAACCTCTACCTCGTGGGGAACAGTACCCTTGAGCACGGGGACCTTAACCAAGTTCTTCTTAGCTGCCTCAGTACCCTTTGCAATTGCAGCGGTAACTTCGCCAGCCTTACCAAGACCATAGCCAATGACACCCTTGCCATCACCAACAACTACGATGGCAGCGAACGTGAAAGTACGACCACCCTTGGTAACCTTCGTCACACGATTGATTGCTACCAAGCGATCCTTCAACTCTGCGTCACTATTTACTTTTACTCTATTCATTGCCATAATTGTTAGAATTTAAGACCTCCCTCACGCGCACCATCAGCCAAAGCCTGGACGCGACCATGATAAAGATATCCATTACGATCAAATACGACCTGCTCGACACCGGCAGCCTTGGCCTTTTCAGCCAGCAAGGCACCGACCTTCTTAGCCTGCTCAATCTTGGCCAACTTTTCAAGACCGAGAGAAGAAGCAGAAGCCAAAGTCTTACCTTCGATATCGTTAATCACCTGAGCATAAATCTGCTTGTTAGAGCGGAAAACGCTAAGACGAGGACGCTCAGCCGTTCCGTTAACCTTCTTACGGATACGGAACTTTATCTTAATTCGTCTTTCAACTTTTTTGATTGTCATAATCGTAAACCTAATTAAAATTACTTAGCTGCTGCTGTCTTACCAGACTTTCTACGAATAACCTCACCCTTGAACAGGATACCCTTGCCCTTATAAGGCTCAGGCTTACGGAAAGAACGAATTTTGGCGCAAATGAGACCAAGCAACTGCTTATCGCAAGACTCAAGCGTGATGAGCGGGTTCTGGTTTCTCTCAGACTTAGTCTCAACCTTCACCTCCTTCGGAAGTTCCAGGAAGATGGGGTGAGTATAACCCAGTGAGAACTCAATCAAGTTGCCTGTGTTAGAAACACGATAACCGACACCGACAAGCTCCATTTCCTTCTTGAATCCCTCGCTTACACCCACAACCATATTGTGAACCAAAGAGCGATAGAGACCATGGAATGCCTGCTTCTGCTTGTAGTTGACAGGGCTATTCTCGTCCACCTCAAAAGTGAGATGACCATCAGCGTTCACGAGTTTGATAGAAGGATCAATGGCCTGAGAAAGCTCACCTTTGGGACCCTTCACTGTTACAACGTTCTGCTTCTCGTCGAAGTTTACAGAAACACCAGACGGGATAGCAATTGGCAATTTACCTATTCTTGACATTACTAAATCCTCCAATAATTAATAGACATAGCAAAGCACCTCGCCACCGATCTTCAACTCAGCAGCCTCTTTGTCAGTCATAACACCCTTGGATGTGGAAAGAATGGCGATTCCCAATCCGTTAATAACTCTCGGCATGTCCTTGTAGCCTGTGTAACGACGCAAGCCCGGAGTGGACACTCTCTTCAAACTCTTGATTGCATTCTGTTTAGTCTGAGGATTGTATTTCAGAGCAACCTTAATGGTACCCTGAGGGCCATCCTCAATAAACTTGTAGTTAAGAATGTAACCCTTCTCGAAGAGAATCTTAGTAATAGATTTCTTCAAGTTAGACGCAGGAACCTCAACCACACGGTGATGAGCCATAATGGCGTTTCTGAGTCTTGTCAGATAATCTGCTATTGGATCTGTCATAAAATATAAAATGTTTAATTAATCGGGCCTTTCCCGACAATATTAAATATAACGTTCTGAGCAGGAATTTAGAGAGGGAAGTTCCGTGTCCCACTACGGAACTTACCATATCATTTCTGAAACTCTAAACCCTTAAACCCCATTTACCAGCTAGCCTTCTTCACACCAGGGATAAGACCTTGAGAGGCCATCTCACGGAACTGAATACGAGACAAGCCAAACTGGCGAATGTAACCCTTAGGACGTCCGGTAATCTTACAACGATTATGGAGTCGAATAGGATTGGCATTCTTAGGGATAGCCTGAAGCTTACGAGCAGCCTCATACGCATCAGCAGGATCAGTTGCGGTAGCGATGATCTTCTTCAGCGCAGCACGCTTCTCGGCGTAACGGGCAACCAGCTTTGCACGCTTTACCTCGCGTGCCTTCATTGATTCTTTAGCCATATTCTATTAATCGTTATTAGCGTTCTTGAAAGGAAGGCCGAAAGCCTTCAGCAAAGCATAACCCTCCTCGTCCGTGGGAGCAGATGTAACGAACGTGATGTTCATACCCTGAAGGCGATCTACCTGGTCAAGGTTGATTTCAGGGAAAATAATCTGCTCAGTAATACCGAGAGTATAGTTGCCACGGCCATCAAACTTACTATTGATACCCTTGAAGTCGCGGATACGAGGCAGAGCGATACGCACCAACTTCTCCAAGAACTCATACATACGCTCACGGCGAAGAGTGACCATAACGCCGATAGGCATCTTCTTACGAAGTTTGAAGTTAGCGATATCCTTCTTAGAATAAGTAGCCACAGCCTTTTGGCCAGTGATGGCAGTAATCTCGTTGATAGCGACATCAACAATTTTCTTATCCTGCGTGGCATCTCCAAGACCTTGGTTAATCACGATTTTCTTCAGGACAGGGATCTGCATTGCTGAAGAATAGTTGAACTGCTTCTGCAGGGCAGGAGCAATCACCTCATTGTACTGTTTCTTTAACTGTGCTGTATCCATTACTTAATCTCCTCTCCTGACTTTTTAGCGATTCTCTTAACGTTCTTGCCATCGTGCTCAACACGAACACGAGTAGCCTTTCCGCTCTTGGGATCAATAAGGCTCAAATTCGAGATGTGAATAGCTGCCTCCTGCTTCACGATACCACCTTGGGGGTTCTTAGCCGAGGGCTTCGTGCTCTTAGAGACCATGTTGACACCCTCTACGATGGCACGGTTCTCTTTGACCAGCACTTTGAGCACCTTACCCGTTTTGCCCTTGTCCTGTCCGGCAAGAACGATAACGGTATCATCTTTTCTAATGTGTAACTTACTCATTACTGTAAACTTGTTATATGATTAAAGAACCTCAGGTGCCAAAGAGACAACCTTCATGTTAACGGCACGCAACTCACGAGCGACAGGGCCGAAAATACGGCTACCACGCAGCTCACCAGCGTTGTTAAGCAACACACATGCGTTGTCGTCGAAACGGATGTAAGAACCGTCAGCGCGACGGATCTCCTTCTTGGTGCGTACAATCAAAGCCTTCGAGACTGCACCCTTCTTCAAGTCACTTGAAGGGATGACATTCTGGACAGCAACTACGATCACATCACCAACACTGGCATAACGACGGCCGGTACCACCGAGAACACGGATGCACTTAGCCTCACGTGCGCCGCTGTTATCACAAACTGTAAGTCTTGATTCCTGCTGTATCATAATTACTTAGCTTTTTCAACGATTTGTACTAATCTCCATCTCTTTGTCTTAGAGAGAGGACGAGTCTCCATGATCTGCACCGTGTCACCGACATGTGCCTCATTCTTCTCGTCATGAGCGTGGTATTTCTTTGTCTTCTGGACAAACTTACCATAAATGGGGTGCATCTCCTTGAACTTAGCGGCAATAACAATAGTTTTGTCCATCTTGTCGCTAATAACGACACCCTGTCTGACTTTTCTTAAATTTCTTGTTTCCATCTGGACCATTATTATTTGTTAAGTTCTCTCTGACGGAGCACCGTTTTCATACGTGCGATGTCACGACGCGCAGCCTTAATCAGTGATGGATTCTCGAGCGGAGAGACATGATGGTTGAGCTTCGTGTTGTTCAAAGCTGCCTCAGCCTGCTCCAGCTTCTCGCGCAAGTCCTTGTCGGCGAGTTCTGTAATTTCTTTAATCTTCATAATTAAGCGTTTTTATCGTAATCACGTCTTACCACAAACTTAGTCTTCACAGGAAGCTTCTGCGCAGCGAGGCGAAGAGCCTCCTTTGCGATATCAAAGCTCACGCCTTCGACCTCAAAGAGGATACGTCCAGGAGTGACAGGAGCGACCCATCCTGCGGGATCACCCTTACCTTTACCCATTCGGACGTCAGCAGGCTTACGAGTGATAGGCTTATCCGGGAAGATGCGGATCCAGACTTGACCTTCACGGTTCATATAACGGTTAACGGCGACACGTGCCGCTTCAATCTGGCGGCTGTCAAGCCATTTGGCCTCAAGCGTCTTGATACCGAACGATCCGAAAGCGAGAGTAGTGCCACGATGAGCGTTACCCTTATTGCCACGACCGTCTTGAGGTCTTCTATATTTTACTCTTTTTGGCTGTAACATTGTAGTTCAACTTTTAACGGTTATTGTTGTTTCTTCTGCGGCCACCGCGCGGACGGCGATCATTGTTACGACCACCATTCTGCTTCTCCTGCGTGAAGTTAGGAGAGAGGTCACGCTTGCCGTAAACCTCGCCACGGCAAATCCAAACCTTGATGCCAAGAAGGCCGACCTTTGTAAGGGCCTCAGTCTGGCAGTAATCGATATCAGCACGGAACGTATGCAGGGGCGTACGACCCTCCTTATACATTTCCTTACGTGCAATCTCAGCACCGTTCAAACGGCCAGTGATTTGCACCTTGATACCCTCAGCTCCAGCGCGCATAGTGTTCTGGATAGCCATCTTGATGGCACGACGATAGGCCATCATGTGCTCAATCTGGCTGGCGATATTCTTACCAACGATTGTAGCGTCCAACTCAGGCTTCTTAACCTCGAAGATATTGATCTGGATGTCCTTCTTGTAGAGCTTCTTGAGCTCCTCTTTGAGTTTGTCAACATCCTGACCACCCTTACCAATGACGATACCTGGACGAGCCGTGCAGATAGTGATGGTGACGAGCTTGAGCGTACGCTCGATGACGATACGAGAAACACTTGCCTTCTCCAAACGCTTGTTCAGATACTTACGAATCTTCTGATCCTCAACAAGGTTGTCTCCGAAATCCTTGCCACCAAACCAATTTGAGTCCCAACCACGGATAATACCCAGACGGTTGCTTATTGGATTAACTTTCTGTCCCATTCTGTCAATTATTTATCGTCGTTAGTTTTGGAATCAACAAACAAGGTGACGTGGTTGCTACGCTTACGGATGCGATAGCCACGACCCTGAGGTGCCGGTCTCATGCGCTTCATGGTAACGCCTTCATCAACGAAGACCTTACTGATATAAAGTTCTCCATCCTCAGCCTTACGCTCATTCTTGGTTTCCCAGTTAGCGATAGCTGAGCGCAGCAGCTTCTCGACATCAGCAGCAGCGTGCTTCTTCGAGAATCTAAGCACTCCGAGTGCGCGGTTAACCTCCATGCCACGGATCATGTCAACGACATAACGCATTTTACGAGGAGAGGAGGGAACTCCGTTGAGCTTAGCGAAGTACAGATTTTTGCGGGCTTCCTTAATCTTTTCAGCCGCGATATGTTTTCTTGCTCCCATTGATTTTACTTGTTAAAATGGTTTTCCCCGATTACTTCTTGTTGTTACCGGTATGGCCACCGAAGCGACGTGTCTGTGCAAACTCGCCCAGCTTATGACCGACCATGTTCTCAGTAATGTAAACAGGGATAAATTTGTTTCCGTTGTGAACTGCAACAGTGTGTCCCACAAAGTCGGGGGAAATCATTGATGCTCTGGCCCATGTCTTCACGACACTCTTCTTACCGCTCTCGTTCATAGCGAGAATCTTTTTCTCGAGAGAAACGTTAATGTACGGACCTTTTTTAAGTGAACGACTCATAACTTACTGTAATTAACTTTTTACTTCTTGTTAGATCTCTCGATGATGTACTTGTTAGAGAGCTTCTTCGGACGACGTGTCTTGAGACCCTTAGCGTAGAGGCCCTTACGAGAGCGCGGGTGGCCACCAGACTGACGGCCCTCACCACCACCCATCGGGTGATCAACAGGGTTCATGACAACACCGCGGTTGTGAGGACGACGTCCGAGCCAGCGTGAGCGACCAGCCTTACCAGACTGCTCAAGAGCATGGTCAGAGTTACCGACACTACCGACAGTAGCCTTACAAGTCGAAAGAATCAAACGAGTCTCACCCGAAGGGAGCTTGATGACACAATAGTCACCATCACGAGAAGTTAACTGAGCGAAGTTACCAGCCGAACGAACGAGCAGAGCACCCTGTCCCGGACGCAACTCGATGTTGTGGATCACGGTACCAACGGGAATCTTAGCCAGTGGCAGAGCATTACCCACCTCAGGAGCAGCCTCTGCACCTGAGAGCACGGTAGCGCCCACCTTCAGTCCGTTGGGAGCAATGATGTAACGTTTCTCACCATCTGCATAGAACAAAAGAGCAATGCGAGCCGATCTGTTAGGATCGTACTCGATTGTCTTCACTACAGCAGGAACACCATCTTTCTCTCGCTTGAAGTCGATCAGACGATACTTCTTCTTGTGACCACCGCCAATATAGCGCATAGTCATCTTACCAGTGTTGTTTCGACCACCAGTAGAACGCTTACCGTAAACGAGAGACTTCTCTGGCACGGATGCAGTAATCTCCTCGAACGTGCCAATAACCTTGTGTCTTGTGCCCGGAGTAACCGGGTTAAATTTACGTACTGCCATTTCTTATTTTAGATATTGCTGTAAAAATCAATAGTTTCGCCCTCCTTAAGAGTGACGACTGCCTTCTTATAAGCGTTCTTCTGACCTTTCACAAGGCCAGCCTTCGTATAGCGTGAAGAGCGCTTACCAGCATAACGTGACGTATTGACGTCAACCACGGAGACATGATAGAGAGACTCAACCTCGGCCTTGATTTCGAGCTTGTTAGCCTCAGGACGAACCACAAAACCGTAGCGGTTAGGCTTCTTTTCGGTAATCTTGGTCATCTTCTCAGTGACCAGGGGCTTGATGATAAATGCCATAATTCTTATTCTCCTTGTTGTTTACTTGTTTAAGATGGCGTCGATCGTCTTCAGAGAATCCTCTGCGATGACGAGCACATCGGCATTCAAAACTTTGTACGTATTGATGTCATTAGCTCTCATCACTTCAGCCTTCTGGAGGTTGCGAGCAGACAAATATACGTTTTTATTTACTTCTGGCAAAACAACGAGTGTCTTCTTGCCCTCAACTTTAAGATTTTTTGCAATATTTAAGAAATCTTTAGTCTTGGGAGCGTCCAAATTGAACTGATCGACAACAATGATAGCATTCTCCTGAGCCTTGTAAGTCAGAGCAGACTTACGAGCAAGAATCTTTACTTTCTTGTTGAGCTTGAAGCCATAATCACGAGGCTTGGGACCGAACACACGAGCACCACCAACGAGCACCGGTGAGTTAATGTCACCACGGCGAGCACCGCCTCCGCCCTTCTGGCGTCCGAGCTTGCGAGTAGAACCACTCATCTCGCTTCTTTCCTTGGACTTGGCAGTTCCCTGACGCTGGTTGGCCAAATACTGCTTAACATCCAAGTAGATGACATGATCGTTAGGCTCAATTCCGAAGATAGCGTCATTGAGAGTTACCTTCTTACCGGTCTCCTGACCGTTGATATTTAAAACGCTGAGTTCCATTACTTTTCAATTAAAACAGTTGAACCATTGCAACCGGCCACTGAACCTTTGATGATCAAGAGATTCTGCTCCGGGATAACCTTTAACACTTTCAGATTCTGAGTAGTGACGCGATCGCCGCCCATTTGGCCACCCATGCGCATGCCCTTAAAGACCTTAGCAGGGTAGGAACAAGCACCGATAGAACCCGGCTTACGAGCGCGGTCATCCTGACCGTGAGTGCTCTGGCCGACACCACCGAAACCATGACGCTTCACGACGCCCTGGAAACCCTTACCCTTGGATGTACCGACAACATCGACAAACTCAGCGTCGTTGAACAGCTCCACAGTGATGGTGTCACCGAGGTTATAATCCTCTTCGAACTTGAACTCGGCCAAGTGCTTCTTAGGTGTTGTGCCTGCCTTCTTGAAGACACCAGCCATAGGCTTTGTGGTGCGCTTTTCTTTAGCCTCACCAAAACCGAGCTGCACGGCTTTGTAGCCATCAGTCTCGACAGTCTTCACTTGAGTGACAACACAAGGACCAGCTTCGATAACAGTGCACGGCACGTTCTTGCCGTCGGCACTGAAAACGGATGTCATTCCGATTTTTCTTCCAATTAATCCTGGCATTTCAATTTAATATTTAAAAAGTTACTGTATAATCAAAAATTAAACATCAGCTAAATTAGACCTTGATCTCAACCTCGACACCTGAAGGCAACTCGAGTTTCATCAAAGCATCGACAGTCTGGCCTGTGGCGCTGTAGATGTCGATAAGACGCTTGTAGTTAGACAACTGGAACTGCTCACGGCTCTTCTTGTTGACGAAGGTAGAACGGTTCACGGTGTAGATGCGCTTGTGTGTAGGCAATGGAATAGGACCACTCACGATGGCACCTGTAGCCTTCACAGCCTTGACAATCTGCTCAGCCGACTTGTCGACGAGCTGGTGATCATAGCTCTTCAGCTTGATACGAATTTTCTGACTCATTTTGTTTTCGTAAAATTGATTTGATTATATGATTATTGGAGGAGGTATGCTGCTTAAGAGTCGTTCACTAAGCAGCACCTCTTCCAAATAGTTTTTAGCCCTTGAGTTCTGCGAGCACCTGCTCTTGCAGGGAAGCAGACAGAGGAGCGTGGTGATCATACTCCATAGAGCTGGTAGCACGACCAGAAGTGATGGTACGCAGCGCGGTGACATAACCAAACATCTCCGACAGCGGAACCATAGCCTTCACGATACGGGCGCCGCTACGAGCCTCATCCATGCCCTGGACCATGCCACGACGCTTGTTGAGGTCACCGATGACATCACCCATGTTCTCCTCAGGAGTGACAACCTCCACCTTCATGATCGGCTCCATGAGCACGGGGCCGGCCTTCTGGCAGACATTCTTGAAGGCAGCGTGCGCAGCCAACTCGAATGAGATCTGGTCAGAGTCCACAGGGTGGAAGCTACCGTCGGTCAGCACAACCTTCAGCCCCATGACAGGGAATCCAGCCAGCACACCATTCTTCATAGAGTCCTTGAAGCCCTTCTGCACAGAAGGAATGAACTCCTTAGGAATGTGACCACCAGTCACCTGGTTGACAAACTGCAAATCATCCTCCTTGAAGTCCTCGTCCTTCGGGCCGATGGTGACGATGATATCACCGAACTTACCACGACCACCAGACTGCTTCTTGTAGACTTCACGCCAGTTCTCAACGGTCTTTGTGATAGCCTCCTTATAGTTGACCTGAGGCTTACCCTCGTTACACTCCACCTTGAACTCACGCTTCAAGCGGTCGATGATGATATCGAGGTGCAGCTCGCCCATACCAGAGATAATGGTCTGTCCGCTCTGCTCATCCGTGTGCACCGTGAAGGTAGGATCCTCCTCAGCCAACTTAGCCAAGCCATTGTCGAGCTTAGCCACGTCAGCCTGACTCTTAGGCTCAACAGCGATAGAGATCACAGGATCGGGGAAGGTCATAGACTCAAGCACGATAGGATGCTCCTCATCACAGAGTGTGTCACCCGTACGGATATCCTTGAATCCGACACCAGCGCCGATATCACCAGCGTCAATGCTCTCCATTGGAATCTCCTGGTGAGAGTTCATCTGGAACAAGCGGCTGATGCGCTCCTTCTTACCCGAACGGGGGTTGAAGACATAAGAGCCAGCAACCACACGACCAGAATAAACACGGAAGTACACAAGACGTCCCATGAACGGATCTGTAGCAATCTTAAATGCCAGTGCAGATGTAGGATCAGTCTCCAACGGCTTGCGATCCTCCTCCTCGTTGGTATCAGGGTTGGTACCCACGATGGCAGGAGTATCCTCAGGTGAAGGCAGGAAAGCACAAGTATAGTCAAGCAGAGGCTGCACACCCTTGTTCTTATATGAAGAACCAAGCAACATCGGGCAGCACTCCATGGCGATACAACCCTTGCGGATGGCATTGATAATCTCCTCTTCGGTAATGGTAGAGGGATCCTCCATGTATTTCTCCATCACATTGTCATCGAAGTCAGCAGCAGCCTCCAACAGCTTGTCGTGCCACTCCTCAGCTTCGTCAGCGAGCTCAGCGGGAATATCCTCAACGTCGTATTCAGCGCCCATGGTCTCATCATGCCACAGGATAGCCTTCATCTTGATCAAGTCAACGACACCCTTGAAAGTCTCCTCCGCTCCGATAGGAATCTGGATGACCACAGGGTTAGCACCCAAGATATCCTTCATCTGCTGCACAGTCTCGAAGAAGTCAGCGCCAGAGCGGTCCATCTTGTTGACATAGCCGATACGGGGCACATTGTACTTGTCAGCCTGGCGCCACACAGTCTCCGACTGAGGCTGCACACCATCGGCAGCAGAGTAAGTGGCGATAGCGCCGTCGAGCACACGCAGAGAACGCTCCACCTCAGCGGTGAAGTCCACGTGACCCGGAGTATCGATCAAGTTGATCTTATAAGTCTTGCCATTCCAGTTCCAGTTACAGGTAGTGGCAGCAGAAGTGATGGTGATACCACGCTCCTGCTCCTGGACCATCCAGTCCATGGTAGCGGCGCCATCGTGCACCTCACCGATCTTGTGCGTCTTACCCGTGTAGAACAAGATACGCTCCGAAGTCGTTGTCTTACCAGCATCGATGTGTGCCATGATGCCGATGTTACGGGTCAAATGTAAATCGCGGTTTGCCATTGTCTTATACCTTTATTATATTAGAAACGGAAATGTGCGAAAGCACGGTTAGCCTCAGCCATGCGGTGCATGTCCTCCTTACGCTTGAATGCGCCACCCTGGTTGTTGTAGGCATCCATGATCTCAGCGGCCAGCTTCTCGGCCATGCTCTTGCCGCCACGCTTACGGGCAAATGCGATCATGTTCTTCATGGACACGCTCTCCTTACGGTCAGGGCGAATCTCAGTAGGCACCTGGAATGTGGCACCACCGATACGGCGACTCTTCACCTCCACCTGGGGAGTGATGTTGTCAAGAGCCTGCTTCCAGACCTCCAGGGGAGTCTTCTCCTCCTTGGCAGCCTTCTCCTTCACAATGTCGAGAGCTTTGTAGAAGATGGCATAAGAGATGCTCTTCTTGCCATCATACATCAGGTGATTGACGAACTTTGAGACCTTCTGGTCGTTGAAGACTGGATCCGGGAGGATCACACGCTTCTTTGGTTTTGCTTTTCTCATTTTGTTTTTAAATAAATTCTGCTTGGGGCTGTCAATGTCTGTCCTTCAACGCTCACACTCGAGCATTTACTCAACCTGTTCAACTTCTCCAGCAAAACGAAAAAAAATAATTCTAAGAGCATTGAGCCCTTGGCTTCAGGTGACAACCGTCAGCCCTCGGCTCGCTGCATTGTCTTGTTTTTACTTCTTCTTAGCCTTAGGACGCTTAGCTCCGTACTTAGAACGGCGCTGTGTGCGGTTGGCCACGCCAGCGGTATCAAGCGTACCGCGAACGATGTGATAGCGCACACCAGGAAGGTCCTTCACACGTCCACCGCGCACCAGCACGATAGAGTGCTCCTGCAAGTTGTGGCCCTCTCCGGGGATGTAAGAGTTGACCTCCTTCTGGTTGGTCAGACGGACACGAGCCACCTTACGCATGGCTGAGTTAGGCTTCTTAGGAGTGGTTGTGTACACACGGACGCAAACGCCGCGGCGCTGGGGACAGTTGTCCAAAGCAGGCGACTTGCTCTTGTCTGCAACGACTCTTCTGCCTTTACGTACTAATTGTGAGATAGTAGGCATAATTGTAATTTTTTAAATTTATATATTTATTTTGTTTATTTTCAACGCTTTACGAGCCATCCACCCTGTTACAATATTATTGCATAGGTACAATGACCCCATTTCGGGGTGCAAAGGTACGAAGATTTGTTGGAAAAGCAATATATAAGTAGTGGGTATTTTAAATGTTATTCGCAAATTTAGCTTTTATTAACACTGCTTAATAATATTTAATCCTAACCCGCTCCACCAACAACCCTTTCCCAAAGCCTCAAACCCTTTATGACTTATGGTCTGGTTGGCTATAATATAAGGAGAAAGTTTAGGGCAGACTCAAAACACCAGAGACAGCATGCAGGAGGCGTATAAACACAAAAGTTGTCTCGATTGTCCTAAAATCATGGCTCGTCCGGAATTTGGCGTGGCGAGACCAATGGCTTGAATGTAAACAGCACGGCGTGTGAGGCATGCGTGAGCAATTAAATTCGGTTTATGGCCAGGGGTGCGGGAAGGCGGCGACAGCCGCCATGCGGATGTTTGCGGCATGGGCAGTGAGCTCGCTCACAAGACCAAGGACGGAAACAGCAGCATGAGCCCGTCAGGGCTTCCCGCTCCTCTGGGGTTTAGATCGGTTTACATTCAAGTCCAAAGCAGCGTTCCCATCGCTCCAAATTCCTGAAGAGTCATTTTTAAGACAACAAATACAACCTTTACAACGTTGAACAACTTTTGTACCAATGGGAGGTAAGCAACGGACCTAAACAGAGACAACACTTTGTTGTGCCCTCGGCACAATGACGGGTGCGAGACCGTTGCGATGGTTTACATTCAAGGCGCACACCATGGAATAAAGCGGACAATGTA
>ERZ808242.437-NODE-437-length-30547-cov-5.114325_pt1 | contig 30547 bp, 26 predicted proteins | sample MGYA00521244_ERZ808242 | MGnify/ENA primary metagenome ERZ808242 (study PRJEB31516, sample SAMN03275573) | gut metagenome | biome: mammalia-associated habitat; material: feces | host: Papio cynocephalus | place: Kenya | collected 2012-07-27 ... | reverse complement strand
CCATTGACAGAACAGAAAACGAATGGTATATTATGAACATACATTTTCTGTATTTTATATAGGAAATAAAACTTTATATAGTAGGCAGCGGAGCCTTTTGCAATATGAAAATTGCAGAAGGTCTTTTTATTTTTAAGAAAGGGGTAATGTTCTATGATTCTTTTTTTATTTGGAATAAGCTAACTTATATAAAATAAGGACGTAATAAAGACTATTTAATGAATATAAAGTCTTAAAAAGGCGCTATAAAGGACAACATATTTTATGTAGAATACAATTAATGAAACGTACGAATAATAAAAACGCAATAATAAAAGACAAAATGCAAAAAACGTATCTTGTTAATATTATACCATAATTATGTTGCTGGTTGATATAGTTGGAGGTGTTTTTATGGATACACAAGGAAAAAACAAGATTACTTGGAAGAGCTGGTGTTCACTTATTATTTTAGTCATTGCGTTTTCTGGTATATTTACGCATTCAGATACGCCAATGCAGGCATTTGATTTTCAAGTATTGGTAGGAAAGTTTGGACAAATTGCATCAGGAGGTACATTTATAGGAAAAGGCGGTACGGGTGCAGATGGCGGCTTCCTTTTTGCATTGACTCTTTTTCCTACGGTAATGTTTGCCTTGGGATTGATCAATGTAGCTGAATCCCTGGGTGCGTTGCTTGCCGCAGAAAAAATATTCAGGTATATTTTGAAGCCTCTTATGGGCATTCCGGGGGCTACTGGCTTGGCATTTGTTACTAGCTTTACCAGTACAGATGCTGCGGCAGTAATGACCAAGGAATTGGCAGACAATAAATTAATTACAGATGATGAACGTACTATTTTTTCTTCTTATCAGATTGCCGGTTCGGGGTTGATCAGTAATGTATTTGGCAGCGGAGCAGCGTTAATTCCTATTTGTGTATGTCCCGTAGGTGTTATTATTGCCGTAATTTTCCTTGTCAAAGTAATAGGCGCTAATTTGATGCGATTTTATATTCTTACTCGAAATAAGTCCAATAAAATTTCCTTGAAAGGAGAAGTATGATGGCTGCGACTAATGAAAGCATAGCAAAGAAAAAGAATAATGCGAATGTTATCAGTTTATTTATGGCAGGCGCCAAAAAAAGGATTCTATCTGTGTGCAGAAATTGTAGCACCTGCGCTGATTTTAGCATATGTATTAGTACAATTTCTAACAATTACCGGTTTGATGACAATTATTGGCAATCTTGTTGCTCCGATTATGGGCGTTTTTGGCCTGCCCGGAGAAGCAATTGTGGCGCTGGTTGCAGCTTTTTTTGCCAAGGCGGCAGGGGTGGCAACTGTTGCGACTATGTATGAAACAGGAAAACTAACGGCAATACAAGCAACTATTATGTTTCCGGCCGTTATTACAATGGGAACGTTGTTAGCTGGTTTTGTCAGAGTTATTATTGTGGCTAACGTTAATGAAAGATGGCACAAAATATTGCTGGTATTGCCAATTATTGATGCTTTTATTTCCATGTGGATTACAAAGCTTATTTTAATTGTAATGGGTATTCATTAAGGAGGAATTACAAATGAACAAAGAAATGGTTGAAAAGATTGAAGCATATGTTGCAGCACATCAGGAAGAAATTGTAAAAAAATATGAAGAGCTAATTAATTTAAAAGATTTTTGGAGAGATGCGCAAGATGTAAACGCTGTTGGAAAATGGCTGCAAAATGAATTTGAAGCAGAAGGGTTTGAATGCAGTTTAATTGATTTTGCACCGGAATCTGGTAAATTATTGATGGGAACTTTGGGTGCAGACCGCAAAGGAAAACCGATTTTATTTAGTGGACATATGGATACTGCTTTGGCATCCGATCTATATCCAGAAAAACCGTTTCATATTGTTGACGGAAATGCGTATGGACCGGGTGTATTAGATATGAAAGGCGGCATTTTAATTTCTCTTTACGTAGTAAAGGCGTTGAATGCAGTAGGGTATACAGAACGGCCTATTAAGATTTTATATGCACCTGATGAAGAAGGGTTGCATAATTACACAACTGTAGCTGATTTTATCACTAAAAATTCTGCAGATTGCTTGTTTGCTCTTAATATGGAAACCGGCTTGATGGATAATGGATTAGCAGTAGGAAGAAAAGGCCGACTTGGAATTGATGTTTTTATTACTGGCAAATCGGCACATGCTGGAGCGGCTTTCTTGGATGGGATTAGTTCCATTGAAGAAATGGCTCATAAAGTATTGGATTTTCAAGCATTAACAGATTTGGAAAAAGGGACTACTGTTAATACAGGAGTCATTAAAGGGGGAACTATTCCTAATGCCGTTCCGGCAGAATGCATGTGTCAGTTAGATATCCGATTCAAGACAGCAGATGAAATGAATCGGGTTAAAGATGCAGTTGCTGAAATTTGTGCCAAAAATTACGTCAAAGGGACAACTTGTACGTATAAGGAATTAAATTTATTTACTCCGCTTGAAACAGATGACAAAATTATGGCACTGTATGAATTTATGGCTCAGACTGCAAAAAATTATGGGTATCCTGATACAAAGCCGACTCAGGTTGGAGGCTGTTCTGATGCAACATTTATACAAGCGGCAGGAACTCCTGTACTTTGTTCCTGCGGAGTAAGAGGCAACTGGAATCATACAACTCGGGAATTTGCAGTAGTGGATTCCTTGTATGATCGGATTAACTGGTTTGCAGCTGCGATTATAGATGCTGATGAACTAGCATTATAAGAAGGGGATAGAGGTGGCAATCAGTAATTGATTGTCACCTGATTAGAAGGATATGGAGGTAAAAAAATGGATGAAAATTTAGTTCTAAATAGTCCTGGATTATGGGCAATTTCCAGCTTAATGGTCATCGTCTTATTAGTATCTGCCTGTGTATATCTGAAAATATCTTTTTCAGAAGCCAAAAAAATAGGTTTGGAAAAATCCCGCTGTATAGCAGGCTTGCGTTCTGCCATGATTACAGCCATTGGCCCATCTCTTTCTCCGGTTATTATTGCTTTTGCGTTGATTGCTGTAGTCGGGGCTCCGACTACATGGATGCGGTTAAATGATGTCGGTGCTGCAAGAACGGAAATTGCAGCGATATCATTGGCAGCTGGTGTTGTAGGATTAGATCCCCAGGCGGCTGACTTTGGCTTAAAAGGATTTGTATATGCGTTATGGGGCATGGCATTAAATAATTTCGGCTGGATTTTGGTCACGCTGATACTTACTCCGGGAATGAGTAAGTATGTTGCCAAATTGAACAAAAAATATAACCCGTCTTGGGTCAAAATGGGATTGTCAGGGGCAACGGTCGGTCTTTTTGCTTATTTAACGTCCAGACAACTTGTTTCATTGAAGCCTGGTTTATGGTGTGCAACGGCTGTTTCGGCTGTTTCTATGTTGATTATTTCTAAAATGTTTGCAAAACACGCGCGTCTTCAAGAATTGGCATTAGGTATATCGATGCTGATTGGTATGATGGTTACGACTGCAATTTTTGGATAAGTAAGGAGGTAAGCGATGATGCCGGATTTGACCACGGGAATGAGTTATGATGAAAAAGCAATACGTATTGGGACGATTGCTATGATATGTGCTGCAATTGCCAACTTTGCGCCAGCAGCTTATGTATATTTGGCATATGGAATTATCCCGCCAGCAGAAGATATATGTAAGATGTGGGCCGTATTAGCTGTTACGTTTGGTGCTTCATGGATTATTCAGCCAATTACTTATTTTAGCTTACTAGGTGTTAGCGGATCGTATTTAGGATGGATTGCCGGGAGTAATGCAGATATTCGCTGCCCGAGTGCTACCATGGCTCAGAAAGCTGCTAATGTGGAACCGAGCACGCCGGAAGGAGATATTATTTCTACCATCGGGGTTGCAGGCAGTGTGTTAACTTCTGTTGCAATGGTAACTATTTTTGTCTTAGTAGGGCAAGGTATTTTGGATATACTGCCCCCATTTATTCAAAATTCGTTTAAATATGTTTTAACATCCGTATTTGGCGCGGTGTATGTTCAATTAGCTTGCAAGAACTTAGGAATGGGGGCATGGACTATTGTTTTTGCCATTGCAGTGTCGTATTTCTGGGGTGTGCTGCATTTACCGGGATGGCTGTTGAATATTTTAATTATTGTTGGCGGCGTGGTTATTGCTAGAATATTTTTTAACAAAGCTGCGAAAAAGCAATAGAGAAAATCTGTAAAATAAAATGATGTATTGCTTAGGTATATTTCTAGAAAGTATGTCAAATTATTAGCACACGAATTTTTTGCATATATAGCCATCATAAAAAATACCCTTATGAAAATTGAGCTGATTTCCCATCGTTAGATTTTAAGTTGATATTGGGAAGTCAGCTCAAATACAGCTTCATAAGGGTATTTTTAGTATTTCATGATATTTTGAAATATTACATCATCATTCGTGTTATTAGTATAAGAATGCCAGATATTAGCACGGAAATTTATTTTAGCAGGAGCAGTTAACGTAAATGTATGCTGCTCTAGCTGTAAAGTAAGGGTTCCCTTTGTAACAATGATATATTCCTCTGCAACACTGCGGTGAGGGTCAGATTTATGATTTGCGCCAGGCTTTAATATAATATAAAAATATTCAAAGCCACTAAGCGGATTAAAAGGGAATATATTATATAAAATCATTTTATTGTTTTCATCATATACTGGTTGTAAATCATCTAAAATGTTAACCGCATTATACTGCAGCGATTGTTCATTTAATAATGTAGATAATGACACTTGCAGTCCTTTGGCGATTTTCCATAAGACGGATACAGTAGGAACGGATACACCGCGTTCTATTTGTCCCAGCATCGTTTTGCTTACACCCGTTAATAAAGATACATTATCTAATGTTAAATCACGGTCAAACCGAATTTTTTTTAAAGTTTTTCCTATTCCCTTGGCAGGATCGTTTTCAGATATTATATTTTTTTTCATTTGTCTCTCCTAATATTCTATAGCACTTTATGGTTATTATATACTTAAAGTGTATACGTGTAAAACATATTCTATCATTTTGTATTTTGTCTTATGGGTAGTTTAATAGCCAAAATAAATGGCGGCCAGTAGTGGTCGCCATTTATAAAAACTGTACATTTAATTAACAAGAAAAGTTACTCATATTGCATCATTTAAATGACACAATATGAACGCCTTCTTCTTCAATAATTTTGTTTAAGTGATGTATTTCTTCCGTAGTGGGTGTTCGAAAGAGTTCGGCGTTATACGGCATGCTTAGCTGCTGATATTTATCTTCGCCATAGTGATGATACGGTAATAATTCCATACAAGGATTTTTTAAATTTCTTTTTACAAAACGAGCAGTTTTCCTAATATTATCATCATCTCCATTAACTCCCATAATGGTAGGAACTCGAATTACAATATCACTTCGTTGTTTCCCTAGTACGGCTATATTTTGCAAAATGCGGTGATTATCTACACCCGTAAACTGGGCGTGTTTTTTATCATCCATAAGTTTTATGTCCATAAATAATAAATCAATTTTTTCCAAGGTAGGTTGTAACGGTTTTAAGTCAAAATAGCCGCTTGTTTCCATTGCCTGATTTAAGCCCATATCATATACGTTGTTGACTAACTCTGCTAAAAATTCTGGTTGAGCAGTGCATTCGCCGCCTGAATATGTTACGCCGCCGCCGGAATTATGAAAAAATAGCAGTTGTGTTTCTAATTTTTTTATGATGTCGTCAACAGTCATTTCTGTAACTGTATTTTTACGAGCATTTTCTAAACAAGCTTCTGCGCACTTACCACAGCCATTGCATTTGTCCCGTTCTATGGGATCATTTAGATTCATGCCGACGTTTTTAGGACAAACGCGGATGCATCGGCCGCAGCCAATGCACCGTGTTTGAATGTACATAATCCGATTTTTCCCTGTATATCCCTCAGGATTGGCACACCAGAGGCAGTGTAAGGGACAGCCGGCAAAGAACACGATTGTTCGTATACCCTCACCATCGTTGACAGAATAATTCTGCAGCTGCAGTATGCGGCCCTTAGAATGTGTCATGAACGGAACGGCGAATAATGGAATCCTGAAGGCGTTTAGATAAGTGTACAAACTGTGTGCTGTATCCAGCTACCCGTACAAGCAAATCCTTATAATTTTCCGGATGTTTCTGTGCATCTAACAGTGTTTCTGTAGATAATGTATTAAATTGAATATGGAATGCTCCCATATCAAAGAAAGACTGCACAACTGCTGCCAAATTACTGCGGCCACGTTTTGTTGCTACCAAATCATGGCTCAAGCGCATATTGAGCAGCGTACCGCCGGAATGAATATCCTGATTCATCTTGGCACAGGACTTCATTGCAGCCAATGGTGTAGACGTGTCTGTTCCGCCTACAGGAGAAATGCCTTCAGAAATCGGTTCGGTTGCCTTGCGGCCACAGGCAGATGCACCTAATACTTTGCCGGTAGGAATAAAGTTTGAAATTCCCATGAAGGCAGAAGTAAAGGAATGACCGTAAAGATCTTTGTATTTTATTGTTTCTTCATAGTAATGATTTTCTATTCGTTTAGCTATATCGTCTACATAATCATCATCATTACCATATTTGGGGCATGCTTGTGCTTGTTTGCGAAGTTCTTCATACCCTTCCCAGTTTTTATCACAGGCCTCAAAAATTTCCTGTAATGTGCAGACGTTATCATCAAAGACGAGTTTCTTTATAGCTGCTAAACTATTAGCTGATTCAGCTAAGCCAATCCCTGTAAGAACAGGACCAATATTGTATTTAGCACCGCCGTCAACGATATCCTTACCTGACTGCAGGCATTCTTCAGAAAGGGCTGAAAAATAAGGGCGGGGAATATATTCTTTTTGAATTTTTTGGGCTAAGATAGAAGACTCTACTGCAACAGCAATCAGATTATCGAACTGTTTGTAATACGCAGCGGCTAATTCATCGTAAGTCTTAAAAGCACGATTCATTACTAAGCCCATTTGTTTTCCTGTCAACCGGCTTTTGCCGAAATTCGTTGCATATTCAAGAGCGGCGCTGAAATTAACATTTGCCGTACTGGTCCATTCAAATGTTTTTCTAAAATGAGGAACGACACAGCCGCAGTTATTCCAATCACGCGCATCTTCTGTTTCATACCCCAAATTTTTTAACATCATATAACCGGTCTTATCACTATGAATAGCAGGGAAGCCAGTTCCCTGTGCTACTAGTTCCATGACGGCATCAACAAATTCGCGGGGACTGTCGTGAGAAATTCGAACAGATAATCCAGGCTGATGCGTTTTTACTTCACTAGTTGCTTTCAACGCAAGATAGCTTAATTCGTTAGTAGCATCTTTTCCATTGCGATCACTGCCGCCGACAGTTAAGTTTTGGAACTGATTATACCCGGCAAAGAAATCGGCTGTATTCGCAGAGATGGTCCAAACCCATTCAGAAAGTTTCAGCCAATAGCATTCAATCAATTCCAGAATGCCATCATTGTCATGAATTTTGTGTTTCATATCGTATGTATAATATGGATACATATATTGATCAAATCTGCCTGGGTTTAAAGAAAGAGGATTTTCCATAATAATGCCGCCCCATTGATAGAACCAAATCATCTGTAATGCTTCTTGAAATGTAGTAGGCGGCTGGGCCGGTATTTTATTGCAGATGTCAGCAATCTGAAGCAATTCTTGTTTGCGTACAGAATTGCTTTCTTTTTCGGCTAATTTTTTGGCTTCTTCAGCATACCGTTTTCCTAACGTGATCATTCCTTCACCACAAAGAATAACAGACTGATAAAAATTTCTCTTTTCCATGCCATCAGAAGATGTCAACTGTACATTTTCTAATTTTTCTTTGCATTCATCAATAATACCCTGCCATCCTTTGGTGAACAATCCATCTTTATAATCAGGAGTAATTTCACCGACAGACTGCCTCCATTTTGAATCTGTATCTACAATACCTGTATCCACACCTACTTTTGCGGTTTCTTCTGGAATTTGGGCCAAGAAAGCTTCTTCTACAGACTTTCCTTTCCAGTAGGGGAATATATTTTTACGTACATACTCTCTTTGTTCTGCTGTCATTTTATAGGGATCTTGCTCACGAGTTGAGAAGTTATCCATTTCGCGGTCTACCCAGGTCCAAGAAAATTCCGGAGTTAGAATGCCGCACTTCCGAAATTCACCAATAGCACCTACAATAAGTTCGCCTTCAAAAATATGAACGCCTAATTGTTCGCAGACAGCTTTAAATGCTTTGGCGCGGCGAATAATAGCGGATTGTCCTTCTGTTTTTTTATATGATTCCGTCCAAATACGTGCTCTTTCATACGAAATAGAAGGCATATCATTAACATATGCATCTTTTGCTTTTTGAATACGTTCAGTCAACATAGTGATTTCCTCCTTTATTAAAAACAGCACATCTTTTGTACGTTATAACGTACAAGTGTTTTCTACAATATAACATTATCGAAATTTACTGTCAACAATTATTAAATAAAAAATGCGTTATATAGCATAAAAATATAAAACATCTAATAGATAGTGTGAAAAGGTATACGAAATAACTTCCTTAAAAGCTGTTTTTGACATTTGGGGACGTATTGCAAAGACTGGCGGATATAAATGACATTATTTTTTGCTGGAGAACTTTTTCCTCGAAAAGGCATAATAAAAGAGTGATGACGATTCGCTTTTTGCGTTTTGTCATCACTCTTTTGTTGTGATAAAAAGTTTATGTATAAACGTATTATACGGTTACTTCATTTCTATCAAATGAGCCAGGCAGGGTTCGACTTGGACGCCTTCGCGGTAATCGGAGCCGGCTGCATAGGTATAATCTAAGGCATAGGCTAAGAATTCCGCGGCTTTTTGTACGGCATGATGCAGCGGTGTGCCGCCGAGAAGGGAGCCTGTAAGGACGCTGGTAAACAAGTCGCCTGTACCGCAGGTACTAAACGGTATACGGGAAACGACGTATTCGTCATAGGAAGACGTAGTGGCGTCGTAGCTGACGATTTTGATGGTATCATCTGTAGAAGGAACACTGGTAATGACGACTTTTTTAGGGCCTTTGGCACTGAGGCTTTGGCAGAGCTTGCTGGTTGTTTTCGTAGACGGTGCATCTTCGGGATAGGGCATATCCAAAAGCAGGCAGGCTTCCGTAAAGTTTGGCGTAATAACCGTCGCATGGCTGATAAGATGTTTCATTTCGGTTACGATGTTCGGTTTAAAGACAGGGTATAATTTGCCATCATCTGCCATGGCCGGATCTACGACGACTAAGCCGTCTTGCTTGCTGAAACGCTGGATGGCTTCTTCCACAATGGCAATTTGACCGGCATCTGCCAAGAAACCGCTGTAAATGGCATCATAAGAAAATCCTAATTGTGTCCATTTATCCATAAATTCTTTCATATGCGGCGTAAAGTCAGAGAATGTAAAATCACCGTATGTCAGATTATTGCTGAATAAGGCTGTCGGAAATGGGCAGACTTGAAATCCCATAGCCGAGATGACCGGGATAGCAGCCGTCAGGGAGCAGCGGCCAAAAGAACACATATCATGTATAGCAAGAACTCGTTTAGCAGACATAACGTAAAACCTCCTCAAAAAAATCTGTACTTCCATTTTACAAGATATATCGGCCTACGTAAATGGGACAGATATAAGATATTCTGTATTGTTGTAAAATATACGCGAAAGGCATTGGCTGTATATCCGCTGCTGTATAGAATATGGTATAATAGCACTAAACTTTTTGAATCTATATGGATGGGGGCATATCATGGCGCAGGAAGCAAATGTATTGATGGGATTAAGTGTAAAAGCAATGATTTTTTTTGAGGGGAAACTGCTGCTGCTGCAGAAAAATGATGCAGAAGGACTGCACCATTGGGAGTTTCCCGGCGGCGGGCTGCGGTTTACGGAAGATTTTGAAACAGGGCTGCGTCGTGAAGTCAAAGAAGAAACGGGATTAGACGTAGAACTGGAAGCTCCTGCCGGTATTTGGAGTTACCAAAAGAAAGACGGACAGTTTTTAAACGGCGTAATTTTTACGGCTCAGGCGAAAACGGAACATGTCGTTATTTCGGATGAACATATTGCGTATCAGTGGGTAACGCCGGATGAATTTGCGTCGTACCGTATTCATGGCTCGCTGCAGCGGTCTTTGCAGCGCATGCAGCAGTTCTCGTATGGAAAAAGCTATGCATTGCTCGAAGATTTTTTGGCGAAACGGTGAGGCAGGTCATGAATAGAGAAAAACAGAAGCAGGCTCCTTTTGCAGAAGCGTTGGAAGCATACTGCCGTGAACAAATGGTTCCTTTTCATACACCGGGACATAAATTGGGAAAGGGAATTTCTGCGTACCAAAAAAATCTGTTTGGCGATGCACTGCGGCGTGATTTGGGTCTTATGTATGCACTGGATGATTTATTTCAGCCGGAAGCGTCACTGAAAGAAGCCATGGATTTGGCAGCAGACTTGTATGGGGCAGGGAAAACATTTTTTTCTGTCAACGGTACAACGGCTTGCGTAGAAGCGATGATACTGGCTGTCTGCCGTGACGGTGATGAAATCATTATTCCCCGGGAAGCCCACCGCAGTGTCATAGGCGGCCTGATTTTGAGTGGAGCGATGCCCGTATATATGGAAAGCCGTTTTGCTGAAAAGGAACAAGTGTCGCTGGGACCGGATTTATTGTCTTTGAAACAAGCAATAGCCGCGCATCCGCAGGCCAAAGCCGTCGTCTTTACCTATCCTACCTATGATGGCATTGCCGGGAATTTGGCGGAAATGGCCGCATATGCCCATGCTCATGGATTATGGGTTCTGGTTGATGAAGCCCATGGAGCCCATTTGCCGTTTCATCCTGATTTGCCGGACGAAGCATTAGTCTGCGGTGCAGACTGCGCAGCGCAGAGCACGCATAAACTCATGGGTTCGCTGACCCAAACTTCTATGCTGCACTGCCGCCGGGGATTTCCGCTTCTGGACCGAGTGAGTGCTGCGATGGCTGTTGTACAGTCAACGAGTCCGCATTATTGGTTTTTGGCGTCACTGGACAGTGCCAGACAACAGGCGGCGCTGCATGGGCCGGAACTCGTTGGCCGTGCTGTGGCACTGGCCCGGCAGCTGCGGCAGAAGCTGAATGCGATTCCGGGCATTTTTTCTTTTGGTCGGGAAATCATGCGGTACGAAGCTGTCGGCGGCTTTGATGAAACGAAAGTGACGATTGATTTTTCCGGACTGGGACTGGACGGCAGAGCTGCTGAGGCAGCGCTGCGGGCGCAGGGTATCGAAGTGGAACTGGTAGCGGGCAATCATGTATTGGTACTCATTACATTGGGGGATGATGAGACATCGGTGCAGGCATTGCTGCAGGCTTGCCGGCATATTGCAGCTGTACATGAAGTCTGCACGGCTGTACCGGTGCAGGAACGGCCGCTGCCGACGCCGCAAATGGCTGCAGCACCACGAAACGCGTGGACAGCTGCTAGAGAAGTGATTCCCTTTGCCGAAGCAGAAGGACGTGTTGCCGCCGAAACGGTTACGTTTTATCCGCCGGGCATTCCCGTCATCGGTGCCGGTGAAGTGATTACCAACGAATGCATGGCATATATACAGAAAAAGCTGGCTGAAGGATACCATCCCAATGGTCCGGCAGACGGAACATTACAGACGATTTGTGTATTGGAAAGGTGAGGCTATGAAAGGCAAATTGATTATTATAGAAGGCGGCGACGGCAGCGGCAAAGCGACACAGACAAAACTGCTTGTCGAACATTTGCAGCAGGACGGCAAAGCTGTCCGGGCTGTCAGTTTCCCTGATTATGACAGCGATTCCAGTGCCTTGGTAAAAATGTATCTGCGCGGTGATTTTGGAACCGAAGCCGATGCGGTGAATCCCTACGCAGCGTCTGCATTTTATGCTGTAGACCGCTTTGCGTCGTATCAAATGAAATGGAAACAGTTTTTAGCTGACGGCGGCATTGTCGTAGCAGACAGGTATACGACGAGCAATATGCTGTATCAGATGATCAAAATAGATAATCTTTTACAGCAGCACGCCTATTTGAATTGGCTGGAAGATTTTGAATTTGACAAATTGGGACTGCCAAGACCGGACTGTGTACTGTTATTGGATGTACCGCTGGCACTGACAGAACAGCTGATGGCACAGCGTGTGGGCAAGACCGGCGGACAGACCGGCGATATTCATGAGGGCAATGCGGATTTTTTGCGGCGTTGTCACGAAGCCTATGATGTGTTGGCAGAAAAGTATCAATGGCAGCGGATTTCCTGTGCACTCCACGACGAAATGCGGCCGATTCAGGCGATTCATGAAGACGTATATCAAAAGGTGATGCAGATACTGCAATAGATTAGGTCTTCTTTTTTATGTGTTCTATGCCCGTGCTGGGATATTATATATTCATATAGAAAAGAACGGCCGCTAAATCGACAGTAAACCTAGACTTTACTGCCGATTTTTTTTATAATAAATTAGTTAGAGTGTTTTTTCGGCAAAGGAGGCGGCCTATGTATTCCCAATATTTTCAGGCGATTATTGGGCACCGGGAAATTAAAAACCGTTTGCTGCGGCTGTTGGAAAAAGACCGCATGCCCCATGCCATGATTTTTGCCGGGCCGGCCGGTATCGGCAAGACGATGATGGCCCGTGCCATTGCCTCGGCTATGGTGGGACGGCCTCTCTTTGCCCATGTGCATATAGATGAAAAAACAGATATGCCTGTCATTGCTGATAAAGATGACGGCTATTACTTGGCACCGAATGGCGCCATGCTCAAGGTAGACCAGTTTCGGCAGCTGCAGAGTCATTTGGTTTTACAGGGAAAAGCAGGCTGCAAGCGCATATGCATCATTGACCATGTCGAAACGATGAATGCAGAATTTGCCAACCGCATGCTGAAAATATTGGAAGAACCGCCGACAGGCGTTTATTTTATATTGATTACAGACCAGCCGGCCTTACTGCTGCCGACGATTGTTTCCCGCTGTGCAGAAATTTTGTTTGAGCCTGTTGGCGATGAAGAAATGCTGCAGGGATTGGTACAGCTGCAGGGCGGCGAGGCTGACCGGTATACAGAAGCTGTCGCATGGGGAAACGGCATCGTCAAAACGGTGCTGGCGTATTTGCAGGGAAACGGCGCGCAGGAATTTAAGCGGGCTTTGGATTTCCTGCATATTATGACGACTCACGCCTGTCCATACGCCAAATGGCTGTCTGTGTCCGGTGAGTATACCGACGAAGAAAGCAAAGAAATACTGCATTCATTGGGCTTATGTTTTAGAGATATGGCTGTGCTGCGCAGCGGTGCGGATACATCCCTCTTGCGGCTTGTTCCTTATAAGCAGGACATGTTGAAAGTACTTCCCTACTGGACCGATGCAGGTATTTTTCATATGATGAAAATTTTGGAAGAAGGCATAGAAGCGATTACGCGTCATGTCAACATCCGATTGGTATGGGATTATGTGTGCATACAATGCATAGCGCAAAAAGGAGGCATTTAGTTGATAGTTGTAGGTGTACGGTTTAAACCTGCCGGTAAAATATATTATTTTGACCCTACGGAAATTCCGTTGAATTTAAACGACGGCGTCATCGTAGAAACGGCGCGCGGCATGGAATACGGCTCTGTCGTTATTGCGCCGCGCAGTGTAGATTCAGCAGAAGTAGTACAGCCTTTAAAGCCGATTATTCGCAAAGCGACGGCAAAAGATGTACGGCAAGTAGAAAAAAACAAAGAACGCGAAAAAAAGGCATTTTCCATCTGCTTGGAAAAAATTGCCAAGCATAAACTGCCGATGAAACTTATCGATGTCGATTATACATTCGACATGGGAAAAATTATCTTCTTTTTTACAGCTGATGGACGAATTGACTTTCGGGAACTGGTTCGCGATTTGGCAGCTGTATTCCGGACGCGGATTGAGCTGCGGCAGATTGGGCTGCGCGATGAAGCCAAAATGGTCGGCGGTATTGGCTGCTGCGGCCGGCCGCTGTGCTGTGCCACCTTTTTGGGAGATTTTAAACCCGTGTCCATCCGTATGGCCAAAGGCCAGGGCATGTCTCTCAATCCTACTAAGATTTCCGGCATTTGCGGCCGTCTGATGTGCTGCCTGCGATATGAAAACTCTCTGTACACATCGGGAGAGCTGAAATGCCAAAACTGCCAGCAAAAATGCGAACAGCAGAAGCCGCCTGTCGTAGGCAAGCGCGTGATTACAGATGAAGGCGTTGGTACGGTACTGCGCGTCCACATGAAAGACCACACCGTCAAGGTACAGCTGGAATCGGGCCACAATGTCAATGTACCTTGGTCCGATGTTGCGGAAACAGAACATGAAGGTTAAACTGCAGAAGCACGAACGGCTCGATAATTTAGTGCTGGACGGTATGAAAATCATTCAGCGTGACGACCAGTTTTGTTTTTCCCTGGATACCGTGCTGCTAGCCCATTTTGGCGGGGTTCCCCATGGCCCGGCCCTGGATTTAGGAACGGGAACTGCAGCCATTCCTTTGATTTTGACAGCGCGCGGAGCCAGACAGGTTACCGGTGTGGAACTGAATCCCGTGATGGCAGATATTGCGCGGCGCAACGTGGCGTTAAATGCGAAAGATGACTGCATTACCATTTTGGAGCAGGATTACCGTCATATCAAAACGTGGGCGGCCAGCGGTGCCTATGCGGCTGTGTATGCCAATCCCCCGTACCGGGAAAAAAGCCGCGGCGCATACAGTGCTGTGCAGGGAATACGCCGGGCCAGGCATGAAGAAACAGCTACGCTGGATGATGTACTGACGGCTGTACAGTATGCGCTCAAATTCCACGGCCGCTTCCGCATGGTTCACATTACGGAACGGCTGACAGATATATTGGAAGCGATGCGTACTCATGATATTGAGCCTAAATGCATTCAGATGGTTCATGGCCGACCTGATAAAAAAGCCAAGTTGTTTCTCGTCGAAGGAATTCGCGGCGGCAGCACAGGCATGGAAATCCTGCCGCCGTTGATTGTGCATCGGGCAGACGGCTCGTACAGTGACGCTGTACTGCAGTTGTATGGAAAAATGTAGCATAGTGGTTTCTCAAGGGAAACCTGCAAGGAGCAGATCATGGCAGAAGTATTTCAAAAAGGAACTTTATACTTATGTGCGACGCCCATTGGCAATTTGGAAGATATTACGTATCGAACGGTACGGTGCCTGCGGGAGGCGGACCTCATTGCGGCAGAAGATACACGTCATACGAAACAGTTGTTGTCTGCTTATGAAATTGATACGCCGCTTACCAGCTACCATGAACACAACAAGGCAGAAAAAGGCCCCCTGCTGATTCAAAAAATGCAGGAAGGCACGATGTTGGCTTTGGTCAGCGATGCCGGCATGCCGGCCATTTGCGATCCAGGCAGCGATTTGGTGCGCTTGGCGATTGAAGCCGGTATTCCTGTTGTGCCCCTGCCGGGCCCGAATGCAGGCCTTACGGGGCTGATTGCGTCCGGCATGGATACGACGCGGTTTACATTTATTGGATTTCTGCCGAAAACACAGAAGCATCGACTGCCCGTACTGGAAAGTATCAAAGCATATGAAGGAACGCTTATCTTTTATGAAGCGCCGCACCGCATTCAGTCTGTATTGACTGAAATCATGGCGGTTCTCGGCGACAGACAAGCCGTTCTTTGCCGGGAACTGACTAAAAAGTATGAGCAATATATGCGCGGCACCTTGAGCCAGCTGAAAGATGAACTGGCCGTGCAAGGTGCGCGCGGTGAATTTGTTATTCTCGTTGCAGGAGCAGAGCCAGAAACAATGGCAGCTGCTGACGGCAGCGTTGATTATGCGTCCTTGGTTCAAGAACTGATGGACCAAGGCGTAGATAAAAAAGAGGCTGTCCGCATGGTCGCCAGACGGTGCGGCGTGCCCAAACGCAGTGTGTATCAGGCTGCGCTCACGTTATCATAAACCGGCTCATTTGCCGGTATAGGAGGAAACCACATGTCTGAAAAGAAAAAGTATTACATCACGACCCCAATTTACTATCCAAGTGCCAAACTTCACATTGGGCACACGTATTGCACAACTATTGCCGATTCATTGGCTCGTTTTCATCGTCTGCGCGGCGATGATGTATTTTTTCTGACCGGTTCTGACGAACATGGCCAGAAAATTCAGCGTGCTGCTGAAGCTAAAGGGGTAACACCAATTGAATATGTCGATGAAATCGTAGCTCTTTTCCAGCAGCTTTGGAAAAAATTGAACATTTCCAATGATGACTTTATTCGTACTACACAGCCGCGTCATGAAAAAGTAGTGCAGAAATTAATGCAGATTTCCTATGATAACGGCGATATTTACAAGGGAGAATATAAAGGCTGGTACTGTACGCCCTGCGAATCGTTCTGGCCGGAAAACAAACTGCCGGAAGGAAAGCATATCTGCCCGGACTGCGGCCGTCCGCTGGAATTGGTCAAAGAAGAAGCGTATTTCTTGAAAATGAATAAATACGCGGACCGCTGGCTGAAATTCATTGAAGAAAATCCTGATTTCATTCAGCCGGAATCACGGCGCAATGAAATGATCTCCTTCGTTAAAAGCGGCTTGGAAGACTTGTGCGTATCTCGTACGTCTTTTGACTGGGGCATCAAAGTGCCTTGGGATCCCAAACACGTTGTATACGTATGGTTTGATGCCTTGGCCAACTATTTGACAGCAGCCGGCTATATAGACGATCCAGAAAAATTCAAAAAATTCTGGCCGGCAGATTTGCATCTTGTCGGCAAAGAAATCGTTCGTTTCCATACGATTATTTGGCCGATTATGCTGATGAGCTGCGGCCTGCCTTTACCGAAGAAAGTCTTTGGACACGGCTGGCTGATTGTAGACGGCACGAAAATGAGTAAATCCCTCGGCAACGTCGTAGACCCGATTCCGCTGATTGACCGCTATGGTGCCGATGCGCTTCGCTACTATCTTCTCAAAGAAGTACGCTTGGGACAAGACGGAAACTTCTCCTTACCGTCCTTTATCAAACGCATCAATTCGGATTTGGCCAACGACTTGGGCAACTTGCTGCAACGTACCTTGGCCATGGTGGAAAAATATGAAGACGGCGTAGCTGCAGGACCGACCGTAAAAGAAGCTGTAGATGATGATTTGGCTGCTTGTGCTGTAAAAACGGCCAAAGACTTTGAAACGTATATGGATAGCATGAAGATTAATGATGCTATCAATGATGTCTGGGCACTTATACGCCGCAGCAACAAATATATTGATGAAACAACGCCGTGGGTTTTGGCTAAAGATGATGCCCAAAAAGAACGGCTGCAGACCGTGTTGTACAATTTGCTTGAATCCATGCGCATTATTGCGACCTTGGTCAGCCCGTTTATCCCTGTCAGTGCAGCTGAAATGTGGAAACAGCTCGGCTTAGGTGATTTTGCGGCAGCGAACATTCCCGATGCACAGGTATGGGGCAAATATCCGGCAAATACCAAAGTCTGCAAAGGCAATGCGTTATTCCCGCGGTATGATTTGGAAGAAGAAATTGCTGAAAGCGAAGAAGAAAAGAAAGAAGCACAGGCATGCCCGGCTGCTAAAGAACCGACAAAACCGGAAATCACGATTGATGATTTTGCCAAATGTGACTTGCGCGTAGGTAAAGTCATTGCCTGCGAAAAAATTCCTAAAGCCAAAAAACTGCTAAAATTCCAAATCGACTTAGGAACGGAAACACGGCAGATTGTCAGCGGCATATCCCAGCATTATGCACCGGATGAATTGATTGGCCACTGTGTCGTTGTCGTTACGAACCTCAAGCCGGTTAAACTCTGCGGTGTAGAATCGAACGGAATGATTTTAGCTGCTCTTGACGGAGCGGACAAACTGCAGGTCGTTAGCGCAGACGGCATGCCTGCAGGAAGCCGGGTACGCTGATGTTGTTTGATACACACTGCCATGTCAATGATGAAGCCTATGCAGCAGACCGGGAAGCCATGCTGCAGCGGGCTTTTACGACAGGATTGACGTACATGATGTGTCCCGGTACGGATATTAAGACATCGGCAGAATCCGTAGCTATGACACACCAATACAAACAGATTTATGCCGCCGTTGGCATTCATCCCGAAGAAGCCGCTTCGGCAACGCCGGAAGGGTTTGAACAGATTCGCCGCTGGATTCAGACAGAACCTAAAGTTGTCGCTATTGGGGAAGTCGGCCTGGACTATCATTGGCCCGAACCATCCCATGAAATTCAGCAGGATGTATTTATCAAACAAGTACAGATGGCTGTAGAGTTGGATGTACCGATTGATATTCATGACCGAGAAGCCCACGGTGATACCATGGATATTCTGCGCCAATACGGCAAGGGTATCCGCGGTGTATTCCACTGCTATTCCGGCAGTTTGGAAATGGCGGAAGAACTCATTAAAATGGGATTTTATATAGGATTTACCGGCACGATGGTATTTCCGAAATCGACAAAACTCAAACGGATTGTCAGTGAGCTTCCTATGGACAGAATCCTTATCGAAACAGACTGTCCCTATCTGACGCCGCCGCCGTATCGCGGCAAACGCAATGAACCAGCCTATGTACAGTACGTAGCGGCAGAAATTGCCCGTCTTCGCAATATGGATGTAGCTGACGTACAGCGGATTACGCTGGAAAATGGCAGGCGGATTTTTGGTATTACAGGAGAATAGTCATGGCAAGACCGAAAATTACATTGACATTAATCAAAAAAATCGGCACAGGGGGCTGCCATCACGGCCACCGCGTAGGTGATACTTTTGATTTTGATACGGATAGAGGCAAGCTTTGCCCGATGGCGATGCATGCGGCTTTTCCGTATGTCGATATTCTGCGGTATGGCGGAACTATACCGGGCCAGCCGGAAGGAACAGCTGTGTTCTGCTGTCCGGATGCGGATGTTATCAATGTCTTTAAGGCAGAAATCGTTCCCAAAACGTAACAATAAAAAGGGATGCAGCCAAATGGGAAATGAGCTGACCTCCAATCGTTAGATTTTTGGTCTAACAATTGGGGGTCAGCTCGGTTTTAATCCATTTGCTGCATCCCTTTTACTATACTGGTTTGCGTGCTGGAGATGAAAAGACTACAATATGCCCAAGCCTTCCAAGAGAATTTTCAGGCCTAAAAGCATTAATACGAGGCCGCCGAGACGTTCGGCTTTGGTTTTATATTTCAAGCCGAAGAGACTGCCTGTTTTGACGCCGACAGCAGAACAGCAAAACGTTACGCAGCCAATGGAAAGGGCGGCAGGAATGATGGCGACATCCATAAAGGCAAATGTGACGCCGACAGCGAGGGCATCAATACTCGTAGCGACAGCGAGAGCAAACATTGCCGGAACAGCCATGTTTGCATCAGGACAGGCTCCTTTTTCTAGCGATTCTTTTATCATATTGGCGCCAATGAGTGTCAAAAGAATAAAAGCAACCCAATAATTGTATGAAGTAATGATTTCCGTAAAAAAATTTCCCAGATAATAGCCAATAGTTGGCATGAGAAACTGAAAGCCGCCAAACCAGGCACCGGCAAGGCACATGTGTTTCCAGCTGATGCGGCCCAGTGACAGGCCTTTGCAAACGGAAACGGCAAAAGCATCCATCGATAATCCAATAGATAGAATAAATAATTCTAATGCGTTCATAAGAGCAGCTCCTTTTTTAATAGGTACTAGGGATTTACAATAAAAAAAGAGACTTAGAGACAGTCTGCTGACTGTCTCTAAGTCTCATCATTTCAAATAGCACCGGGCGGATTACGCCAGTATGTCGATACTACTGTACATGTCGGATGTACTGATTACTCCCTTAAAGCATTGCCTTGTATTATACGTGATATAGGGCATGTTGTCAATTTAGAAAAAAGCAAAAATAAGAGTAGCTTTTTAGGAGGAGAATATAGTAAAATAAAACATATAAAATGAAAATGATTCTATATAAGAGGTGAAAAACATGGAAATTACAGATCCGATTTCAATTCAATCGCTGCAGCTTACCAACCGTTTGGTTATGCCGTCAATGGCGCGGCGCATGGCTGAAAATGGCAACGTTCCCAGTGCATTATGCAAATATTACAGTGAACGGGCATTAGGCGGCTATTTGGGCCTGATTATTGTAGAACACTCCTATGTAGATAAGCTGGGGCGGGCAAATTCCAAACAAGTATCTCTTGGTGACGAAGCTGATTTGTTTGGCTTGCAGCAATTAGTTCGCAGCATCCATGCAGCAGGTTCGACGAAAGTCTTCGCGCAGTTGAATCATGCCGGTGTGGCTTCAGAAACAGCAGATATCGGCGGCGGTCCTGTAGGACCGAGTGCCGCATGGGTGCATCATCCATGGAACCCGGATGCCGTATTGCCGCATGAATTAACGCCGGAAGAAATTGCCGGGTTAGTTGTTAAATATGCCAATGCGGCTATTCGTGTCCGGTATGCTGGCTTTGATGGCGTAGAAATTCATTCAGCACACGGCTATTTGTTAGATCAGTTCTATTCTCCATTGACGAATCAACGGCATGATGCATACGGCTGCGATTCCGTTGAAAATCGCGTACGGTTCCATGTTGAAATTATTCGGGCTGTTCGCAAAGCTGTAGGTGCAGACTATCCGGTAGCATTGCGTTTGGGAGCCTGCGATTATATGGAAGGCGGCAGCACGATTGCCGACGGTGTGGCGGCTGCGAAGATTTTTGAACAAGAAGGCATAGATTTGCTGGATATTTCCGGCGGTATGTGCGGCTATACCCGTCCGGGCCATGAAGAAGCCGGGTATTTTGGCGATGCAGCCAAAGCAATTAAGCAGGCCGTATCTATTCCTGTCATGACGACTGGCGGTGTACGGAGTCTGGAAGATGCCAACCGACTGCTGGCAAATGGAACGGCGGATTTAATAGGCGTAGGCCGTCCTATTTTACAGGATGCGTTGTGGGCTAAAAAAGCACTGCAGGGAACGTGACGGATTGGATGTTGTGACGTCATTGTGATAAACGCATACACTACAAGTTTGCAGTTTTTTGTTTGCAGCAAATGAATCGTCATGCTGCAAAGGTGTATGCAAAACGGCATAGCACAAAGGCTGCGGCAACATGAATGTAAACATCTCGTGTTGCTGCAGCCTTTGTGTATATTTTGTGTATATTACACGATTTATTTGCTTTCAAAGAATGCTTTATACGCTAAGTAGCCGCTATAGGCATCGGCTTTGGCTACGAGTTCCAGCGGAGCGTGCATGCTGAGCATAGCGACGCCGCAATCGACGACATCACAGCCCCAATCAGCCATAATATACGCAATCGTACCGCCGCCGCCTTGGTCTACTTTGCCAAGTTCACCGATTTGCCAAGGCACATTGCTGCTGTTGAAGATTTGACGGACTTTGGCTAAGAATTCTGCGTTCGCATCGTTGCTGCCTGACTTGCCGCGGGCACCAGTGTATTTGCAGAGGCAAATACCGTAGCCAAGTTTGGCCGCGTTGTTTTCTTCATACGCACTGGCGAATACGGGGTCAAGAGCTGCGCAGACATCAGCAGACAAGACTTCACTGCTGCGGAGCATACGGCGCAGGTACAGTTCTTCAGTGTGACCCTGCAGGGCTAACAGTTCTGCTGCAAAATCGAGAAAATATGAAGAATGAACGCCGGTGTTGCCAACAGAACCGATTTCTTCTTTATCGGCAAAAAGAGCTACCTGTGTTTTTTCGCCGGGAGCCGCTGCGAGAATGGCTGCTAAATTGCCGTACGAGCAAACGCGGTCATCATGGCCGTGTGACATGAGCATGGAGCGGTCAAGACCGACTTCACGGCTTTTTTGTGCCGGAATGATTTCCAGTTCTGCACTGGCAAAGTCTTCTTCTTCAATGCCGTATTTGTCTTTTAAAAGGGAAAGAATCGTCGGTTTGGTTTTTTCTTCTGTGCTGTTTGTGCCGACGATAGGCATGAGCATTTCTCCCGTAATTGCTTCGGACAGTTTTTTGGCAGCTTGGTCTTTGCCGAGATGGGGCAAAAGGTCATTGATGTAAAAAACAGGATCTTCCGGGTCTTCGCCGATAGACACGTCAATTTGACGGCCGTCTGCTGTAAAGACGACGCCGATGAGGGACAGCGGCATGCAGACCCACTGATATTTTAAGAGGCCGCCGTAATAATGGGTTTTGAAGTACACAATTTTATTTTTTTCAACGACAGGCATAGCTTTCAAATCCAAGCGGGGGCAGTCAATATGCGAGCCGACAATTTTCATGCCTTCAACAATCGGTTTGGAACCAATTACCGCTAAAATGACGGATTTCCCTTTTTGATCCCAGTAGACTTTATCCCCCGGCTGCAGCGATGTATATTCGCTCAACGCCTTAAAGCCGGCGGCTTTGGCTTGGCGGAGAATTTCTTTATTGGCCAGGCGTTCTGTGCGGGCTGTATCCAAAAAATGTCTGTAGTTTACGCTGTATGCTTCCATTTGGCCGCGTTCTTCTGGTGAAAAACGGGCCCATGCACTGTGTTCCATATCAAATGGTTTCATGAGTATCCTCCCTTTGTGATTGAGATTTCATCTTAAATTATAAGCTTTCTTGGCAAAAAATAAAAGGGGGACAGCAAGGCCGGATGCGAAGGAAAACGAAGCGGAAAGCCTAGGCATTTAAAGTGGGGTGTGATATAATCAAGCATATTTTAAAAGAAGTTAGGGTGCGTCAAAAGGGGGAATTAACATATGGTATCTTGCAGTACAGTTAAAGCATTAGTCCAAAAATATACAGGTGATATTTGCAGTATGCGCCGTCATATTCATGAAAATCCGGAATTATCCAATGAAGAAACAAAAACGGCAGCCTACATGGCGCAGATGCTGCAGCAGTTTGGCATAGAAACAGAAGAACATGTAGCAGGCACGCATGCTGTCATTGGCAGATTGACAGGCGGCCGTCCCGGCCCGACGATTGCGCTGCGGGCGGATATGGATGCCTTGTCGATTGCTGAAGAAACAGGACTTCCTTTTGCTTCCCGACAGCCGGGGGTGATGCATGCCTGTGGCCACGATGGGCATATGGCAATTTTGCTGGGGACAGCGCGGGTTCTCAGTGAAATAAAAGATGAATTGGCAGGGACGGTGTTGTTTGTCTGCCAGCCGGCAGAAGAAAAATCGCCCCAAGGCGGTGCCAAAGCGATTGTTCAATCCGGAGTCTTGGATGGTATTGACGCGATTTACGGACTGCACGTATGGCCCAACCTGCCGACAGGCCAAATCGGCGTCAAAGCCGGGCCAATGATGGCAGCATCAGACCATGTGCGCGTCGTAATTCACGGCAAGTCGAGCCACGCTGCCATGCCTCATAAGGGAATTGATGCCGTCGTAGCAGCCGGACAGTTTATTACAGCGGCGCAGGATATTATCAGCCGGCAAATTAATCCGCTGTATCCAGCGGTCCTTACGTTTGGCCGTATCAGCGGCGGCACGCGATATAATATTGTGGCGGACACGGTGGAATTGGAAGGCACTTGCCGGACTTATGACAAAGAAGCGCAGGATATGGTAGAAGCCAGCTTAGGCAATATGCTGAAGGGACTGGATTTGATGTACGGTACGACAAGCGAGCTGCAGTATGAACGAGGATATGCCGCTGTCGTTAACACGGCCAAGCAGGCTGCGTTTATTGCCGACACAGCTGCCGCATGCTTAGGCAGACAGGCACTGGCTCCGATTCAGGAACCGGCGATGACGGCAGAAGATTTCTCCGGCTATCTGCAGGCCTATGACGGCGGTTTTTACTGGCTGGGAACAACCAAACCGGGGCAGACTATGTATCCTCTGCACAACTCTCATTTTGCTGTAGATGAAGACAGTTTGCCTATTGGCGTAGAACTGATGACGATGCTTGCCTGCAAGGCTCTTTCCAAATAAAAAAGCGGAATCTGTACGATAATCATATTGATTTTGAAAAATTCATAGATGATTTAGAAAAAACTCATAATAAAAAAAGGAGAATCGCCTCTTGGTCACGAATCTTATAAATAACGTGAGTATAGGAGGCGATTTATTTATGAAAGAATATACTAGTGAGCAAATTCGTAATGTAGCAGTACTTTCGCACGATGGCGCCGGCAAAACGGCTGTTGTCGAATCGCTGCTCCTTGCCTGCGGCGCAGTAGATGCTGTTGGCGTAGGCAAAGATAATAAGCATATCATGGATTATGAACCGGAAGAAATCAAACGAAACGTAACGATTCAGCTGGGAATCGCGCCGTGCGAATGGGAAGGATATAAACTCAACTTCCTGGATACGCCGGGGTATTCCGAATTTTGCGGCGAAGTGCGGGCGGCGCTTCGTGCCAGTGATGGGATTCTGCTTGTCATTTCTGCGGAATCAGGCGTGGAAATGGATACGGAACGAGCATGGGACTACGGCGTGGAATTAAATCTGCCCCGCATGGTGTATATCAACAAAATGGATGCAGAACATGCAGATTTCTTCGACTGCCTGAAAAAAATGCGCGATGTATTCGGCAAATCCATTATGCCGCTGCAGATTCCGATTGGAGAAGGCAAAGATTTCCGCGGCATGATTGATGTCTGCAAGATGATTGCTTGGGAATGGAAAGATGGCAAATGCGAAGAAATCAAGGTTCCGCCTGAATATATGGCCAAAGCCCGTGAAGTTCGTGAAATGTGTATGGAAGCGGCTGCTGAAGGCGACGACGAACTATTGGAAAAATATCTTGACGGCGATGAACTGACTATCGAAGAACTGCGCAAAGGGCTGCGCCAGGGGATGCTGACAGGACGCGTCTGCCCGGTTATGTGCGGCAGTGCTACGTATCATGTCGGTACGGCTGAACTGCTCCGCCGCATTATTACGTATATGCCGGCTGCTTCACAGAAAGTCATGATGGGAACGGACAAAAAATCAGGAGAACCGGTCGTCGTATATCCGAACAAACCGTTTACCGGCTTTGTTTTCAAAACGCTTATTGATCCCTTTGCCGGCAAGCTTAGCTATGTCCGTGTCTTCTCCGGTGAATTGAAGGAAGGCGACAAGCTGTATAATGTCAGCCAGGATAAAGAAGAAAAATTGGGCAAGCTGCTGACGCTGGTCGGGAAAGAACAGGTGCCTGTTACAAAAGCCGTGGCCGGTGATATTGTCGTATTGCCGAAACTGCAGCAGGCACGAACCGGCGATACCTTTGCAGTACCGGATTTCCCCATTGTTTACGATCCGATTCGTTTCCCCAATCCGCTGCATACAGTAGCTATGGTACCGGAAAAGAAAGGCGACGAAGAAAAACTGATGAATGCGTTGCTGCGCATCAGCGAAGAAGATCCGACCTGCCAAGTAGAAAAGAGCGTAGAAGGCAAACAGCTTATTGTTCACTGCATGGGTGATGTTCATCTAGATCACATCATGAATAAAATGGAACGTAAATACGGTATTAAAGCTGTATTGCAGGATGTCTATATTCCCTATCGTGAAACGATTAAAGGCAAAGCCACAGCAGAAGGCAAACATAAAAAGCAAAGCGGCGGGCATGGGCAGTATGGTCATGTTATATTGGATATTGAACCGCTGCAGAATGGCGAAGACTTTGAATTTGTCGATGCGATTTTTGGCGGTGCCGTACCGCGGCAGTATATTCCGGCTGTTGAAAAAGGGGTTAAAGAAACGTTGGAAAAAGGCCTGCTGGCAGGATATCCGATGATTCATGTAAAAGTTACCTTGAAAGACGGCTCATATCACTCCGTCGATTCGTCTGAAATGGCATTTAAAGTAGCCGCAGCTTTAGCGTTGAAAAAAGGCGTGCCGGAAGCCAAACCCGTATTGCTGGAACCGATTTACAGTGTCGATGTAGTAGTTCCTGAAGAATATATGGGTGATGTAATGGGTGATTTCAGCGGACGCCGCGGCCGTATTTTGGGTATGGAACATCACCGTAACCGTAAAGGCATTATTGTCGTCAAAGCGCAGGTTCCGTTAGCCGAAATGAAAGGCTATGTCACCGTCCTTCGTTCTATGACGCAGGGCAAAGGTACGTTTAACATGACTTTCTTTGATTATGAAGAAGTGCCGAAGAAACTGCAGGATGATATTATTGCCAAAAAACAGGAAGCGAAAAAAGAATAAATAATCCCTCCTCACAAAAAGGGGCTGCCGCGAAGATACAGCGGCAGCTCCTTTTTTACGTGTAGCGGCTACTGATAGTTTGCAGCTATGTAAATCAGGCAGCCATTGTCATTTTTTAAGATTGGTCATACAATACAGAGTATATAAAAATGCACTGCAAAGGAGAGACAGGTCATGGAGACAATGAAAAAAGCAGCATGGCAGTTTATAGATACCCATCAGAAGGAAATGCTGGCCTTGTGGCGGGAGCTGGTTCAGATAGAAAGCGGCTCACAGTATAAAGCAGGTGTAGATGCCGTCGCGCAAAAAGTAAAGTCCCAGTTGGATTGTTTAGGAGCCCAAACGCGGGTCATAGAAATGCCGCATGCCGGCAACATGGTCGTTTCTTCTTGGGGAGAAGCGGACCGTGCGCCTATTTTGCTGCTTGGCCATATGGATACGGTATTTCCGAATGGCACGATACATGAAAGACCATTTACAATTCAAGACGGCAAAGCTTACGGACCAGGTGTCTTGGATATGAAAGGCGGTTTGGTCATTGCGCTGTACGCAGTCAAAGCACTGCAGGCGGCAGGCTATCAAACACGGCCGATTAAATGGATTTTGGCTGGTGACGAAGAAATGGCGCATCAGCAGTCCAACGCCGCTGCCTGCATACAGGCAGAAGCCAAGGGAGCTGCAGCGGCGTTTAATTGTGAAACCGGATTTTTGGACAATGGGCTGGTCGTGCAGCGCAAAGGCAGTGCCGTGTATACGATGCGTGTGCAGGGAGTCGGTGCACATGCCGGCAATAACCCCAAAGGCGGACGCAGTGCTATCTTGGAAATCGCGCATAAGGTCATTGACATTCAAAACGCAGCGGATTGGAAAAAGGGAACAACATTCAACGTGGGCTTGATTCAAGGCGGTACGGTCGTCAATGCCGTGCCGGATGCGGCTTCAATTCAGATTGATGTACGGTATTTACAGCCGGAATATATAGAAGATATTCAGCAAACGCTGCAGCAAATTGCGACAAAGCAATATGTCCCGGATACGAAGACAACCTTGCAGAAGGTGGCAGGTTTTGCGCCGATGAAGCGAACTGAAGCAACGGAACAGCTTTTTGAAACAGTCAAGAAAACGTATAAGGAAATGGGCCTTCCCAAGCCGCACGCCATGATGGTTGGCGGCGGTTCGGATTCAGCATATACGGTATTGGCCGGCGTACCGACGGTATGCGCCATGGGCGTCAAGGGCGCATATAACCATACTCCTCGTGAATATGCTGATACAGCGTCATTGTTTGAAAGAGCTAAGATATTGGCGGCCTGCATTATCAATCGACAGTAATGGCGCATGCATTTTTCCTCTAAAACTATCAAAAAAGGCGAAAATTTGCTATAATATACGTGTATGCGCTCATATATATCTATATAAGGGCGTCGTTTTTTAATTTTTATATGAGGTGAAATTGTGGACGAACAACAAGTAGATAAAATATTACCGGTCTGCCTGGAAAATGAAATGCAGACGTCGTATATTGACTATGCGATGAGCGTTATCATTACCCGCGCCTTGCCGGATGTGCGTGATGGACTGAAGCCAGTACATCGCCGTATTTTGTATGCTATGCATGAAGCAGGCATGACACCGAATAAACCGTATAAAAAGTCAGCGCGTATCGTTGGGGAAGTATTAGGTAAATATCATCCTCATGGTGACAGCTCTGTATATGATGCAACAGTCCGCCTGGCTCAGGATTTCTCCACGCGGTATCCTCTGGTTGACGGTCACGGCAACTTTGGCTCTGTCGACGGTGACTCTGCGGCAGCTATGCGTTACACCGAAGTGCGCATGGCCAAAATCACGGGAGAAATGCTGGAAGATATAGACAAAGATACCGTTGATTTTATGCCTAACTATGACGGTTCACTGCAGGAACCGGTCGTGTTGCCGTCTAAGATTCCAAACTTATTGGTCAACGGCTCTGCCGGTATTGCTGTCGGCATGGCTACCAATATTCCGCCGCATAATCTTGGCGAAGTCATTGACGGATGCGTTCTGTTAATTGATAATCCGGAAGCAAGTCTGGAAGAAATCATGACGAAAATTAAAGGCCCGGATTTTCCGACAGGCGCCAAAATTATGGGACGTGACGGTATCCTCAAAGCATATTCTACAGGCCGGGGCAGCATTAAAATGCGTTCCTGCGCAACGATTGAACCGATGAACAAAGGAAAAAACCGCATAGTCGTCACAGAAATTCCTTATCAGGTCAATAAGGCCCGCGTCATCGAATCGATTGCGGAATTGTCGAGAAACCGTGAAATTGACGGCATTACGGCACTTCGTGATGAATCAGACCGCAAGGGGCTGCGTATTGTAGTTGAACTGCGTGCTGACGTCAATCCGGATATTGTGTTGAACAAGCTCTATAAACACACGCAGCTGCAGGAAACGTTTGGCGTCATTATGCTGGCTCTTGTCGATGGTCATCCGCGTGTTTTGACATTAAAAGAAGTACTTCATTATTATCTGGATCATCAAAAGAGCGTTATTACACGACGCAGCAAGTTTGAATTGGATAAAGCCCTGGCACGTGCCCATATTTTGGAAGGCTTGCTGATTGCATTAGACCATATTGATGAAGTCATCAAGACTATTCGCGAATCTGCGACGGATGAAGCTGCTAAACAGGCTTTAATGAGCCGATTTGGCTTGAGCGACAAACAGGCAACGGCTATTTTGGATATGCGTCTGCGCCGCCTGACGGGTTTGGAACGTGAAAAAATTGAACAAGAATACAAAGACCTGGAAGAACGCATTGCATATTTGCGCAGTGTATTGGCCGATGAACACAAAGTGATGGAAATCGTAAAAACAGAACTTTTGGATGCGAAAAAGAAATTTGCTGATGAACGCCGGACACAAATTGTTGCGGATGCGGCTGATTTTGCGATTGAAGACATGATTCCTAATGAACGGATGGTTTTGACGCTGACACGGCGCGGCTATGTCAAACGGATTAATGCCAACGTATATCATACGCAGAATAAAGGCGGCCGCGGCATCAAGGGCATGGGAACTAAAGATGAAGATGCAGTTAATCATCTGCTGTATACTTCGGCACTGAATACGGTATTATTCTTTACGAATTTGGGCCGTGTATACCGGTTGAAAGCATATGAAATTCCCGAAGCAAACAGCCGCAACTCCAAGGGTATAGCTACGATTAATATCCTGCCATTGGCTAAAGGCGAAAAAGTAAATGCGCTGATTGACCTTGATCAAGTAGATCCGTCGATGAATCTGTTTATGGCAACAGAAAAAGGGTTAGTAAAGAAGACGGAACTCAGTGAATTTAAAAATGTTCGCCGCAACGGCTTAATTGCTATTTCTTTAGTAGAAGGCGACCATTTGGCTAAGGTTCGTCTGACTAAAGGGGACCAGCGTATCATTTTGGCAACTAAATTAGGCATGGCTATTTGCTTTAATGAAAATGATGTACGTCCTATGGGACGAAATACGCGCGGTGTTCGCGGTATTTCTTTGGCAGACGGCGACAGTGTTATCGGTGCCGATGTGTTGGAACCGGACTGCCAGGTACTGACGGTCAGTGAAGAAGGCTTTGGCAAACGAAACAATATGGATGCCTATAAGATTCAGCTCCGCGGCGGCAAAGGGGTAAAGAACTTTAAGATTACACCGAAAACCGGTGATATTGTAGGCGTAGAAGTCGTACATGAAAATCAGGAATTAATGGTTATCACGACGAACGGCATTGTAATTCGTACGGATATTGAAAGTATTGGCATCAAGAAAGGCAGAAACACTTCTGGCGTCAAGATCCAAAAACTGGAAGGCGATGACAAAGTAGCCGCATTAGATACCATAACTATTGAAGGCGACGAAGAAGCTGCACAAGACAGCTTGTTTAAAAAGTAAAGAGCATTACATACAAAGATGAAGAGAGAGCCGTGATTGGCTTTCTCTTCTTTTTTTTTGTACATCCAGATTGCAGCTCATGCAATGCGTGCATCAATGGAAAGATAACACAAAGATAATTTGAAGAATTGCAATGCCTTTTTGTAAAACAGATCAAAGGTTAAACGATTGTTTTGGCTTTGCAATATTTTTTTCAAATAAATTACTTGACATTTTACGCGCGTTGCGATATACTAAGCAAGTCGTCAGGAAATGAAGCGATGATGCAGCGAATGAATGCTGTATTTGCTTTATAAATGACGAAACATTCTGACAAAAAAGGATGTAAAAAAGTTCTTGACAAACTCGAATGAGTCTGTTAAAATAAACAAGTCGTCGCAAGACGGCGATGACCTTTGAAAACTGAACAATGTAAGAATCGAATGAAC
>ERZ808242.434-NODE-434-length-30626-cov-4.786203_pt1 | contig 30626 bp, 54 predicted proteins | sample MGYA00521244_ERZ808242 | MGnify/ENA primary metagenome ERZ808242 (study PRJEB31516, sample SAMN03275573) | gut metagenome | biome: mammalia-associated habitat; material: feces | host: Papio cynocephalus | place: Kenya | collected 2012-07-27 ... | reverse complement strand
CGTGCGGCGATCACTGTAACACCGTTGCGGGCAAGCCCGCCGGTCATGGTGTCCAGGCTGCCAAACCCGGTCTGGATACTGTCGCTTGGCTTTTTCATCCAGGAAAGAAAAGCATCAATGCCATCGGCAAAGTCTTTTGCGCTGCGCTCTTTCTGGTGGGCCATGATGTACTGCTGCCGTTCCGCAATGTGGAACAGCGCAGCACTCATTTCGTCGGCATCGCCATCTTCCGTGAGCAGTTTTGCCAGGGCGGCGGTCAGCTCCCGCTTGCGCCAGCCATCCATGACGCAGTTGATATAGGTGTTGTAACCAGACAGGGAAGGCACAGTCTCAAAGCACTGCATGGCAAGGGCTTTTGTATCGTCATCGCATTTGGCGATTACAGACACGGTATCTGCCCGCTGGCCTTTATCGGCCATGTCCTTGCAAAGCAGGAAAATGTTTCCGAGCGCTTTTAGCTCAAACATCTTGTAGGTAAGGGAAGAAAAAGCATCGTCCTGCATCTCCGGCTTCATAAGCATGATTCCGATAACGGCTTTTTCGGCGACTATTGTGTTCACGCTTTGGCTTCCTCCCATCCTACGATTTTGGGAACAACACCATTCATCCGCTCCTCGAAGGTGTACTCGCGGTCAAATACGGGGCGCAGGTTCTCGGTAGAGCGGACAGCGGCAGGCGGTTGAGACGCTTCATCCTGCCAGCGCTTTTGGTTCAGCCAGGTAGACGGGTTGGGGATATACTTGCCGTTGTCTCGCTTCCACTGGTCAGTGGTTTTGAGGTAGTCAAGGCTGGACAGGATAGCGGACAGGGTGGATTCATCCGGCACAAGCTTTTCAAATTTTTTGCGGGCATCTGCCTTGCCAACTTTCTTTGGGTAGGCCGCCCAGAAACGGTCAAAGGAAGGGGATTCTGCGTCACCCCCCGTGGGGGGTATAGGGGGTATTTCTTTACTTCTTACCTTCTTAGTATTAGAGGGTTTGTTGCTCGTTTGTTGCTCGTTTGTTGCTGGTTTGTTAAAGTCTTTGTTGACGGCCTGATAATCAGCGTAATTATTTATCGTGTATACGGTAAATTTTGACGTTGCTTTCTTTGTTACTTCGTTTGTTGAAATTAGCTTAGTCAAAGCAGTCCGGGTCTGCTGCGTTGTCAGGCCCAGTTTTACGCTCATCTCCTTGACGGTGGTGACTACCTGGCCGCGTTCCAGCGGGATGCCGCGATAGAATTTATCCTCATAGCTGGCAATCAGCAGCAGGTGAATAAACACGTCCTTTGTGGGGCCGTCATCATACCAGCCCCATTCGAGCATTTTTCTATATAGCTTGATGAAGCCTTCGTTTGCCATTTTTCAACGCTCCTGCATGGTTAATGCGTCAGCTGTGCGCTGGATAATATCGTATCTATCGAGATATTTGTCGTAGCTGCTTGTATTTTCTCCCATACATATCTGCGTTTGATTTATAGAGGACGGCACAATGTATGTTTTTTCGCCAGAAGGTGTAAGGGCAAGAAGGAAATAGACATCACAAGTCGGGCACCGTTTAGAGAGGCCAAACGAATAACACTTTGCTGTACCAGGTGTTTTTGTCGGATGCGCAGTTTTAACATCAACTTTTACACATCCGTTCACATACAAATCATAGGGATACCGTGTACTCATTCGCTGAACAAAAAAGCCGTGCTGTTCAAGAAGCTCTTTTGCACGAGCCTCCCCATCTTTGCCGGTCTGCGTCTCGCTTTCTTTCATGGGCAGTCCTAAACGCTCTGCCCATCCGTAATAGCCGCCACTGCGGCGAATGCGATTTGTAAGAGCATCGCTTCCGTAAAAGTTGTGAAGCTCCTGCCGGGACGGCATTCTATTAAGTCCAAGAGTTGAAACGCAATTAAGAATTTTGTCTTGTACCATATCGTCCGTCCACTGCGTCCCATGTACAAAACTCATTTACATCACCTGCCTTTCCCTCACCAATTAAAAGGGAGGTCACCCTCGTCATCATCAATCGGGGCATAGTCTGCGTCCGGTTCCACCTGCGTGCGCTGTGGGGCGGCTGCGGGGCGCTGTGCGTGGCTTTCTGTAGCAGGGTGGGTACTTTCCTTACTGCCTGCGAAATTCACGTTCTGGGCCACGATTTCGGTCGCTGTGCGTGTCTGGCCGTTCTTGTCCTGGTACTGACGGGTCTGCAATCGGCCATCCACAACAATCAGAGAGCCTTTCTGGAAATAGCGGCAGACAAATTCTGCGGTCTTATCCCACGCGGTCACATCCAGCCAATCGGCAATGCTTTGACCATTGGGGTCTTTGCGGCCCCGGTCGCAGGCAATGCGGAACGTACAGACGTTCTTGCCGCTGTTAGTCTGGCGAAGTTCAGGGTCGCGGGCAAGGCGGCCCATAATAGCAACAATATTCAGCATAGGTTAATCCTCCGAAACATCGAGATAATTTTTATAAAAGCGCTGCCGAAATTCGGCAGCATTCCAGTTGTAATACAGCATGGCCAACGCTTGGCCCAGTTTGTGGTAGTAGTCCTGCAACTCACCGCTGTCGTGTATCAGCTCGTGGCAGGCGGGGCAGACCGTGATCCACAAGCCGTACTGCTTGGATTTAGAGCGCAGCGGGCCGAAAAAGATTTCATGCCGGGCTACATCTCCAACTTTGTGGCAGCGAAAACAGGTGTGCGGCTCCAGTGCAAACAGGGATGGTGCGTAACCGTTCTTATCCAGTTTTTCCCCGTACTCGTTAATGGATTTTTGTTTCATGGTGTGTCGCTCCTTCCTGCCTGATTCCACTCGCGGTTAATCTGACTGTCCAGCAATCGCAGCTGCAATTTAAGGCTGTTGATAGCCTCTGTGTTGGCCTTGTATACAGCCTCTGCAACATCCCGTTTAAAACGTGCCTCTGCCACGCTGGGGATGCCGTAGCATGTCTTGTCAATCAGGCCGATGGCCGTGCCCTCATCACGCATTTTTAGGCATTCCTGGCGCAGCAGAACTTTATAATCGCGTTCCGCCTGTGCGTACTCGCTGCCGGATTTGCGCAGCGTTTTCACGGATGCTTGCAGCTGTTCCGATTTCTGGCGCAGCTCTGTCCATAAGTCATCGGTCATTTCCACGCCTCCGCAATCTTTTGGGCAAGTTTCCAGTCATCGGCAGTAAAGTCTTTGGAGGCCTTGCCAATGCCTTTAGCAATGGTCTGCCAGGCGGCATTCTCGTCCGCGCCGGTGCGTTGGCAATAATCTTTCACAACCTTCTGGCAAGCGGAACGGGCTGCAAGCCGTGCTTTGGCCGATTCAGTATCGCGCTGGGCTGTATCTGCCGCCTGTTCGGTCTCCGGCAAATCTTCCCCTGCATAGATGTACAGGCCAAGGCCGTGACGGGCGCAAGCCTTTGTCAAGCTGCGCTGGATAGCCTTGTTGACATCCGTACTGGTTACTTTTTCGGCAGGGATAGAAGCGTTGCGGTAGTCCATGACGGGGAGATACTCGATGTGCTCCAGACCGTTGATGGTGACGCCTGTCTTGACCCAGCAGGTGCGGCCATCGGTCCAGTAAATGCAGCCGTCCGGCGTCTCGTAGATGGTGTACTGTGCATCGGGGTAGGCTTTCTTGATTTCTGCCCAGGCCCATGCCCATGAAAGATAGGTCAGGCCGTTCTTTTTTTCGGTGTGGCCGTTGACATTGACGGCATTCAGTGTCTCGAAGATACTCATTTTTCAGCCTCCTGTTCTGCGGCGGCGTCCCGTGTAATATAAAGGTTCACGGATGCACCAGCGGGGAACGCCTCGAAAAGCGTGTACAGTTCAATTCCGGCCACGATGGGCAGGCCGTACTCGGTCTTGGTGAGCTTGCCGGAAATGGAAATTGTTTCATTCATGGTCTTCATCCTCCAGATGTACGAATGTTTCGCAGGCTGCCATGCCGTCCTGTGCGGCTTTGACGTACTTGCAAATGGCGGTAAATTTAGAAAACGGGCTGCCATCGGACGCCATCACGTCCACAACGGCGCTGAAAAACGCCTCGTATTTGCCGGGTGCGTTGCGCTGAAATGCGCTTTTAATATCGTCAAAAGTCATGGAAAACCTCCTGTGCGGGTTGTGTGCGGATGCCCAGCGCGGACAAAACCGTGTCAACGTCCAGATCATCGCGGAGATAAATCTCGCCATCCAGTGTGACAACATCATTCCACGCGTAGCAGGGCTGACCATCGGCGGTGTAGCCTATTGGGTCAGGGTCTTTTGGAGGGTAGGGGTTAAAGCGGGCGGCGTAGCTCATTTGTCTACCTCTGCCAGCTGGCCGTCTTTTAAGGTGTACCAGGTGTCAGGCTTGACGGTTTCGCCGTCCACCTTAAAGCACTGGACATCTTTTCGATGCCAGTCGCATTTTTCGTCTTGTGCCCATTCCGCAAGCACAATCCAGCATCCTAAAGCGCCTTTAGCTTTACTATCAATGCCCAGCGCAGCAGCAACGCTTTCTTCGCCTGTAGCAGATGCCGCGCCCTGCCAGCCTGTAGCAGATGCCGCGCCCTGCCAGCCTGTAGCGTGTTCAGATTCTTCCGGGATGGTTTTCTTCATCGTGTACTCAACGGCGGCTTTTACAAGCCCAGCAATTCCGACTTCTGCTTTTACAGCAATTTTTTTACCACAGCGCTTGCTGTCTTCGCTGCTTTTCTTGTCGCTCACATCGTCCAAATCCACTTCGCAGTAGCGGCTCATATCGCCTGGGGCATAGTATTTCAACACATCCAGCGGATATTCGCAGGCGTGAAAACCTTTCTCGCACAGTTCGGCGATTGGTTCTTCGTAGGTCTTGCCGATTTCGTACTGGAAGTCACGGCATTTCAGGTCTTTGTCGAAACCTTTATACATTTTCATGGCGGGATACATCCTTAAAATACAGCCCGCACAGCAGATTCAGCGCCAGAAGGGCGGCGAGGGCGGCGGGGATGTTGAGATTGCCAAGCGCGCACAGCAGCAGCACCAAGTCTGCGGTAATTGCCAGCTTGACGGCGACGCGGGTAAGTGATAAAATAAAGTTGTTCATTGAAATATCTCCTTGAACCTGCCCGGTGCGTTGCAGCGCACTGGGCATTTTTTATGCACCGATAAGTTTTTTAGCAGCATCGGCAACAGGTGCAAGCTCTTTGATGCTGTTGTACTTTTTAAGAAATGACTGCAATTCCTTTTTGCACTGGTCGAGCAATGCGGCGTATTTGTCCTCTTGCTTCACGATCACGTTGATGGATTCATAAGCGGGGCCTGCCACGCGGATATTGACAAACGCACGTGTGACAGGCCGCTCTTCCACGACAATTGTCAGGCTGTTAATGATGTGCCGTGCCTGCTGTTCCCGGTACTTTTCTGCTGCTTCGCTGTCGTTCCATTCAAACTCATCGTGCAGCGGTGCATCATCCGGGCGGGAAGCGTCCAAAAGGCGCTTGGCGGTCAATCCGCCTGTTTTTTCGAGCTGTTCGCAAACCTGACCGGCCTGCTGTGCGTCCGCTTTTATGCAAGCCGCCCCTTTCCATTGATAAACCATTGAAATACCTCCTGTTTTTAGATTGGCAATTACCTTGCCTGCCACTCCATGCCTCACCTCACACCGCCACGCATCGCCCAGCCTTGCCTGCCGTGCCAAGCCCAACCCCGACTCACCTGTCCTCAACAAACCTCGCCTCGCCTGCCATACCAAACCTCGCCTAACCGCAACTCACCCCGGCCCGCCTTGCCTGCCGTGCCTATCATTGCATCGACTCGACGTAGCAAAACGCGCGATGCCTTAGCATTCCTGCCTTACTTCCTGGTAATTAACATGGTACATACCGTTCTGCCCGCCCTTTTCCGGCCGCCACTCGCCGATGCCGCTGTTATAACCGCCAAGATGAATCAGGTTGATAATATCATCCAACGAATACGCACCAGATTTGTTGTAGCTGATCGTCAAGTCCATGTGCCATTTGTTAAACTGTCCGCGAAAACGGATGTCTGCCGTACCCATACCAACGCGTACCATATCTTCACGCATAATCGGAGCTTCATCGTACTTTACTTCTTCAAGCAGTTCTTCCCCGGTGCCTTTGATAAAGAACGCACCTTGCAAAGAAACCTTGTCTTTGCTCATACCGCAGCGGTACGCGCTGCTGATAGCTGCCTGCTTGATGGCGGTAACAGGGAATCCAAACTTTGCGCCGTTCTGGATTGCTTCTTCAAAAGCCGCTTCGGTAAACTCGGTGGGGCGGTCGGTCATCCAGTACATGGAGCAGATAAAATCCTCAACGGGATTCTTGTTTTCTTTCTTGTTCAGCTTCTTGCCCATCTGCTTTTCAAGCATCATCCGCTTTGCTTTATCGCTCCAGCGGTGCATGATGAGCGGGGTGTCGCCTACGATGCGCAGATTTACGTCTACGATTTCGGGACGCTTGATTTCAATGATGTCTTTCGTTGCCATAATAAATATCTCCTTTTTTATAAAACCTGTTGCAGCAGGTCTGTTTATATAGTGAGTGCCTTTTTTAAAGAATCCAGCGCTTCACAAATGCACTCGTTCTTTGTCCTAATCGCTGGTTTTGCGGTTTTGATAACATCCGCCACCGGGTAATACGTTGCAAATTCGTCAAGCGTGATGCCCAGCGCGGCACAGACTTTGCTGACCTCCGGCCAGCGCCAATCGCTGGCACCGTTGATGCGGTTTGACATCTGGGTTTGAGATAGGCCGCAAGCATCTGCAAGGCGCTGCTTGTTGTAGCCCTTGCTTTTGATAAGAGCGGTAAAAGCAAGGTTTGTCATGGGGTTACTCCTTTCTTTCGGCGATGATGTCGGCGACAGCTTGCTCGAAGCGTTGCTGGATGTTGGGGGGCTTGCGGCGGCTGTTTAGAATCGCGCAAACGTAAGCCTTTTTATAGCCTACTTTTTCGGCTAGCATATCGTAAGTAATGCCGTTGTTGTGCATTTTTCCGATCAGCCGACCAGTCCAAGGTTCTGGCATGAACAATACACCTCCTTGCGTAAAAAATATAAATAAGGTGTTGCAAATGTTTACAAACCGTACTATATTGTAATTGCAAGATACAAATAAGCGAAGCGCGGACGGCATAGAAGCTGTCGGGGCTTGTAGGTTTGTTGCTTTTGTTTACCTTATGCTGCTATTATAGCGTATACAAACGCAACAGTCAATAGGTTTTGTTGCGTTTGTTGCGTTTTGGCAAATTCAACAAAACCTGTCTGGAGGTTTTGTGTTTTATACTAATTTTGTAAAACTTTGCAATCGAAAAGGCATTGCACCCACTGCCGCAGCGGTTGAAATGGGTTTTCACCGCTCTGACGCAACTAGATGGAGTAAGGGCGCTGAGCCAAGACGGACAACACTTGAAAAAGTGGCCGATTATTTCGGCGTTACCGTTGCCGACCTCATAGGCGATGATGCCGCGCAAAAAGAAAAGCCCACCGCACAAGGCGATGGGCTTACCGAAAAGCAGAAATATGCTATTGAATTAATAAAGTCAACGTCAGACGATGACCTTGACAAACTAATAGAGATGTTTAAAATCTGGACAGGGGAAAAATGATGGATACACGAACAGGCATAAAGCTGCTAAAAGAAGCGCAACGAAGCGGGGGCATCGCCGCAACGGATGAGAACCGCGATGCCCTTATACAGCTTTGCCAAGCAGGGCTTCTGGATTGTATGGGAGTGGTGCCAAAAGGGGAAAGCAAAGGCAAGAAAGTCTACATCATTACCAATGACGGGTGCAAAAAGATTGATGCCTATGAAGCAGCTAAAACGCATTCTTATACGCGAATTGCTGCCGTCTCCGGCGTTATTGCTTCAATATCTGGCGCAATAGCTGCCGTTGCGGCTATTATAGGACTGTTTTTACATTAAATGTTTCATAATATTTACTACTATAATAACAGCCGTACTTGTAAGCGAGATTCCCAAGCAAAACCACGTTATGATTTGATAAAGTACCATGTCGCGCTGGCGGCGCAGTTCATCTCTTGTATCGTGTAGTTCCTGCTTTAATTTTTTGTTTTCTTCATATAAGTTTTCTGTCATGGTTTGCGCTCCTTTATATAATTTATAAAAGCGTCAAGTTGCTCTGCATTTAGTTTCATAAGTAAAGAAATTGCAAGCGCTTCATTTTCTTTTCGCTTGTCTGTTTTTATTTTCTCATTATTTTTTATAGTTGTCAACTTTTCTTTTTCCATTTTAATCCTCCAAAATCAAATAAGGTTGTGATACTCAATGAAATTTGGTGCGCGAAAGCCTTCTTTTAAAAAATCCATTAAAGCCAGAACGACAGGGCGCATAAAGCGTTCTGTGAAACGCGCTACAAATCCGCTTTATGGCAAAAAAGGTGTAGGCTTTGTAAAAAATCCGTCTCGTTCTATAAAAAATGCCGTGTATCAAAGAACAACTTTTAGCATTTTTGAGCATAGCGGTTCTTCCAAAAAGCACGTCTCTACTTCAAATTTGAATACATCTGAGGAATATGCGACAACAGAAAAAGAAAAAAAGCGGCGCAATGCAGTTAAGGTGGATTGGCATAAAGTCGGAATTGGTGCGCAATGGTTTTTTGCCGTTGTATTTTTATTTGCTTCGTTTGGGGCGGGGAATGCACTCGCTACAATTTTAGGAGTTATAGCAGCTCTTATGCTATGCCCTGCTTTTCCAATCAGAAAAAAGCTGCACGAAGCACCTTGCGTTGTAATTTCGATTGTTTTAATGATGGTTGCAACAAACCTGTAAGTGTATTTTACACAACTTGCAGTTGTATTTCAACAGTTTTACAAAAATACTCATTTGTCAAGTCTTAGCTGTCCCATACATCGGATTTTCAGCGCTTGACATCCGGTTTTTTATCCGTCTGCGCCGTCTGCCGTGATGGCTGTTAAAATTTTCCATTGCAATCACCATGTACAAAGTACAACGCGCAGGCCGCAAAACGTGTCGCTGTTGTTATAATCGGCACAATTTTACAAAATAAAAAGCCCCCGCCGGTGGTACGAACACCGACAGGGGCAAGAGCCGCCAACTATAAAAAGTTGACGGCATCATTATATCACAATTCAAAAGGAGCCGCAACTATGAAAAGGACAAACACCGCCAAATGGATAGAATCCGCCCAGCGCTGGCAGATAAACGTGCAAAAAGACGGAGTGCGCAAGACCTTTACCAGCGCCAAACCGGGCCGCACAGGCCAGCGGGAAGCCAACAAAAAGGCCGATGATTGGCTGGATAAAGGTGTTGGCACAGACCGCGCCAGCGTTTCCGGCGCATGGGAAAATTTCCTTGCGCAGAAAAAGCTAGTGTCGGAAGAAGAGTACACAAAAATGGAGTCTTTTGGCCGGGTTCATCTTTTACCGCAGATGGGCAAAAAAACCGTAAAAGCCATGAGCGAGCAGGATTTTCAATCGCTTATCAACTATGCTTTTAAGCATCCGCAGGGGAGAGGGCGCGAAACGCTTTCTAAAAAAACGCTACAGAACTACGTAAATTATTGCAAGCAGTTTGTAAAATTCTGCCGCAAATCGAAGCTGACAACGCTTGAATTAGACGAAATCGAAATACCAACCGCCGCCAGATATAAAGGGAAAAGCGTTTTGACAGTAGAAAATCTGCAAACCCTTATCAGTACCGACACGACCGAGCTGCACGGGAAAATAGTGCGGGATGAGTATATAAATTACTATCGTTTCCAGGTGTTTACTGGCGTTCGGCCAGGCGAAATGCGCGGCCTAAAGTGGGAGGATGTACACGGCAACACATGCGAGCTTCATCAGGCCATCAACATAAAAGGGGAACACACGCACGGCAAAAACGAAAATGCACTGCGTACGGTGGTACTTTCGAAGTACGCTATAGACACGCTGAACGACCAAAAGAAGTACACGGGGCTGCAAGAGTATGTTTTCCCGATGGCATCCATGCACACATACTACCACCGCTGGCAGCGATACCAGCGCGTCAATGGCATGCCGGAGTTAAGCCTATACGAGATGCGGCACACCTTTGTCAGCATAGCAAAGGAGCTCCCGCAAGGTGATCTGAAGCAGCTTATAGGGCACAGCAAAAGCATGGACACATATAAGCAGTATAGCCACTACTTAGAGGGGGACGATGAGCGAACGGCAGATAATCTTCAAGCAGTTTTTGACCGTCTGGCAAATTAAAAAAGTACACACTAAAAGTACACACTTTTTCTTTTAAATACAAAAAGAAAGCAAAAAACCATGCAATTTGCGAAATAATCGCAACGATAATACGTTATTTTTTTAATAGGCAAAAGCATGGCGTACAGTTCAAATCCCGTCACTCCGACTCTAAAAAATGCCGTAGATTCGTTGAAATCTACGGCATTTTCTTTTTCAAGTACACACTTTAGTACACACTTCGTTTCAAACTGTGTACCAAATCATTATACGCATCAGGCCGCGCTTCTTTCAGCGCATCCATAAACTCATCTAGCACACGCCAGACGTGCCCGGCGTCCGCCTTGTTTACTGTCTCTAAAAATTCACTCATCCTGTAAACGCTCCAATTTCCGCATAACGCCATTATAAACTTTTGGGTTCGCCACAGACAGCGCCGACATGAGCTCATCAAGCACGCCCAGCGCGTCTGTAAGGTCTACATTTGACACGGCCTGTAAAAAGTCGCTGCCACCAACAGCAGCCCTTACGGGCGGCTCTGCGGCCTCGTAGTAGCGCACAGGCTCTTGCCGTTCTGCTTCTCGCGGGGCAGGGGGCACATCCGCAAGCTGCTGATTTTTCACGACATACAGCGCGGCCAAATTTTTTACTCTGGTCATGGTAAGTTCGCTGTTTTCGATTTCGGCTATAGCGCCGTCAATCTCTCGCACGTCAACCATAGCCCTTACACCTCACTTTAGCCGTTGCGCATCGTGTCAATGCAGCGCTGGATTACTTCCCGGTCTTTGCTGTCAGCTCCGCGCATGATATCTTCCATGCGGGAAATCAGCGAATCGCGCCCATCGTCCATGCTGTAGTGCCCGCGCACATAATGCGAACCGCGCCGCGCATAGCTGCTGCCGCGTCCGTAATTGCCGCGCATGTTGGCGCTCCAATCACCGTCCCGGCTGTAATCTTCATCGCGGCTGTAGCCGTCATCTTCCAGCATGACAATTTTGTCAATGTTTTTGATGGTGTCAGTCAGCTTGTGAACAGTTTCCAAATCACCGGCAGACATTTCGCCCTTCTTGCCGATTTCGTCCAGCTCTGCGCACAGCATGTCTTTCAAGTCATACAAAACCCTTTTACTCATGGTTTACTCCTTTCAGCTCACGCGCTCAACCACAAAGTTCGCGTTCGCGAACAAAATGGCTTGCGTGCTCGTGTTTTCAGCGGCAACTGTCAGGCAGCAGCCGCGCGGAACTTCCACAAAAGCCGTGACGTAAATATTAAAATAGTTCTCCACCGCTGCCGGGGTCACAATTGCAGTCGCACTGTTCAGCGGTTCTCCATTGATGGCAAGCGCCGCAGTAATAGCTTCCACTGTGCCGCCGGTAGGGATAGCAACATTTGCACCGAAGCCCACTTTGAAACGGGCTTTGCACTGGTTCGTGATGCCGCGCAGCGTAACAATACCGGCTCCCTCTCTGTGTACAACACAGCCATTACCCGCTACTGCCGTTTCCGTCAGCGGCACGTTCTGGCCTGCTGCCACGGTTTGAGTATTTGATGCTGTAAATTCAGCCATAAAATCATTCCTTTCAAAAAAGATAGTGGCGGGAGGACATGGCCCCCGCCACATTTTGCACTATCGGCACGGGGCCGAACATGTCAGATATTCCGACAAGTTGCCGTATTCGGTTTTAGCAGGCGCAGCCATTGCAGCCGTTATAAGTGCCAGCTGCCCAAGGATTGCAAGACTGGTAGGCGGGCACCGGCACCGGGCGCAGCTGGTTCAGCAGATAGCTGTTCTGCGCAGCCTGACTTGCGGCAAGCTGTGCGGCGAAAAGCTGCTGACCCTGTTCAGCAATCTTAGCGTCCTTTGCTTCAATACGCTGTGCAGTAAGCGCATCAAGCACTGCACGCGCGTTGGCGTTCTGGTTCTCGATGATGTCCCGCGTGCCGTTCTGGATGGTCTGGCGCGTGTCACAAGCCTGCGTAGCAAGGTTGTAATTTACACCCTGGATTGCTTCGCGGGTCTCGCAGCAGCAATTTGCCTGCTGCATCTGCATGGCGTTCAGCTGCTGCATAAATGCCGCCTGCTGATTGGCTCGGCTGATTTCTGCGCTCATAAAGCCCTGCTGCATAGCGTTCTGCACGCCGTTTACAAGCTGCGCCTGTGCATAGAAACCATCGCAAAGACCGTTGTTTACGCTGTCAATCTTGCGCTCAATGTTGGCAAAGTCGCTTGTGAGGATGTATCCATCTACAGCGCCAGCGCCGTTGTTTCCGCCCCAACCATTGCGGCCCCAGCCAAACAGGAACAGGACGATAATCCAAATCCAATCCTGCCCCCACATGCCCATGCCGCCGTTGTAATTATTGGCGGGCTGTACCGGCATCGTCATAACAGTGCCGTCCGAAGATAAGCTCATATTGTTACTCCCTTCAAATAAATTTTATCGTCTAACCGTGCGCACGGATTAAACCTGTCCCATAAACGACCTAAACTGCTGCGCCATCGCTTGCAGCTGGTTCAGCTGCGCTTGGCTCATCTGCCCGGATTGCAGCAGCTTTTCTACTTCTTTTTTGGGGTCTCCCTGAAAATTTGCCCGGAACTGCTGGAACTGCTGCATCATCTGCTGAAATTGCCCCATCGGCCCGGGCAGGTTGTTGCCGCCTAAAGCATTAAACAGTGGATTTGGCATTTTCGCTCTCCTTTTTCTTTGTCAGCGGTTTATCTGCCGCCAGCGCGTCAAAGCGGGCGCTCAACGCGTTAAACTCTTCACGGGTAACAAACTCCCCGGCTTGCACTTGCGCGGCCTGTGTGGGCTGTTTCTGCGCCGCTGTGCGTTCCGTATAATCGAAGATGCGCAACGGCTGCGGCATCCCGCTTGCGTCCACTGTTTTGATATAAAACGAGCTTTTTTCGCTGTCCATCAAAAGCACGCTGTTCCCCGGCGCACAAAGGTAGCTTTTCGCCGCTTCTTCTCCTTGCACCCAAATAATAGGCGCAGTCTGCTGTGCCGTCTGTTGCTGCTGTGGATACGCTGCCTGTCGAAACTGTGCAAGCTGATCAGGCATTGCAGTGGGCTGTCCCATCGGGTAATATCCCGGTGCAAATCCGGGCTGATACGGTACGCCAAACGCCATGTTCAATCATCCTTTCTGCCAGTAATACAGCGGCACTTCATCGCCGCTGTCCCATGTATCCAGCCAGTCCCCATTTTGCACGCACACAACATGCGTAGCCATCGCCAAAATGTACGTGCCGTCCGGGTGGTCTTTTGCAAACTGCGCCACTGTGTAGCAATCCGGGCAGCTGTTCGGAATTGCCGAACGGTTCCACCCACACCGCCGCAGATAGCTGCCCCAAACATAGTTAGCAGACGGCATGTCATGCAGTTCAAATCCAGCCAACGCAAGTGCCGCATATACAGCCGCCCACTCTTGATGCGTGGCGGCTGCAATGGCTCTGACGGTACAATCGCCAACGCGCTTTTGTTCCGGGTTTAGGTTGATTTGCCTGTATGCCATCTGCACCGCTCCTTTTTCCTTAATTGTACAAAAAAAGACGGCACAACGTAGGCCAGTAAAGTGCCAACGTTGTGCCGTCTTTGGGACAAAATAAAAAAAGGCGCAGCCGCATAAAGCAGCCACGCCTTTTGAATCAGCCCATTTTGTTTTTGATGCTGTGTACGCGCCGTTTTACCGTGCGCTCACTGCAATTTAGTTCTGCCGCAATATCCGCATTGCGCCAGCCGCGCCGCCGAAGCTGCAAAACATCCGTTTCTTCATCGGTCAGCAAATCGCCGACAAAATCAAACTTTGGCATGATTACTCATCCTTCTTGTTCTGCTTGCTCTCGGTCTGCGTACCAAAATAAAAGGCAACCACCATCGTCACGATGGTCATGACCGTGTCAGGCTGTAAAGCCCCGCGCAGCGCCAGCACAGCAAAGACCGCCACGACGACAAGCGTCACGATGGTCTTTACTTTGATCAACGCCGCAAAATTTTTTAAAAAGTCGGACATAAATTTTACCTCACTTATCCTCAAGACTGTGTAAACGCTGCTCATGGTCTGTCAAAATTTTGTCTTGCTCGGTATTGTGTGCCCACAAGCGGCGATGGCTCTCGGTGTTGCTCTTGTCGTCATCCTCAACCCGCTTTATAACGTTGTCCAGCAAAGTCTTAAGCTGTACGATGCTTGTATTAAGCTTAAGTAGCGGGCCGGTAACGGTCACTATAATCCCCAAAAGGACTACGATGTCTTTTACAATATCCCAATCAGTCATGCTTCACTTCCTACTAGGCATCATGCCCATTCACTTTTATACAGTCCGGCATCGGTCAGCTTGCGTTCCTTGCACAAAGCATAAATCGCGTCCGCATCTCCCTGGCTGACAGGGCCGATGGTGATAATTTGCAGCTTGCTCGCAGTTGACTCTTCAGCAGCAGGCAGGGGCTTGATGAGGTGATTCAGGTCGGTTTCGGGGACGATGCCAGGCACACCATTTTTGGCGCTCTGGCTGTACTGGTGGATGTGGCGCGGTAAAGTTTTGTCGTACTCTGTGCGGGTATCAGCCAGCCAGCCGACGTAATCCTCGCACAAGCACTCATAATCAATGTTTGCGTTTGCAAACGAAGTGCACGTATACACGCCCACAACAAATCCGAGCTGCTTCGCCCTCACGCAGAACGCCATTGCAATGGCGGTGCGCTGGTCTTTAGTCAGCTTGTCCGCTCTGCCGTCATGCTCGTTGTGGCTCCACTCCGTATCGAAAAACAGCGGGTAGCCTGTCGGCGCGAGCTTTGCGCAAAACTCCGCTTCTTCTCTCGCTTCTTCTACAGTGATAGCCTGGCTGAAAAAATAGAACCCAAACAGCTTGCCGTTGCTCTTTGCCCCTGTAAGGTTCGCGTCAAACTGCTCGTCTTTTTCCAAAGCGCCTGAAACGTACCCCCGATAACCAATGCGTACAATAGCACGATACGGCACTTTTGCCCAGTCGATAATTCCTTGATGCTTAGACACATCAATCAGCACTTCTTCGTCACTGTCAGCAGTGTTTTCGCTGTTGTAAGTACCTGCTTCGTTGGGTATGCCCGCATAAGCGGTAGGGTCAAGGCCTTTGCTGGTAGCTTTTGCCCTCACCTCAAAGTGGCAGTGCGTCCATGTGCCCGCAGCGTTGCCGGTCTGCCCAACAACGGCCAGCACATCGCCTGATTTTACACGCTGACCGACCTTGACAAGCAGCTCCTTGCAGTGGCAGAAATACAAAAAATTCACAGCATCCGGGGTCTGGTTGGCATCCAACTGTACACACACGTAGTAGCCCCACTCCCACGTGAGGTTGCTCTTGTCCGTCACAATGCGGGCAGTTCTGACAACGCCGCCGATGCTCTTGCCGTTGTAGCTGGGCATGCGGATTTTGTCATCATCTAGCCCACCGATGTCCAGCCCGCCGTGCCAGGTTTTGCCACCGCCCCGTGTCCAGCCCCACCGGCTGTAAGAGTATTTTACGAGATTGCGCCCTTTAAAAAGCATATATATCACGTCCTTTCTAGTCAGCTAAAGCCTCATAAAGCATATAAAGCATATTACACCTCGATTTCTGCCAGTGCGGCGGCGTATTCCGAATTAACATAAGCTTCTGCGGTCATCAAGTCAATTCCATATACGGTTTAACAATTTCCGTTGCCTGCTGTGCGGATTTCGCTGCTGCATCCGCGCTCGCTTTCGAATTTTCTGCTGCTGTTGTGGCAGCAGCGCTGCTCTGCTCGGCGTTCAGCGCCGCCTGCAAAACCTGCGTCGCAAGCGATTCACTCGGATTAAACGCCACAGTCGTGCCAACGTTACCGTGTGTGATTACGCTGTATCCCTGCGTCTTGGAAATGCGCTGTACGCCGTTTGCAACGCCACAGTATACGATAGTGCCCGTGCCCTCATTGGCGGTTGCTTCGGCAGGCACATCAATCAGGCCGTTTTCCGGCACACGAATTTCAACAGGTTCACCCTCCGGCGGGTTGAACGTTGCCGTTACAGCAAGCCCGCTCCACGTATCGTCAAGGGTTATATGCAACTGTTCAATGCCGTAGCTGTCAAACGTGCCAAGCGATAAGTTGCTGGGTCTAACGCTGTATCCTTTCAGCTGTACTTCATGCAATGCCATTACATCACCTCAAACCATTCTGTGTCATCAAGCGCCGGGCATTACTCGCTTACGGTCAGGCCCAGCGCCGCCTTGATGGCCTCGAGGTCGTCAACGGTCAAAGCCGGGTAGTCAGCGGCGATATCCTCGAAGTTCTCGCCGTTTGCCAGGCGGATTTTAAATGCGCGGGCCATAATACGGAGTTTCAGTGCGTTCAAAGTTTTCATTGTTATGCCTCCCCGCCGATCAAATCGGCCATCATCAAAATAATATCATCGTTGGCGGATTCCAGCGCGTCCAGGCGCTGCTCAGCCGTGGGCTTGTCCCGCTCGGCGAGCTCCTCCTCGGTGTAGGCGTGGTAATACTGGCAGGCTTCGTACTCATCATGCGCCAGGATGCGATGCCGCCAGCCATCGGTTCCCTCTAAAATTTCATCGTGTTCCGGCACATGCCGCACCACGCGCTGGCCTGCGTACAGATAGCCCGCGTCCAGATCCGGCGCGGTCAGTTCTGCGCCGGTAAGTTCATCGTAGATTTTCATAAAGGCTCCTAACATCTCATTTTACATATATTGCAACTGATAATCCGGATATTGATCTGCTTTGTGTTATACATCGCTCTTGGTTAAATAGATTTCGCTGATTTCCATCTCAAAACTGGATGTACCAGATTCTGCGGTAGGATAACATCCAAACTTCAGCACACGGGCTGTTTTATCTGCAAAATTTTTGGACAATTTTGTTCCGGCTGGATATTCGTATGTATCCAAAAACGCATATGCGGTTCCGGCGCTTACATCATCGCCGACCATAGTAAATCCAGTGCCATAAGTTGAAAAAGATTTTAGCTTTACAACTGCGGTATTATAGTTTCCGATGTGAACTTGATTTTTTGTGGTTATCAGTGCCGTTCCAAAATGCGACCCATGCACATAAGAGCCGGACAGCGAAATTGTCGTAGCATTCTTGGTGACATTTGCAGTACCCTGTAGGTGAGTTTCCCAGCCACCAGTAACCGCTTCGCACTCATCTCCATCTCTATACAGATAAAGTCGAGGAGGTGTGCTAATAGGCCCACGTGGTGCAACACCCATCAGCAGCACCCCCTCGTGGCGTGTACCGCATTATTCAGATGGATGGTAAACATAAAGTCGAGCATATAACGCTCCTTTCTGCGCCGATCACGGGCGCATCTTCCAGATGATTTCGATTTCCGCATCGGGCAGTTCCTGTACCATTGTGGTAACAGCGTTTGCCCCGCTCACGGTGTGGCCCGCGTTGATGATCGCAAGCACAGCATCCAGCACTTCTTCTGTGGCAGGCACGCCGGGCGGATCATAGCGCGGCGGGGAAAGAAAATCGCTGTCCGCCGTAATCTCCGGCGCGTTGGCGTCAATTGGCGTCAGCGTGGCGGTCTGGGTGTAGGCGTAGCCTTTCGCTTTGGAGGTTTCATCCGTCACAGCCGCCCAGCCTGCCAGCGTATACCGTGCCTTGTAGCGCGGGGCCACACTGTCCACCGCCTTAAAAATATCGCCCTGCCGCCCTTGCGGGTCATACACCGCCTTGGTCATCACCGCCGTCCCCGCATGCAGCTGGTTCAGCTCGGTTTCAATTTGGGCCAGAAAATACGCGAACTGCTTTTGCATTACATTGGTATCAACGCTCACCCAGTCCGTCACAAGCCCGCATACCGTGCTGTCAAGTCGTTCATCGGTGATGTTGTCAGCCGTGATTTTGCTTGCTGCTGCCGGGATTGCAATCTGTACAAGCGAAATCTGCCGCAGCAGACTGTTGTTTGTCAGCGCCGGTGCGGCAGGTGTAGAAGCCGCCGTGCCTTTCAGCACTTCAATGCGCGGTTTTGCTGCATAGTCTACTGTGTCCCAACTAACAACGATCCTGTCAATACGTGGCAGGATGGCATCTGCCAACGGGATTTCAAGTTGCAACTCATTGCCGGTCTGTTCTTTGGTATCATTCCAAAAAACTGTGCCGTCCGCTTTGTCGTTCGCCAGCCAGCCCACGCCATCCGATACGCTTACCGTCATATCGCCGTTTGCCGTAACGCTCAAATTGCCATCCGCGCCAAACACGCCGCTTGTGCGCCCGTGCAGCCATTTCATGACGTTTTGTGCCCCGATGCATTCATCAACGTTATTCGGGAAATTTTTAATTTCTGCCACTGTCTCACCTCAACACTGTTAAAATCGGGTCGCCAATAACCAGCTTGACGCTAGACCCGTTTGCATCCTGTGAATACTTTGCCGCCGTGATTCTTGCCTTGTACTTGACGCCCAGCCGCAAAGAAACGCACCAAACCAAATCGCCGACATTGTACGCCGTGCCCAGTTCGTCACCGTCTGCGTCAATGTCAAACCCGTTTCGGTTCAAATGGCTGCCAAGCTGCAACGCTGCATACTGCTTAACGCGCGTCTGAAACGCCGTGTTTGTCTCGCCGTCCTGCTGGCTGTCTCCGCTGAAACTCGCCCACAGTTCGCGCCGTTCCGCATCGCTGGCCGTGCCAGCCTGCACCACAAACTTTGTGCCGTCTTTGTACTGTGCTTCACAGTAGCACACGTTTTTGTATTCAGAAATATCCTTGTCAACTACCAGCCCGGGCGCTGTTCCGCGCTCCTGCACAAACAGCACCGCATCCAATCCCTCTGTACGGTCAACGCCCTTATACAATTCAAACGTTTCCGTTTTGGCTCTGTAGTCCAAAACCATCCGGCTACCAAGCCCGGCATCTGTCAAAATCGGCTGTATGCAGTTTAACAGCTCATCTCCGTACACCTCTGTTGCCGTCACGGTTTCCGTCAAGCCTTTTTTCTCTGCCAGCAGTACAGGCAGCCCGCGCAGGTTGGCCGTAATAACGCTGTATACATCCGTTTCCACGTTGGCAATGCTGGCAGCTGCTGCAATAACACGCCGGTTTAGCTTATTTTTCAGGCTGTACCCGTTCAACGTGATTTCGCTGTTGTCGCAATCGTACTGTATTTCTTCCACCGTGTACGCAAGCTTTCGCTCTACAATGTACAAAACCGCATCCAGCTCCACTATCCCGATGTTGTACTCATCCATCGGCAAAACCACCGTGAACTTTCCCACATCGTTATAGTAGTCGCTAAACTCGCTGCTGATTGCGTGTGTGATTTCATGCCGGTTGCTAAGGTCAGGGGAGAACAGCTCTAATCTCATATTACCGTTACACCCGCGCTTTCTTCCGCAAACGATACACCCATTTCAACATTTTCAAGCCCGCTGTCCGCAGTAGGCTTCCACGCATTATCGCCCGTGTGGATTCTGTACAGTGTGCTTTCAAGCGTAAGTGCGCCCCGGCAGTCACCGGCCTTAGAGCTTGTGACTGTCGTTTTACCGTGCGATGTCTTGATAACGACACGCTCATCTTCCACAAGCGTTTTTTCCAGCCGCAGCACTTCCCCCGTCAGCATGTTTTCAATACCAACGTTTGTTGCCGTCTCGCCGATGCAATTGATCTCTAGCGTAAACGGCACATCAAACTGCCCGAAATTCTGCAAAACAATGTATTTCAGCACAATGACTTTGCCGAAATAATACGTTTTGCTGATATTCCACGGGAATTTAAAGCCTTTTTGCACGCCGCGCAGCTGCATTGCTTTTCGTTCGCCACTCTCCCAATACGGGTAGGGGGCAAGCAAGCCAATCTGAAACGGCGCACCGCGTTTTGCTGCGCCAATGGTAGGCGATGCCGTTACAATAACGTCAATGTGCCAGTCACCAGCATATAACACCCCGGTCAGGTCAGGTCGTACAACGGTCATAAGCGCATCTTTCAGCGCTTGTGCATTGTCTCCGATAACTCTGCCGTTGATGGTGATAGGCCGCGTCTGGATGGCCTTAGATTGCACCGTAGCGCCTATTTGCCCGATTCCCTGCGCTGTGTTGGCAGTGACCGAAATCGTATCAATGCCATCCGGCTTGCTGATAAGATAGCCATGCGCATAATCAAACACGATAGACTGCCCCAGCGAGTTGACGTATTTAAAAGTCTTGCTTAAAAAACTCATATCGCCCACCTCGCCCGCTGAAAATACGCCGCTGTACTTGCCGCCAGCTCAACCGGCGTCTGCTTTGCCGCGTAAATATTTTGCGTCAGGGTAAAACCGTTGCTGCTGCCCTTACCGCGTCTGTAGCTGTCCGCTTCATCGGCTGTCAGCACCATCTCGCCGCGATGCAGGTTTGCAACATAGTTGTTATACGGCACATAATCCATGCCGCCTGCGTGGCTGCCGTCAGCCCCCGTGTTGTTTTTTACATCGCCTGCATTGATGACAAAAATACTCTTGATGCCATCCCACAAGCCCTGCACGAAGCTGACAAGACCATCCCAAACAGCCGCAATGCCGCCCTTGATGCCCTCTACAACGTTTTGGCCGACCGTAGAGAAGAAGTCAAACACACCCTCAAAGATGCCCTGAATCGACTCCCACGCGCCCTGAAAGTCGCCGGACAATACCGCATCAATCGTAGAGAACACGCCAGTAATCAAATCAAACACAGTCTGGAAAAAGCTTACCGCAACATTCCAGATGCTTTGAATAATGATCCACGCGCCCTGAAAGAATCCGCTGATAATCGGTGCAAACGGCGTGAAGATAACGATAATCGCCTGAAAGATAGCCTGAAAGAACGCGCTTGCCCATGCCCATACAGTCTGTACAAGGCTCCATGCAGCGCTGAACGCTTCACCGATGCTCTGTATGACCGGGGTCAAATCTGTAATGACCTGTGTAACGACCTGCCCAATAACCTGCATAGCCGTTTGCACATAGGGCTGTACCCATGCTACAAACTCCTGGATTTTTGCCCAGATGTTCTCAATAACGCCATTAACCGTCACGAGCGCGGGGGCAATTTTTTCAATTACAGGCACGACTTCTTCAGCTGCTGTTTTAACATTGTCAAAAATGTCAAGCAGGAACGAAAAGTCAGAGTTTTCAATCGCGCTTGTCAGCCCGGAAATAATTGCATCGCCAAAAAATGAGAACACATCAGCAATAATTGGCTGCAATTCGCTTGCTACGCTGCTCAAACCGCCAAAAAGCGCCTGCAAGCCTTCTTCAACAGTCGGTTCCAGCTCCATAATCACGCCGCTTACATAAGGCGCAAGCTGTGTAACCAGTTCGCTCAAACCATCAATCAGAGTAGGAACAATCTCTTTGATGCGCGGTATAATGTTGTTTCCGGCAGTAATAACGCTGTCAACAAAGTTGTCCATCAAGGCTTGAAAGTCTTGTTCCGGGTCTGCAATTCCCGTCAAAAGATTTTCCCAAGCGCTCTTCATTGACGCTGTACTGCCTTGAATTGTAGTTGCTGCTTCTTCTGCCGTTGTGCCTGTAATGCCCATTTCCGTCTGTACAACGTGAATAGCCTGCACAATGTCAGAATAGCTGTCGATGCTGTACTTTGTATAGATGCCTTGTTTTGCATTTAGCGCGTCTGCGTCGGCAAGGAGGCGCTCCATTTCGGTCTTAGTACCGCCGTAACCGAGCTTCAAGTTGTCCAACATGGTAAAATTCTGTTTGGAAAACCCTCGATACGCGTCCTGCACACTCTGTACAGAAGAGCCCATTTTGTTCCAGTTGTCAGCCATGTCCGAAATTGCCATATTTGACATTTCGGCCGCCTTCTCCGTATCGCCGCCAAGACTGCTTACCAACGACGCTGCAAAAGAAGTTGCTGTGTCCATGTAATCATTCGCTGACAAGCCAACATTTTTGTAGGCTGTCTGTGCGTATTTTTCAACAGTAGCAGCGCTATCTTTGTACAGCGTTTCTACGCCGCCTACAAGCTGCTCGTAGTCTGCATAGCTGTCCAGCGATGCCTTGCCAATCGACACGGCCATGTTCGCAGCGGTTCTCCCGATTTCCGTAATGCCGTTGGCTACAGTCCGCAAACCGTCCGAAACAACATTGCCAAGCAGCGTACCGCTGAACACGTCCATCAAAGACGATGCGCCGCCTTTTGCCTTTTCAACGCCTTTTTCATAGTCGTCTGTGTTCAGACTTAATTTTGCATATAAATTAAAAACGTCCAATCTATCACTCCCTTCTTGAATTTCTGCTCTGTCTGCTGTATTCTAAGCAATAGGAGGTGTTTTTTATGGCAAAAGCAAAAAATGCGGTTATCGCCGGTGATTTTATGGGCAAAAAGGTGTCTGTTTCCTTTGGCAAAGTTTCTATGGACGTTGGTGGTCTATCAGCGCTTGAACTAAACAGCCGTACCGTTGCCGGTTACTCTGTGGTAGATGAAACTCACAAAACATCTATGGCTTCCGGCGTCATGCGCGGCATGGTCGGTGGTGCTCTGTTTGGCGGTGCCGGTATGGTTGCTGGTGCAATGACTGCCAAGCAAAAAGGCGTTTATCAGGTTGTTATCCAGCTTATAGATGACCCGCAATGGCGTTACAGCGGCAAGCGCTTCCTGCTGGAAGTTGACGAGCCAACTTATAAAGCCATCATCAAAAATTGCTTCTAAGTTTAGCCGCCCTCTGTTTGGGCGGCTTTTTTCTCTGCCGTTTTCAATCCATGCCGCGCTGCAAAGTCTTTGAAATCCGCCTGCACCTGTTCCGGCGTCCGCGTATCCACTTTGGGCGGGTGGATGATATCAATATATCTCGCTGGCCTGTCCTTTACGCCCGGAATATTTACCACAAGGCTCCATGCACTGTCTGTCATGTACACCTTGTACAGCTGTTCTTCAAAATCAGCTTTTAAAGCGTAAGGCAGCGCCGACACAAGCGCTTTTGCGCCCAGTTTCGGCATTTTCAGCAGTACAGGGATTACTTGTTCTGCCCGCCACCGAGATACGATTTGAAAAAATCGACAAACTCTTTGTCGTTCAGCAGGTCAGATACCTGCTTGCAGGTGACAAGAAAATTCTGCTTGCCGATTTCTTCCACCGTCAGGCCGTTAAACGGGGCAAGGATTGCGTACACATCTTGCCGGTGCTGCTTCAGCGCAATGTTCAGCAGCTTAACAATTTTCGCAAGGCCGAAACGCTGCATTGCAATGCGGGTCGTTTCGCCCTTCGGCATCGTTTTCTGCATCTCTTTCACAAGCGCTTCATCGTCGATCAGGTTCGTGATGGGCTGCGCGATCTGTACAACGACTTCCAGCGCTTCATCGGTGCCCAGTTCAGAAAAAATCCGCATCAGGCTTCATCCTCTCCGGCCTTGATATACACCTCGCACGGCACCTTGTCCTGGTCGTTGATGGAGTAGTGCGCCGTGTATTCAAAGCTCATCTGGCCTTTTTCCTTGTCGCCGGTCTGCAAGCTGAAACCGCCGGTGGACAGCGTATTCAGCATGTGAATTGCGCAGAAACCGCCGTTTGTGGTGCCGTGCTTGTCTGAGTAATCGCACAGCAGCCACAAATCGGTAAAGTCGCTGTCCTTCAGGTCATTGCGCGGCGTGATTTTGGACACCTTGGAGGTAGTCGTAACATCCGCAGCGCCCAGCATGCTCTTGGCATTTCCTGCCGATGCCGAAACATACGTACCGCTGCACTTGATCTCCCAAGATTCAATCTGCTTTAGCTCTTTCATGTTCTTGGGGCAGTTGTCGATGTCCTCGCCGAAGTCGGTAAAGCTCGGCACAGCCGTAAAGTTGATGCCGCCGGTCGTAGCGCCCAGCAACGCACTTTCTTCAGGAGCCGTACCAGCAGACGGGTCAAACGTAGTTGCAAGATAGCCCGCGTTCAAGACCAGTTCCTTAAACGCAGATTCAGGAATACGAGTAAATTTCATGCTTTCACCTCAATTTAGGCATAAAAATTCGGCGGTAACGTTGATGTACCGCCGTTTTAGGTTTTTGTCTGTGTCATCTGCCAGCGCCTGGCAGAACGGGGAGCCACGCTTTAGCCAAATCAAGCCATCATCCACAGGTAGTGTCACGCCGCCAATGCCCAGTGCGTCCGAAAGCTCAAGCGCCTTTGCATTGGGCACGGCCTCGCTCGTGGTGTGGAACCACATGTTGACCGTTAGCGATACTGCACCGCCGCCCCATGCGTCAAAAACTGCGTCATATGTCAGATAGGGGAGTACCGCGTCATCCGGCACGGCATTGCTGGCGTAAGCGGTCATAAACTGCCCAAAAAACTGCTGTAATGCAGCGCCTTTTGTCATGTCGGCAATCCCTCCCGCAATCTTTCAGCCGTAAAGCTCTTCAAATCGCGCAGCATCGGGGAAGCGCCCGCCGGGGCCTGCTTTTCTTCCGGGCGGCTCGTGACCCGGAAATACGCACCGGTCGTAACGTCTTTATACACGCTGCCATACTCAATGGGTACATCTTTCCGCACGATGCCGGTATACACGCTTGTCACGCCCTGCATTTCGGCCTGCCGTGCCTCTAAGCTGCTGTCCAGTGCAACGTAATTTGCAAACTCTGCGCCCTCGCTCCACTCGGTAGCATAGCCGCCCTCACCGTCAGGCTTTGTCAGTCTGTCCATAATGATACAGCTGTGCGAAAAATCATCCAAAAGGCTCATAGCTTTCTCCATTTGTTCAGCCGGGACGCAAACACGCCTTGCCAGCCCGTCACAGAGCCGTCAGAATTGCCGTTTGCGCTCGATTTGGTGTAACTATACCCTGCAAAACTCTCGCTTTGAAACGGGCTGTTTGCGGCGCTCTCGTACTTACTGCGCCATGCTTCCACATCCTCAACCAGAGAAACAAAGGCAGCAGGCACAGCCAGCGCCCACACAGCGCCATCAAATGTTTCATCGGTCAAGCCGCCAGCACCGTACTGGTACACGCCATCGTTGAACACGCTCCCGATAATGCGGAAATATTGCCCCTCAACTAAAAAAGGCAGCGCAATGCTGCCGTCCTTGATGGTAAATGTGCCGCTGTACGCGCCATCCGGGACTTTAAACCAGTTCCGGCACTCTCGCATCAATTCTTCAAGCATTACGCTGCCCCTTTCTTACTTTTTGAACTTTGCCAGCACGACCTTAGCCTCGTTGGTCAGGGCCGCAACGTAGAACTCGTCAGCGGTGATCTCGGTGGAGCGGTTACGCGGCTTGCGCTCGGTCTCCACGTTGATGTTGCGCTTGCGGTAGATGGTCAGAGCGGGCACATCGTCCTCGGTCTCGCTATCCTCGTTCAGCTTGACGATGGGGCAAGCGTAGTAGGGAGTAGCGGCAACCTTGACCTTATCACCGACAATCAGCTTAGTGGCGCAATGCGGCTGGATGGTCGCCAGACGCTTCTTGGTGCTGTCCTCTGCGGCGGTATCGACAACAATGGTGATAGTGCCGTTGCTGTTGTCCTTCTCATACTCGATGGAAGGGACTTTACGGCTTGCTACAACGCGGGTGTTGGCAATCTTGCCGATTTCGCCGGACAGCATCACGCCAGCCTGATACTTGTCTGCGCTGATAAAGTCAGCATCCTTGCGCAGGGTAGCCATCTGCTTGGGGTTAATGAACATGACCTTGTCGCTGTTGATCTCCTCGTTGAACACGTCGATAGCGTCCACCACACCGCTGTACTTGATGGCGGCAGTAGTGCCGTCATACACCAGCGTAGCGCCCTGCAAGGCGTCCATGCAGTCATTGTCGATTTTGGCGGCAATGGACAGCGCAAGCTGCGCGCTGGCTTCACCAACGGGGTTGCCGTAGCCGGACAGCACAGCTTCATCGGTCAGGCCAACACCCTTCATGGCCTTCTTGATCTTGTACTGCTTGTCTTTGGTGCTCATCTTGTCGATGTCAACGTCCACGCCCTCTGCAACGTCCTCAGCATCGCCGATGTAACCGTAAGACGGCACAGTAATGGTATCGCCGGGAACGCCAGCAAGGGTGTCATCTACCTTTGCAAAAGGTGCAACACGAATCTTGTCGGGAATCTTTGCCGAAATCATATCGGCCATAACTTCAGGGTCGATCAGGTCTGCGAGTTTGGTCAAAATAGTATCTGCCATGTGTTAATCTCCTTTGTCGGTTCCATTGACCAGTGTATTGTACTGGTCAGGGTCAGTTTTTTTGAGCTTCAATCTGTCTGCATAGCCCATCTTTGCAAATGCTGCTGCATCAATAGAGCCTGCGCCGCCGCCATTGCCCGCGGGTGGATTCGGCGTGTTTGCGCCCTGGGTGCTGGTAGTTACAACAAATTCGCCGTAACCGTCTTTCAAACTAGTCTCAAACTTTGCAGCGTCTTTTGCCGCTCCGTTTTCGTCCAGCTCCAAAGCATCCAGCAAGCCATCTGCCTTTGCCATCTTGGCAACAGTGGCAATCCGTTTATCGGAAATGCCGATTTTTTTCAGGGCGGTCTCCAATGCCTTTTCTTTGGCAGCGGTAGTCTTTTCAGCGGCCACGCTGGTTTTGTACTCTTCAAAAGCCTTGTGTTCTGCATCGTACTTGTCCTTGTAGCCGTCATCGCCCTTGCTTTTGTAGCCGTCCAGCTCCTTTAGGACAGCGGGGAGTTTTTCCGCATCGGCTTTATAGCGGTCGATATCCGCTTTCAAGCCGTTTACGGTATCGGTGTGGGCTTCGATGATAGTGTCCTGCTGCTCTTCGGTCAGCCCCATACCTTTCAGCAGCTTACGAGTAATCGCCATGTATGCGCTCCTTTTCTTCGGTGTCAGTCCTTCGACATTCGCGTTTATATAAAAACAGCGTTCCTTTGCTGTTTTTGCAAAAGTTTGTAAAAATGCTGCCATTCAATCAAATTGAAAGGAAACATTTTTTAAGCATAAAAAAGCAACTGCCGAGATTTTCTCGGTAGTTGCTAATAAAAAAGAGCCGGAAAACGTCAATCGTTTTTCAGCTCTCGCTTAATAATTTTTTGATACTGTTCCGCATGGTCAGCAACAGCGGGCTTGATGAAAGGCTGTGCGCGTTGGCCATGCGTCATGTGCCAATTTCCTTTAGCGTCCTGGTATACCCACGGTGTAGGTCTGCCGCCCGGATAGTAAACGCCCGTGCCCATCTCAACGTAAGTGGCATACTCACTGTTAGTGCCTATATAAGCCGCTTTTTCGCCGTCATTGACGGTATGAGTTATACTGTTGCGCAGATTGCCGGTATCAACGGGGCACAGCTTTTTAGCGTATCCCTCAGCCACCAGCCCACACTTTTCCAGTGCTCGCTGGCAGGCGGCTTCAAGCTCTTTGTAGACTTCTGCGCTGTGGTCTTCAAGTCGAATCTGCATTGCGTTTCCACCCCGCCCACTCCGCATAGGTCATATCTTTTACAAGCACACTTTCCCCGGTCACGGGGTCACGTGCCCGGCGCATACTGCCGCTTGTGTCCACATCGTCCAGCACCGCAATCTGCGTGCATCGGCAGTTATACACAAGATACCCCGGCGCGGAACTGTCGCCCGGATACATAATCTCGTACCCGTCAACCTTGAACGGCTTGTCCACGTCTACCGTCTGCCCGTCAAGCATTGCGTGCGCGTGCCGTGTGCGGTTATCCAGCGTTGCCAGCCATTGCTTTTTGAGCTTGATTCCCATATCTTCCGCCGCGCGGTAGGTATCCAGCCGCCCGGCGTTCTGTGCTGCTGTAATGGCCGTCCGCGCCGTTCTGATAGCGCTTGCGCGGCTCATATCCTGCATGCGGCGCTGCATATCGTCTGCAATGCCGTAAATTCCTTTACCCTGCAAAATAGAGCTTGTGACGCTTGCTGTAATCTGCTGCTTGCCGTATTTTAGGTCAATGCCGCGCTGCAAAGCCCGCTTTGGCGGGTAGTATGGCATCAAATCCGGCTGCTCAACCAACAGCCGCTTGACGGTCTGCTCGTCCCATAGCGTAAAATCTGCGGCATCGGAGACTTGCTCGATTTTGTAGGCAGCGCAATTGCGGTTCAAGCTGTAAATGCCCGGCGTAGCGTCATTGACGTAGGCTACAGCCGTTGCATTGGCATCGGTATATCTTTCTGCCACCTTGTCACGCAGTGCTTCAAAACGCTTGCCACGCCCAATCTGTGCAAGCCGCCATCGCTTGTACTGCTGGTCCGTGATTTTACCAGCGTCAAGCTGGTCTTTCATGGCAGCATCGCGCTTTTCAAGCTGGGCAAAGTAGCTTTTTACAGTGTCTGTCAGTTCGTCGGCAGCTTCTTTGTACAGTTTTGCAATACGATTTTCCAGCTTGGCAAGCTGCGCATCCGTCATGCGGTGCGCGTAATCAGGTTTTTTCATTTTTTCTTTTTAGACGTACCTAAAAAAGCCTCCACGTTTGATTGCAGCCGGTTCTGCGCTCTTTTGTAGGTAGAGCTTGTAATTTCACGCGGTTCCTTGTTTGGGTTATAATGCTCTCTAAAATACCGTTTTGCGTAATCCTGGGCGCTTTCTGTTTTCACCGTTTTATTACCTGATTTTGCATTCCCGGCAAGGCTTTTAATCATTTTTGATGATAAGCTATCGACTTGTTTTTGCGTAATGTCGTAATCCATCATAAACGCCTGTTTGCCGATAGCTTCTTTTACTCCGGATACGAATGTGGGGGATTGCATCAATTTTTCAGCTCCCAAATATGCGTTAGACTTTGCGCGCTCCCAAAAGTCGCTTTGTTCTACCGCAGATTGTACCGCGCGCATTCCGCCACTCCGCCTGCCAGCCTTGACATTACTTTTTCTTCCCATTCACTGCCAATCTCCTTTCTTTTATAGCATCATATCGTGGTTTTATTTTTGTCACGTTCCAGTCAAACTCTTCCGGGCACTTGCCATACCACAAGATTTCTGACGGCTCCAAAATATCAAGTGCTTTTCTGCATTGCCGGCTAAACTGCTTTTTGTAAAACTCGCTGTTTTGCGTTCCAACGCTGGAAATAGACACAATACTGTGCCTTGGCGTGCCGTCCAGACACCAATCAAAGCTTGTATTGTCTCCCCAACACAACGTAGGGACAACGTGAATTCCATGCGCCTGCCAATAAGCGCCAAGCCATTGCTTGCGGTAGTGGTTGTAAATCTGCATACTCAACGGCATCCTATCCTCAACGACTGTAAAATCAGGTGAGCATACAGCCCCAAATTGGCTTAAAAGATCTAAATACCTGTCAGGGTTGTTCCATACGCGCACAAAAAGGAAGTCGTAGCAGTAGAAATGCACACCTTTTGTAGCTCTGTCTTTCGAGACAAGCGCCTTGTCAAAAGGAATCCATTCCAAATGCCGCACGTCTATCTGTTCTGGCTGGATAATCGGTGTATCGTATTTGCCAACGCCTTTAAAATATGCCTTGTCTAAGTTTTCAAAATCAAGCATTTTGGCCTCCGATAGGCTCTGTAGGATTCGTTAATGTGCGGTCAATCTCTTCTGCCGCCTTTCGCTTCATCAGGTCTTCGTACTGGTCGGCATCACCGAGAATGGTCAGCAGCTTTTTGGTGATGTACTCTGCATCGTAATATTCCGCGCCAAGCAAAACCGTCTGCGCTTCTTCCTGCTTGTTGATAATCTGGTTGCGCGTGTAGGTCGGCTCGTCGTCGATACCTGCAACAGCCAGAATGCCCTTGATGCAGCGGGTAACGCAATTCTCGAACTTGTCTGTTTTCAGGTCAAGCGGCACATAGCTGGCCTTGATGGCCGTTGCTGTCTGATTGCCAGCCGTAACTGCGCTTGCGTCAAACGCCTGGAAATCCGTGTACAGCTTTTTGGTCAGCATGTCAATGGTCGCCTGCGTGCCCTGAAACGGCGCTTCGATGCTCTGTGGCGTGGCTTTCGCGCCCTCGTCACCGTCTGCGTGGGCAACGTGGGTAGTTTTAAGCCGCTCCACAAACTTTGCATCGTCAACTTCGTCCATGCCGCCGCAGTTGGTCAGTACCCAATAAATGAGGTTGCCCTCGTCTACGTTGTTGACCATGTTGCTGCTTGCAAGGTCAAGCGCGTCAACGGTGTTCTTTCGCCCGCACAGTTCACTGCGTGCTTGTTCTCCGTTTTTCAACGGGATAATGGGGAAGCCGGGATAATTCTCACCGTCATAGATTTCCGTGCCGTCAATCTCCGAGTACCGCACTTTCAGCTTGTACGGCAGTTTTCCGTTTAAGCTGCGCGTCTCGCCGTTGCGCGGCTTAATATAATCTGTGTAACCGTCCATCTCGTACAGCGTTGCCCGCAGCGGTTTGTCCTGGTCAATCTGCCAAAAGCGGATTCCGGCTTTCAGTGCGCCGTCTTCTTCATCGTATAGCGGCACAAACTGCTCCGGCGCGAACACCTGAATATGGTCAAGGTTCCAGAATACGAAAGACTGCCCACCAATCAACGCATGGCGGGCAGCATCCATAATATCTTCATCAAACGTCGCACCGAGCTTTGCTCTTGTGGCATCATTGGTAAACGAAATGCCGTTGCCCAGCAGATACGATACTTCCTGAT
>ERZ808242.427-NODE-427-length-31042-cov-25.990996_pt1 | contig 31042 bp, 28 predicted proteins | sample MGYA00521244_ERZ808242 | MGnify/ENA primary metagenome ERZ808242 (study PRJEB31516, sample SAMN03275573) | gut metagenome | biome: mammalia-associated habitat; material: feces | host: Papio cynocephalus | place: Kenya | collected 2012-07-27 ... | reverse complement strand
TGCAGGAATACGCCAACCTCAACAATCTGAGCCGCACCACCGCATCTTTGGAACTCAAGAAGTTGACCCACGGCGAGGACGCTCCCTTCGACTACAAGGGAAGCGGAAGCCATAAGATATGGGTGAAAAAATAACATATTTCCTTCAAGCATACGCCAATGAGCCTATGCTTGAAGGAAACTGGCTGATTCTAATTATTCCTCTATCACCCAATCTTCGATATTACCCGTGGTAGAGTCAAAGTTGATGCCAACCTTGGTTATTGGCAAGCCACTGAGGGCAAAACGCTTATGATAGTTTCGGAGGTTGATTTGTCCCATGGCTGCCTGCGCACTCTTGTTGAGTTTTAACTCGATGAGATAGAGGTCGGTCTTGGTTTGCAGCACCATATCCACCCTCCCCTTCGGCGTATGCACCTCCACATCCACCACGAACGCAGTGAGCAGGGTGAAGATGATGTAGAGCATCTGTTGGTAATGTCCCTCGTAATTGGTTACATTGCAATAAGGCACGGTACCCAAGTAATCTTGCAACAGATGCAAGGCACCATCCATATCCTTGCGACGGATGAGACCGGACATACGAGCTATCGCCACCCCACCACGCTCGGCATAGATGCCATCCACATAGTTGGGCAAGAGATTCTCGAAGAGCCCCACTCTAATTTCCTTGTTCGGGATGTCAAGGGTATAGAGCTCGATGTCGCTGTCGTAATCCTTGATAGTGACATAACCGCTCTGATACAAGAGAGGCGTGATTGTCTTCATCTTCTCCGTTGGCGCATCGAATGCCGATGCAAGGGCCTCGATTGGAGCGATATTGGTTGGCAAGACATCAAACTTATTGAGCATATTGATGAGATAAGTTGGCGTGCCCGAACTGAACCAATATTTACCAAACTCTTTTTTCGCGAAACTATTCAACAAGCTATACGGATTAAACACATCTGGAGAATTTTTTGAGAAATGATAGCCATCATAGTTTTCTTTCAACTTAGCTATCGTTTGCTCTCTACTCAATCCCTGTGCCTCAGCGAGCATATCTATATCTTCCGACATCTGCGTCAATAGCTCATCTTTGGTAACTCCACAGATTCCCGCATACTCGTCATCCATTGAAATGTTAGTAATATTGTTGAGTTCGCTAAAGATGCTTACCTGCGAAAACTTGGTGATACCTGTAAGGAAGACGAAGCGAAGCTTAGCCTCGCTATACTTCAGCGGGCTAAAGAAATTGCGCATCGTATTGCGAAGCATATCCAACTGCTCCTTCTCATGCACGACATCAAGCATAGGCGCATCGTATTCGTCGATAAGCACCACCACCTGCTTGCCACTCTTCTCGTACGCCGTATCGATGAGGTCTATCAAACGATTGTTGTTTCCAATTCTCGGCTTATCTATTCCCCATTTTTTCTCCTCGTCCTGCAAAAGATAACCAAGGTATCTTTCCAATTGCTCCTTCTCCATGTGCTTTCCACCGCTCATATCAAAGTGGAGCACAGGATATTCCGTCCATTCCTTCTCCAATTTTTCGATGGCAAGCCCCTTGAAGAGTTCCTTCTTAGCCTCGAAGTAACTTTGCATCGTAGATACTAACAAGGATTTACCGAAACGGCGTGGTCGTCCCAAGAAGAAATGTTTTCCACCGCTGTGAGCCATGCGGTAGATATATTCCGTCTTATCTATATAAAGGAGATTTCTGTTGATAATCTCCTCAAATGTCTGTATGCCTATAGGATATAACTTCAATGCCATAATCTTATTTTTTCTGCAAATATACGACTTTTATCTGAAACAGGGCTCACTAAAACTAAAAGATTACAAACTTTAACCTATTGGAACTTTGATGTTGTCCTAACTATACAAGAAAATGGCGAAGCCTGCTATCATGGATAGCCCGCTTCGCCATTTCTTTTAGTAACTAATCTTCACACCCACATAGTAGCTACGTGGAAGGGAAGGGCCATAGATGTAATTGGAATCTCGGTTCCATCCCTTGTCGAAGTCCTTCTGATAAGCATTGGTGATGTTCTGGATACCACCGTTCACCTGCAGGGTGAGATACTTGTAGATAGGGAAATCGTACGACAACTTCATGTTTACTTCCATGAACTTAGGCGTGTTCACTGCCACAGGCTCCTCTACGCCAGAACCAGCGGAGTGACCTACGAGCATACTGCCGGTATAATTGCCCGTAACCGAAGCCGTGAAACGCTTCACTGGGGTGAATGATGCGGTGAAGTAACCATAAGTGTTAGGCGTGCGCATCATTTTCTTGTACTTCTGCTCCGGCACCTCGTCGTTCCAAGCGATAGCCTCGTCATAGTGGCTCTGCTGGAGGGTGAGTCCTGCCTGAAGTGAGAACCAACGGGTAAACATCGCCTTACCCTCGATGTTCAATCCCAAGACCTTGGCTCCGTAGGCGTTGTAACGCTCCTGCACGGTGTTGCCTTGTGCATCGGGCTGGTCGAGCTGACGAAGGGCGAAGACATTGTTGAGGTCGGTATAGAATCCCTCTATCAAGAGATTGGTTTGCACATTGCCAAACTTATGATACAAATCGGCTGACACGCTGAAACTATTGGAGCGCTCCTCTTTCAGGTTATCCGCCAATACCGTAACCAATCGCTCGCCACCTACTACGCCAACGTGCAAATCCTCGTCGAAAGCTTGTGGAGCACGGAAGCCTCCTGCATAGGTAATGCGTAGGTTCACATTCTCCGTAGGATTGAAGCGAAGGTTGGCACGAGGACTAAAGATGACATGATCCACCAAGTTGTGCTTATCCAATCGACCGCCCAAGAGGAAGCTCCACTGCTTGTTCTTCCACTCGTTCTGGAAGAAGAAACTTCCGATGCGAACATCTTGCTTGAAGTTTCGGTCGTAACCCAGGATGACATCCTTCAAACCATCAAAGTTGTACTCTGCTCCAAGGGTCAGGTCGGATGGCATGAAGAGCAACTTATCGAACGAATGGACATACTGTGTTCCTGCCACATAAGTAAAGTCGTGGGTCGTACCGTATGCTTTCTCGGCAGTCTCCTTGTCTTCTTCCGTTCCCTCGCCGATACCACCATAGTAACTCTTGCGAGCCGTGGTCTGGAAAGAGAAATAAGCCGAAAGGCGATTCTTCTCATCGGGAGAATAGAAGTTGTAAGTGAGTCCACCACCCTGAATGTTATGCTCCACCTGCTCTGCGATGTTTGCCTCGTGAGGCGCTTGGTCGAGTTTGTTACCACCACGGCGGAACTCATGGATGCCGTGATACTGAAGGCTCAACTTAGAGTAAGGACTGAGACGGAGATAAGAATTGAGACCGAACGTCTGATTGTTCAACTCTGGCAACTCGGTGTATCCATCGCCATCATAATCATACCCCTGGCGAGTGCGAGTCTGCCCATAAGCATACACGCCCGCCTTGTTATCATCTGTAACCAAGGAGACATTGCCCGTCGTCACATTATCAAACGAGTTGGAACCACCCTGCGACATGAAAGTATGTCCGAAAGAAGCCGAATTGCGGATTGGCTCCTTGGTGATGATGTTGATGGTTCCACCGATGGCAGATGCGCCAAAGAGGGCAGAGCCTCCACCACGAACCACTTCCACACGGTCTATCATATTGGCTGGAATCTGTTCCAAACCATACACACCATTCAAGGAAGAGAACACTGGGCGAGAATCCACCAATATCTGGGAGTAGTGACCATCGAGACCATTGATGCGCACCTGGGTAAAGCCACAGTTCTGGCAGTTGTCCTCAGTACGCACACCAGGCTGGAAGTTGAGTCCTTGCGCCAAGCAAGTGGATTGTGTGATGTCAAAAAGTTTACCGCCAATCACATTCACCAAGTTTGGAGCCAATCTTCGTTGAGTCTCGTTTCGGTTGGCGGAAACGACTACCTCGTCGAGACTCAAATCGTTTGGGTTGAGACTGAAATTCAGCTCCTTGGTTGCATTCTTTCTGATGGTTACACTCTTCGACTGAGAAGTGTAGCCCATATACTTCGCCTCGATGATGAACGAACCTTCCGGCAAGTTCTTCAGGAAGAAGTGACCCGTCATATCAGTGGTCGTGGCGATGGTTGTTCCCTTCACCTGTATGATGACATAAGGCACATGCTCGCCCGTCTTGGCATCCACCACATGGCCATACACATTGGCATCCGTACTCTTGGCGATTTCCTCTGCATCCATTTCGTTATTCACAGGGGTTACGTCATTTCTCATAGGGCTTACTACCCCATCGTTGTTATCCTTTACAATACTATTATTCTTAATTTCGGCTGCTTGAGCCGCAAATGAGACTGTCAATGCGCCAGAAAGGAGCATCAACTGAAGATTCTTTGATTTCATTTTGCTTATTATCCTTTTTAAAAGTACACTTTATTCCTTAATCTTGATGCTTACAGCCTTGAGCTGCTGCCAACCCGCCTTGTCGGTTACACGTATCATGAAGTGATAATCGCCAGGATCAATGTCCTTAGGAATGGCAATATCAACCTTTGCATCATACGATTTCAAGCCCGATGGAATGGTCTGGTCTTGATTATACACCCAAGGATTCACAGGCGACTTCTTCTCGTCGAGCGGACAGTCGCCGGCAGAAGTGGAATGGGTATGATGGTCGAAGTTGTTGTGTATCTCGATATTGAAATTGCCGAGTTCTACATTATCCGTAAAAGTATAGCGGAAAGCGATGGTCTCGCCACGCTTGTATTGCTGGCAGTCAATAGGGTTTGGTAACTCACCGTCCACAATCTCTGGCTTCTCTTGGTCGTTGACCTTGGTGTTATCGTCGTCATCGCTTGAGCAAGAGGTCATGCTAACAGCTATGCCCATTGCTGTCGCAACGAAAAACATATATAATAAATAAAGTGTACTTCTTTTCATCGTTCTAATTTTATCTGATACCTAAATCTTTATTTCTTAGTAATCTGAATGCCATCGGCCTCTTCGGTAGTAGCGTTGCCGTTGGCATCGGTCACCGTGAAGTGGATATGATATTCACCCTCTGGAGCATCGGCAGGTATCTCTGGGTGCTCATGGAAGAGGACGGAAGTTTGACCGAGATACTTCTCGTCAGTATAAGTATAAACCTTCTCATACTTAGCTGCGGTATTATGGAACTCCACCTCTATCTTAGCTATCTTGTGAGGAGCCTCAATCTGTGCCTCCAAGTGCATCTTCTTGCCTATCACGGCCTTGTGACTATTATCTTCGCCCACTTCCTTGAAAGTGATGGCAGGAGCAGTCTTGTCAAGTGCCTTGACGGTAAGGTCGGAAGTAAAGGTAGTGCTCTGACCCAACTTGTCGGTTACGACAAAGGTAACTTTGTAAGCACCTGCGGCAGCATCGGCAGGAATGTCAAGATGCTCGTGGAAAGTGGTATTCTTCACACCGATGTACTTGCCTTCGGTATAAGATTTCTGAACGATGGTTGTCTTGCCATCAGCTGTGGCGATGGTTACGTCGATGCGAGCTATCAAGCCTTCTGCCTCCAAGTCACCCTCCAAGTGAAGGTCCTTACCAGCAGTGGCTTCCTTAGAGTTCTCCTCACCCACCTCTGCAAGGGCAGCAACAGGCTTGGCTACACTCTGCTTTGGGTCATCATCATCACTGCAAGATGCAAATACTAAACTAAAAACACAAAACAGCACAGAGGCTGCAAAAAACAATATCTTTTTCATTGTTGTTTACTTTTTATAATTGTTAAAGAATGTCCTGCCCCTATGAACAGAGGAAGGATTTAAAACATCCAGGAAACCATCGCCGAGAAATTCCTTCCTGGCTCAGGCACTCCTATCAGTCTGTAATAACTGGTGTGGTCGTAGTAGCGCTTGCCCAACAAGTTTTCTCCTCGCAGAGTAAGCTCCAACTGATTGCCGCCAATTTTGAACTTTTTCCCGATGCTGGCGTTCAAGAGTTGATGTCCCTTGGTCTTCTCCTCTGGCGGAACGATTCTATCTTGCGTTCCCACCACCTGCCATTCCAAAGCCACGAAACCCGATTTGGCTGGGTCTTGCGCTGGCAAGAGATAGCGAAGTTCGGCACGAGCCGACCATGGTGTGGAGAATGGAAGTCCATAACCTTTCTTCTCTCCGCTGAGCTGACGGGCATAAAGATATTCGCCATCAGCATCCAAGCGCAAACAAGGAAGAATCTTCCACGACACACTTGCCTCGAAGCCCCATCTCAGCACCTTAGCCTGTGTATAATAGTAGAGTTGCAAGCCCTCCTTATACTGAGGCGTAGGGTTGAGATAGATATAGTTGGGAAAATAATTGAGATAAGGCGTCAGTTGCACCGAAAGCACACCCCTTTCATAGACGATGCCCGCATCCACCTGATAGCTTTCCTCAGGCTTCAGACTCGTGTTTCCTTTCTCATATCTGAAGAGATTGTAATTCACTCCATCCATTCCCAACTCCTTGGCAATCGGCATACGGAAGCTCTTGCCCACATTGAGTTTGAGCACCCAGTCGCCCAACATTCGGTTTACGCCCACCGACCAAGTGAGGCTGTTGAAGCTACGACTCAGATTGGCAGAACGCTCCATGTAAGCGGAATCACCTTGTTGCACGGTGCCGTCCGTGGCAGAAGCGGTGGTCGAAGCCCTCAGCGGTGTCTTGTACCAATCGTGATAGCTGTGAATCCTCACGTTTCCACGGTCGAATCTCGCCCCAGCGGTCAAGCTGAGTTTATCGCTCAACTCCCACTTGTCCATGGCAAAGACACCAAACGCCAACTGCTCAAAGTCGGGCAAAATGAATCCCCACCCTCCTCGGCGATTACGCTGGTACTCGACGTTGGCTCCTGCTTGAAGCGCATGCTTTCCCATCTGCTGCGTCGCCTTTACATGGGCAGAAAACGTTTGCTTCGTAAAGCTTCTCTCCAAGGTATTCGCCGGTATCGGCATATAGCCATGAGATACGGGTTCGGAAAGCTCTCGCTGTCGGTTGTTCTGATAGGCGAAGTTGCCTTCCAGCATACCATCCGTCCAACTCCAGTCGGTATGATTGGATACCAAGAGATGGTTGACGGTATGATAAGGCAAGTCGATGTCGCGACGCGAACTATCATAGTCGATGTCCGACAATCTCACCTCCAGTCCGTGGGCATTGGCAAAGAAACCAGCCTTCGTATTCACATCGGCGATACGAAAAGAGGTATTCCACCCATCCCCGGCATAACCGAGCATCAGGTTTCCATCCAGTTCTCGACCCGCCGTGTTGCGAAGGCGCTGGTCCTTGAGTTTGATCCAGTAGGAGTAATACTCGATGCTGTCGGTAGGGACTTTGCTGTCGGCATAATCCACCCATGTGGCATTTACCTTGTACCAAAACTTACCGTTCCTGCCCATCAGGCGAACCGAAGAGCCTATCGACTCATTGTTGGTTCTGCCGAAGAGATTCACCTGTCCGGCAAACTTCTTCATCGGGATGGTGTTACTCCTCAGGTTGATGACACCACCAATGGCATCAGAACCATAAGTGAGCGAAGCAGGACCCTTGACGACCTCAGCTTGGTCGATGGCATACTGGTCTATCTCCAGACCATGGTCATCGCCCCATTGCTGTCCCTCGTGCTTGATGCCATTCTCAGCCACCAATACCCGATTGAATCCCAAGCCACGAATCACCGGCTTCGACTCTCCCGAACCTACGCTCATCGCCTGTACACCAGGCAATCTACTCAGCGTCTGCATCAGCGAGCCGCTGAAATTTTCTTCTATGAATTGTTTGTTTGCCCTCACCACATTGAGGGCTGACTTCATCTGTACTTCTTTGTTGGAGCTTCCGCTTACTACAACTTCATTTAGGGACACACCGTCCCTCATCATCCGCTTGATACTGTCTGCCTGAGTGAAGGAGATAGGCTCAGCACTTGACGTAAGCGCATGACATAAGTTGATGAAAAGAGGAAGCGCAAAAAATGCTAACTTCTTATTTCTCATCATAAATCTTTGATTTTGGTTTGATTAACCATCAAAAAACTAAAAAGACAGAAGTACAGGTGGAGCACGTGTGGAATGAATGTCGCCTTGGCGAGTCTTGGCAAATGGACAAGACACAACGAAAGCGACGTGAACCATAGCAACGAATACGGCTATGTGAACGATGGTAGGCACCACGTATGGCAAACTATGCAGATGGCAGAGCACACACTCGTGCATGAAATTCTGCTCGGCAGTGAGGTGACCGTCGTGGTGAATGTGATGCGCACAGTCGTAACAATAGGACGTAGCGGCACTGCCCTCCGCCTCCGAGTGGTGGTGGAAGGTAATGGCGAGCATCATTGGTAGATACACCAACATCAGCAGCCACGCAAACCTCATTCTTCTATTGTCAAGATGACGCATATGTGCAAAAGTAACACTATTTTTTGAAACCACCATCAAACATCAAGGATTTTATCTATTTTTTAGCAATTATAAAGATTCGGAAATATTTGTTTAGACATACCCTATGAGAGAAAGCACAAGTTACCCCACACTTGCATCATATCACGGGTCTCGAGATAGCGAAGTTATGAACAACCTCCGAAACATTGTGGAAAAAGTTTTCTAAAGAATGACGGATACTGCAAAGAATTTGATACATAAAAGCAAAATGTTTTCGAATAAAAGCAGTACCTTTGCAGAAGATTTCTGTGCAAGAGATTTCCTTACAAGGCAAGATTTCCTTACAGAAGATTTTTTTAATATAAAAGATTTGATAAAACAACGACAATGAAAAAGATGAGAACCCTTATCCTCGCCATCAGCGCTATGCTCGCTCTTGGCACAAACGCAAAGACCGAACTTACCACCGTACAGGGAGACCACGGCAAGCTCGACGTAAAGATCCAGACTCCTGACGATCCTGCAGAGTTGGCTAAAGCAGCAAAAAACAACAAAAAGGGGAAGAAAGCCAAAAAGAATGACAAAGTAGCAAACGCAGAGACGATGAAGAAGTATCCTCTCCTTGTGCTTTGCCACGGTTTCGGCGGCAACAAGGAGGGAAAGCTCTTCGACTGCCTCGTGGATAGCCTCAACAAGAAAGGCATCGCCGTGCTCCGCTTCGACTTCAATGGCCATGGCAAGAGCGAGGGCAAATTCGAGGATATGACCGTACCTAACGAGATAGAAGATGCCAAGTGCATCTTGCGATATGCTTCCTCACTGCCTTGGGTCAGCGAGATTGCACTGGGTGGTCACTCCCAGGGTGGGGTGGTTTCAGCCATGACGAGCGGACAGCTTGCCGCCAAGCCAGAGCAAGACATCAAGCCTATCTCCGCCGTGGTGCTCCTAGCCCCAGCTGCAGTTTTAAGAGATGATGCATTGAGAGGCAACACCTTCGGCAAGATGTACGACCCCAAGAATCCTCCTGCCAAGATAGAGATGTGGGGCGGCAAATATCTGGGTGGCAACTATATTCGCACCGCCGTCAATCTGCCTATCTATGAGACAGCAATGAATTACCAGGGTCCTGAGTGTATCCTCCATGGCGATGCAGACCGCATCGTACCTTACACCTACGGCCTGCGTTTCCACTACCTCAACAAACAGAGCGAATGGCACTTGATGACCGATGCCGACCATGGTTTCAGCAACCAAGAAGAGAAGAGCGCACATATCGCCAGCGAGTTTTTGGCAAAAACACTTGGTAGTTTCAAAAAATAATCTTACCTTTGTCACCATAAAACAATAACATAACACCATAAATTATGATGACAATCGAAGAATACAGAGCAGCCATTTTGCAATGCCTGCTCGAAGCCAAGAACGAGGATGGCACTCCTGCCATCGAACCCAAGGAGGCACAGGAAGCGCTCAACGGTTTTACCGATGATGAGTTGCAAGACGGAATCCTCTGGAACACGCCACAAGATGTGGCGGATATTATACTCGAAGGATAAAAGTTATTTGCGAAATAGCTTGGTGAATAACAATAAAAAAGGAACAAAGACCAGAGTAAGTCTTTGCTCCTTTTTTTATTGTTATTTTCTAAAACAAACAGATTCTATCTAGCAATAAACTTCTTCCCATTACGGATATACATCTGTCCAGATATGGTATTGTCTACCTGCTGTCCCAGAAGGTTATAAATCTTGCCATCTTTCACAACCATGGTTTTAACTACTCTTACACCCGTTGCGATTTGTTCATAAGTGAAAGTAATTCTAGCCATGATTTGCTTGTTCTTACCTTTGGCATCTACATCTGAACTTGTAATATTAGAGTTGTCGAAAGCCATCTGAATACTCTTCGTTGCCGAGAAGCCTTTTAGCTCAAGACTTGCAGGACTCTGACCAGCAGTTCCACCAGGCAGAGTGAACTTGCTTGCCAACACAGAGTTTTCACTTCCGTCTATATAGACACCAGTCATATAGATGGAACGATCTGCTGTAGTTGATGCATTATTGCTATATCCCTCTACAGTGAGACCAGTAATGCGATACCCTTCATTGACGGCGAAGCTAATGGTTTCACCATTGTTCTGTGTTCGCATCTTGATGTAACCATTAGAAGTACTAGCTGTCAACTCACCATTTTCGCCAGCAGTATAACAAGTACCCTTGATGATTGCCTTATCTTCTGCCGGTGCCTTCACCTCCTCAGAACCCGACGTAGGTTTCTCTACCTGCACCTTCTCCGGTGCATGACTCTTGGTCTGGGTTACATATGTAGTGCCATCAATTCCCAAATAGTCTGGTAGATAATAGCCCAGATGAGGCGGTTGGTTGTAAGATGAGTTCTGCCAAACGATGCCCATACGATATACATGGTCTTCCATTAAGCATGGCACCTTGTACTTGGTTGGCTCAGGAGTAGAGAAAATCATGATTTTACAAGTAGGGGAAGTGTAATCTTCCTCATGTTGGAACATGATGAGCTCCTCTCGCCAGTCACCCAACAAGTCCGCTTGCAGACAAGGAGTCGCCTTGGTCGTATTGCAAGCGTCAGGAGTGCCATAATCATAGAAACTTTGGAATGTAACAATACTCTTGGTCGCTGTATTATAATTTTGTATACGAGGCGAATAATCACCCGTAGATGTACTGTATCGGCCATCGAAAGTTTGGTCGTAAGGGTCACCCGTCCAATAGATGCGGAAATTGGTATCGCCTTTTTTTGCTAGCACGATGTTACCCGTAGCACAATCCCGAATATTACTATCAGTGGAAGACCAGAACTCATAACCTCTATTGGCAGGAATAAAGTCTGCTGCCAAACCACGGCCATTGTCTCGATCGCCTGTGGCTACAGTCAAGAACTCACCCGTTGTGGCATCATGCACGTCATATCCATAACCACCTCCTGCTTCTTCATGAGGCATCATCACTTCCAAGCCTGGACGATCTGGGCACAAATCAGCAAGATGGATGGCATCACCATGTCCCTTGCCTGTGGAACAAAGCAACTTGCCGTCATATCCTATGGTTGCAGAACCGATGCAGATGTCATCATATCCATCATTATTCACATCACCCACTGAGATGCCATGCACTCCCTGTCCAAAGCTAGAAGAGTCGGTTCCAGAGCTGAGTAGATTACCTTTTCCATCCACCACTTCCCATTTACCGCTCAATCCTTTATGCAACCAACGTGTAGAAAGTTGCTTGCCATCCCAATCAACAGCCCAAAGGAAACAGTTCTTGTAATAACCACGCTGGAAAATGGCAGAAGGCAATTTGTCCTGCCCATCAAGATAGGCCGCACAAGCATTGAAGCGCTCCGAGCGATTACAATTGCTATCGCCAAAGAAACTCGAATTTGCGGTAGCTGACTGAGGGAAGTCCACCCCAGAACGGCTAGGCGAATACCAAATGGTATGCATCGCTTCTCCAGTCTCACCATTGAAAACTGTCAGAAACTCCTCTCCGCCTGTCACACGTCCTTTGCTATTCACATAAGTCTTAGAATTATCCACTGCCTGGATAGTGACATCACCAGCCTCTGTCACATATTTTCCCTTACCATCGGTAGAACCATTGGCTGTCTTGCAAATCAGCTCGGCCTTTCCATCACCATCAAAGTCATAGACCACCATCTGAGTGGTATGATTTCCCGATCGGATATTCAAGCCGAGATTGATGTCCTTCTCCCAAAGAGGAGTACCATCCATGCGATAAGCACTGATGATAACAGGTGAAGAATAGCCATCCTTTCCACTGTCTCGCTGATTGTCGGGCAACCACTTCAGAATCAGCTCATAGTTACCATCGCCATCCACGTCGCCCACAGCCATGTCGTCAGGGCGGTATCTACCCGTCGTATTACCACTCTTGATGCTAGCCGGACGCCTTACATCGAAGCTGGTAAACATATTGTCCCAAGCTGTAGTCTCACTACTTTCTCCCTCAGAGCTTACCACACGATAAGTATCGCCCGAGCGTCCATTCGCATCCAAATAATTGGTTACATCAGAGATGGCGCCAGCCACTTTCTTGCCATTACGATAGACATCAAAGGAGAGCGACTTAGCATCCGACTTCAAGGAGCGCCAAGACACCAAAATGCCCTGACTCGTCTTAACGGCTACAGGCGCACGATTCAGTTTCTCACTAACCTGTTGCGCCGAGGCGGTGGTCAATGACAACGCTGCCAATGTAGCAGCAAAGAGTAATTTTGTTTTCATTTTTTAGGTCGATGTTTTAGATTGATTAATTTTCTGCCTATCGAGGCTGCATCCAACAAGGATATGCCTCAAGTTTGCTTTCTTGGGTGCAAATGTAATAAAAAAAACAATAATAAGCAACTTTTCCTTGCATTATTTATACTTTTTCTTTGCACAATTCAATTATTATTCGTAAATTTGCAGCCGCTTATGCTTAAGGGGCGGAAAAGCTCGAAAAAATAGCATTGGATTAAAAGATATTTTACCGGTAAAAAGAATATAAGATAATGAAGATAGAAAACGAAATCATCAGCTCGGTCATCGCTGCGGTGAAGGAGCTTTATGGGCAGGACGTGCCTGAGAAGATGGTAGCCCTGCAGAAGACCAAGAGTAATTTCGAAGGTAACCTTACCCTCGTCGTATTCCCTTTCCTCAAGATGTCGAAGAAGAAACCTGAGGATACTGCACAGGAAATCGGTGAGTACTTGAAGAAGAACTGCGCCAATGTCATCGCAGACTTCAACGTGGTAAAGGGTTTCCTCAACCTTTCTATCGCTCCTGCCGCTTGGGTAGGACTCTTGAACACCATCCATGCCGACGCTAAGTTTGGTGAGAAGCCTGTTACTGAGAACAGCCCACTCGTCATGATCGAGTACTCTTCTCCTAACACCAACAAGCCTCTCCACCTCGGTCATGTGCGCAACAACCTCCTCGGTTGGTCTTTGGCACAGATTATGGAGGCGAACGGCAACAAGGTGATCAAGACCAATATCGTAAACGATCGTGGTATCCATATCTGCAAGTCTATGCTCGCTTGGCTCAAGTGGGGCAACGGCGAGACTCCTGAGACTTCGGGCAAGAAGGGCGACCACCTCATCGGCGACTACTATGTGGCTTTCGACAAGCACTACCGTGAGGAAATCGCACAGCTCAAGGAGCAGTATATGAAGGATGGCATGGACGAAGAGGCTGCCACAGAGAAGGCTAAGAACGAGGCTCCGCTCATCAAGGAGGCTCACGCAATGCTCGTAAAGTGGGAGCACAACGACCCTGAGGTTCGTGCCCTTTGGAAGAAGATGAACAGTTGGGTATATGCCGGCTTCGACGAGACTTACAAGATGATGGGCGTAAGTTTCGACAAGATATATTATGAGTCAAACACTTACCTCGAAGGTAAGAAGAAGGTAGAGGAAGGCTTGAAGAAGGGGCTCTTCTTCCGCAAGGACGACAACTCTGTTTGGGCTGACCTCACTGCAGATGGTCTCGACCAGAAACTCTTGCTCCGCAGTGATGGTACTTCCGTCTATATGACCCAGGACATCGGTACAGCTGAGCTTCGTTTCAAGGATTTCCCTATCGACAAGATGATTTACGTAGTAGGCAATGAGCAGAACTACCACTTCCAGGTACTCTCCATCTTGCTCGACCGCCTCGGCTTCAAGTGGGGCAAGGACTTGGTTCACTTCTCTTACGGTATGGTGGAGTTGCCTAATGGTAAGATGAAGAGCCGCGAGGGAACCGTAGTGGATGCCGACGACTTGATGGCAGAGATGATCAAGGACGCTCGCCAGACCTCTGACGAACTCGGTAAGTTCAAGGACATGAGCGAGGAAGAGCGCCAGGAGATTTCACGCATCGTGGGTCTCGGTGCCTTGAAGTACTTCATCTTGAAGGTGGATGCTCGCAAGAACATGCTCTTCAACCCAGAGGAGAGTATCGACTTCAATGGTAACACGGGTCCATTCATCCAATACACCTACGCTCGTATCCGTAGCATCATGCGCAAGGCAGCAGCCGAGGGCATCGAGATTCCTGCACAGCTCGGCGCTGACGCTCCTATCAACGAGAAGGAGATCGACCTCATCCAGAAGATGAACGACTTCGCCACAGCAGTAGCCGACGCTGGCAACAACTACAACCCTGCCGGCATCGCCAACTACTGCTACGAGTTGACCAAGGAGTTCAACCAGTTCTACCACGACTACAGCATCCTGAATGCTGAGAGCGAGGCTGAGAAGACCACCCGTCTGGTGCTCGCCGCCAACATCGCCAAGATCTTGAAGAACGGTATGGCTCTGCTCGGCATCGAGGTTCCAGAGAGAATGTAATTATCTAGGTAGATAAGGAGTTATGGAGTGAAAGAAACTATGCTTTACTTCATATTCCCTTCAAAATATAATAACCTACAATTTAAGAAAGAATATTGACTATTGACAAATAATGAGCAGCCCCAGAGCCAGACTCTGGGGATTGCTCATTTGCTTTTTATAGACGAATGTTCTTATTTATAATTAAGGTATAAGAAAGAAGAAACATGAGTAACATGCCAGTAAATCCTCCTTCGTGGAGAAATGACACCGTATTACCCTTGCCTAATGAGGTAAGGGCGAACGCTTGGGCGGTGGACGCTGCCTGTTCGGGCAACCCAGGTCCGATGGAATATCAGTGCATCGACCTTCAGACTGGTGCGCAAGTTTTCCACTATGGTCCTATCCACGGTACCAACAATATCGGCGAGTTTCTTGCCATCGTCCATGCCCTGGCACTGATGCAACAGAAGGGCATCACCGACAAGGTAATCTATAGCGATAGCGTAAATGCACAGCTCTGGGTGCAGAAGAAGCAATGCAAGACCAAGCTGGAGCGCAATGCCAAGACCGAACAACTCTATCAGATCATCGCCAGAGCCGAGAATTGGCTCCGCACCCACAACGTCACAACACCTATCTTTAAGTGGGAAACCAAGAAATGGGGAGAGATACCTGCCGACTTCGGAAGAAAAGGATAATCTACACTTCGTGAGAGATCGTGTTATAAGTCACCTCCAATGCACCTCAAAAGGGCAATCAACCCGACTTATGACACATCCTTACGTGCTTAATTAATGTAAAAAGCTCATAAAAAGCCTTATATTTTCTAGTAAAGAACGCAACCTAACGATAAAATCCGTATATTTGCAAAATAAAGCTACGCGCAAAATCAGTAACAACAACTTAAAATTCACAATTATGAAAAAGACCTTATTATTGGCAGTCCTGGCACTGTCTTCATTCAGCGCATTCGCACAAAGCCGAGTAGGAACTACAACTATTCAGCCTAAGATAGGATTGAACGTATCGACCGTAGGTGATGCAGATTGGAAAGCAGGCTTCGCCTTCGGTGCAGAGTTGCAGCATCAGTTTAGCAGAAAAGCAGCCATTGCAGGAGGCTTGATTTACTCTTTCCAAGGAGCGAAATATGATGGCTACGACCACGATTATACATGGAATCCTGGTTATCTTAATATCCCAGTTACTCTTAATTATTATGTAGCAAAAGGATTCGCACTCAAGGCTGGTCTTCAGCCTGGCTTTATGGTCAGCAAGGATGATGCAAAAGAAGTAAACACCTTTGACCTTGCCGTACCGGTAGGTTTGTCGTATGAGTTCGACAATTTTGTATTGGATGGTCGTTATAACATCGGTGTGACCAAAGTGCCAAAGCATGGCGGCGATGGCTATACCAACGTTATCCAATTGACCATAGGCTACAAGTTCAAGTTGTAACCAAAGGAGTCTGAGAACACGGAACTCGCAAAATTTCCCTTCACCCTTCACCATATCGCCGAAATCCCTAGTGTTTATCGGCATTTTGAGGGGTGAAGGGTGGTGAAGGGTAGGTGAAGGGTTGACACAAGCCCTTCACCGCCTTACGCATCTATAATCCAGCATGTTAGACTATATAGGTGAAAGGTGATGGGTAATTCACAAACTAGTCTTCATACCCATGCAAAATGGAAGAAAGAACTCCCTTTTCTCATATTTATTACCTTTGTCTTTTTGCCTCTACTAGGGCAACATATTGCCTAGGCGAGGGCGATATTTTGCCTAGGCGAGGGCAAAAAGCTGCCCCAGAAAGGGCGAAAAGCTGCCTTCGAAGGGGCAAAAAGCGATCACTAAAAATTTGAAAATCTCCTATCGTCGCTTTGTTCCCCTAAGGTAGCCTATCGCAAGATGGCTAGTAATCGGTGATATAGCCTTTGGTAAACATATCATACGACAGAGCCTCCAATTCTGAGAGCGTCATGTGCTCCACGGCATGCTCTATCTTGCGAATCAACTCGTCTCTCTTGAAATCATCGTTATCAGTCAAACGCGATGTAAATCTATTGCTCATCGTTTATCAATGTTAAGTGTTAAATGTTAAGTTGGGCATATGCCATCAATATACTTCACGATACATATTCAGCAAATTCGCTCGTAGGTGTCGATGATGTTTCTATCATACGCCTCGTGGCGAATAAGTTTTACATTCTGAGGAAGCTTGGGTGCTCTGGTTCCGCTAGTTACAACGTTTTCCACAGTTGTGGATAAATTGGTTTCCACTCGGATCTCGTCCCAAAGTCCCGCGTCGAGGAAAGCCTGGTGGGTGATGGCTCCGCCCTCCACTATCAGCGATTGCACCTTATTATTATATAAGTACTCCATGATTTGATGGAGTACAGACTCGTTGCCCTTGGAGAAATCCAACCCCTCGAAGCAAGGATGGTTGCGGTCGATGACGAGGCGCATCGGGTTCTTGCCGCTCCAATCTCTTACGTTGAGCTGACTATGGTCCCGCTCGTCAGTGACTCTCCCCACGAGGATGGCATCGTTCTCGGCACGGAGCTTATGCGAGAGCATCTTGGTGAACGGCGTGGAAATCGCCATTCCATGATACGCATCATCAAGGAAACCATTCGCCGTTTGGCACCATTTCAAGATGATGTATGGTCGCTGATGGGTGTTGTAGGTGATGAAACGCTTGTTGAGTTCCAGGCATTCTGCCTCCAATACGCCCACCGTCACTTCGATGCCTGCCTCACGTATCTTCTGGATACCTCTGCCCTGTACCTTGGCGAAGGGATCTACGCATCCACAAACACATCGGCGAACGCCTTTTCTGATAACCAAGTCGGCACAAGGAGGGGTCTTGCCATAATGCGAACAAGGTTCGAGGCTCACATAGATGGTTGCCTCGTGCAACAGATGCTCATCCTCGGGTTTCACCGAAGCAAAAGCATTTACCTCGGCATGTCCCTCGCCACAGCGCACATGATACCCCTCGCCGATGATTCGCCCATCGGCACTCACGATGACAGCCCCTACCATCGGGTTGGGCTTGGCGTTCTGCCTACCATTTTTCGCCAACTGCAAGCAGCGGCGCATATACATTTCATCAATTTCTTTCTGACTCATAGCATTTTTCTGCATTAATGTTACTCACTTTCGATAAAAAAGCGTACCTTTGCGGTATGAAAACGTATCAGCAACTTTGGCAATCCCTCACCCCCCTGTATGATGCAGGCGAAGCGCAAGCTATCGTCCGCACGGTACTCGACGTGAAGTATGGAATGACCTTAACCGACGTAATCTGCGGCAAAGTTAATGAATTATCCGCAGACGAGGGCATAAAACTCGAAGAAATTGTTGTAAGGCTGCAAAAAGGCAAGCCTGTTCAGTATATTCTGGGACAAGCCGACTTCACAGGAAGGACCTTCCATGTGGAGCCGGGCGTGCTGATTCCGAGGCCTGAAACGGCAGAACTTTGCCATTGGATAGCAGAGGATGGCAAAAAGGAAGAAAGTTTAGGAAGTGTGTCTTCGAAAGATATGAAAAAACAAATTCTCGACATTTGCACAGGGTCTGGCTGCATCGCCATCACGCTAGCCTTGGATTTTCCCGATGCAGAAGTCACAGGGTGGGATATTTCCGAGGATGCCCTCCGCATCGCTCAAGAAAATACCGAAACCTTAGAAGCCAAGAACGTAACCTTGGAGCACCGGGATGCCTTGTCTCTTCCAGAAGAGAAAGAGACATGGGACATCATCGTAAGCAATCCTCCTTATATCTGCGAGAAAGAAAAGGCAGACATGGCAAAGAATGTCTTGGATTACGAGCCGAGCATCGCCCTCTTCGTACCCGACGAAGACCCACTAAGGTTCTATCGAGCCATCGCTGAGTTTGCTTCCTTGCATTTGCACCACAAAGGCTTGCTCTACTTTGAAATCAACCCTCTCTATGAAAAAGAAACAAGAGAAATGCTCGAAGGGTTCGGCTTCAGAGACATCGAGACTAAGGAAGATTCTTTCGGGAAAAAGAGAATGATGAGAGCAGTTTGGGCCTAGAAGGAAACGGGCTGAAAGCCCAAAAGCACCTAGCCCAGGGCAACGCCCTGGGTAATAAAGACATATAGTAATGCGCCCTGAAAGGGCAAAAGCATTATCCATCAGAAAGCATAAATTAAAAGCACAATGGAATACGAAAGTTACAACAAGCCACGTCGTGCGAAGAAGCCGATGACTGAGCAACAGGCGCTCCTAAAACTCACCACCCTCTGCACCCAGTCGGAGCATTGTTCGCAAGAGATGCTCGACAAGATGAAAAAGTGGGAACTACCCGAGGATGCCATCGCCCGCAACATGCAGTTTCTCACCGAGAAGAAGTTCATCGACGACGAGCGATATGCTCGCTTCTTCATCAACGACAAGATAAAATACAATAAGTGGGGCCACCGCAAGGTGGAACAAGCCCTCTGGATGAAGCATATCCCGAAAGAAATCTCCGACCCCATCTTTGCGGAAATCGAAGACGATGAGTACATGGAGACCCTTCTGCCTCTGATGAAGAGCAAGTACAAGACCATCAAGGCAAAGAATGACTACGAGCGATCCATGAAACTCATCCGTTTCGCCATGGGCAGGGGCTTCAGCTTGGATGTAATACATAAATGCATCGACAGGATGAAAGAAGAGGATTTAGGAGACTTTGCGACCGACGACGATTTTTAAAATTTTCAAGACAAAAAATCAAGATAAAAACTTTCAACTTAATGCAGCCCAGCTTATTAGGGAAAATCATCGACCTATTCTTCCCCCGATTCTGCATAGAATGCGGCAATCGCCTTGTGGGGTCGGAAGAGATGCTCTGCGCATCCTGCCTCATCAGCTTGCCTTACACCAACACTTGGGCAGACTTCTATGAGAACGAGATGGCAAAGATGTTCTGGGGACAAATCCCCATCGAACGAAGCGTCGCCCTATTCCGCTACCAAAGCCATTCCTTGCCTAGCAACATCATCTACAAGCTCAAATACTTCGACCGCCCGGAAGTAGGAACCTACATGGGACGACTCATCGCCCAAAAAGGGCTAGGCCAGTCTAACATTCAAAAGTCGGGAACCGACTCCTCCAACTTGTTCGAAGGAATCGATGCCATCATTCCCATTCCCCTCACCCCAAAGAGGCAGAAGCATCGTGGGTACAACCAAAGCGAGATGATAGCCCAGGGCATCCAGGAATTGACGGGGCTGCCCATCATCACCGATGCCGTGAAGCGCATCGTGTTCACGGAAAGCCAGACTCACAAAGACCGCTGGCAAAGGCTAGAGAACGTGAAACATGTATTCCAACTCGCCGACTGTTATCATCTCGGCAAAGAAAAGCACCCGATTAGCGACCTTGCCGGCAAGCATCTCCTCATCATAGATGATGTATGTACCACTGGTGCCACCATCATCGCCTGCTGTAAGCAGCTAATGAAAGTAGGCGAAATGAAATTCAGCGTGGTTTCCATTGGATGGACTCACGAATAATCGAAGGTGCTTACGATTAAAAAATATATAATAATTCACCCATTTATGCATGATACTCAGAAAATTGTGCTATCTTTGCACCTAAATAATCATTTAATCCTTTATAATTATGGACAAACTGAAGAAAGAATTCGCATCTAAGTTATTGAAAGTAAAGGCTATCAAATTGCAGCCTAATGACCCTTTCACATGGGCTTCTGGCTGGAAGTCTCCATTCTATTGCGACAACCGCAAGACCCTCTCATTCCCAGAACTCCGCAACTATGTGAAGCTCGAACTCGTTCACGCCATCTTGGAGCAGTTCCCAGAGGCTGACGCTGTGGCTGGTGTTGCCACTGGAGCCATCGCACAGGGTGCCTTGGTTGCCGACGAGTTGAACTTGCCTTTCGTTTACGTTCGTTCAAAACCAAAGGATCACGGTATGCAGAACCTCATCGAGGGTCAGCTCGACCCTAAGGCAAAGGTGGTTGTGGTAGAGGACTTGATTTCCACCGGCGGCAGCTCGCTGAAGGCTGTAGAGGCTCTCCGCAAGAACGGCAACGAAATCGTGGGCATGGTGGCTAGCTACACTTACGGCTTCCCTATCGCCGAGCAGGCTTTCAAGGATGCCAACGTGAAACTCGTTACTTTGACCGATTATGAGCACGTGGTGGCAGAGGCTCTTGAGACTGGCTACATCAAGCAGGAAGACGTAGAATTGCTCCACGAGTGGCGCAAGGACCCAGCCAACTGGAAGAAGTAATTTTTAAACAAGAAGCAAAGGAGTGAAAGAAGTTTAGGAGTTAAGACAAAGTCTTAATACTTATAATCGGTTCGCATCATGCTGAAAAAGCATTTGTCTTAACTCCTTTAACTCCTAAACTCCTTTAACTCCTAAACTATATGAGTACAAGTACATTCGAAAGTAACATCAAGCAGATTCCTCACAAACAGGAAGTTGTTTTCAACACTTTGAGCGACCTCAACAACTTGCAGATGCTCAAGGAAAGATATGAACAGGTGAAGGACCAAATCCCTGAGGACAAGCGCAAGGAGATGGAGAAAATCAAGGACCTGAAGTTTGATAGCGACAGCATCTCTATCACAGCCCCTATGGTTGGCGAGGTGAAGATGCGCATCATCGACCGAGAGGCTCCGAAGACCATCAAGTTTGAGACCGAGAACAGCCCGGTCCCATTCAACTTCTGGATTCAACTGCTCCCAACGGGCGAATTCTCTTGCAAGATGAAACTCACCATCAAGGCAGAGCTCAACATGTTTATCAAGGGTATGGTGAAGAAGCCATTGCAGGAAGGCATCGAGAAGATTGCCGACGCACTGGCGATGATTCCTTACCAAGACTAATAAAAGATACAATTATGGCACATAAACTTTGGGAAAAGAACTTTGAAGTAAACAAGGAAATCGAACGATTCACCGTGGGCCGCGACCGCGAGTTAGATCTCTACCTCGCCAAGTACGACGTATTGGGTAGCATGGCTCACATCACCATGCTCGAAAGCATCGGCTTGCTGGAGAAAGACGAGCTGACCCAGCTCCTTGCCGAACTGAAGAAAATCTACGCCATCGCCGACAAGGGCGAGTTCGTCATCGAAGACGGCGTGGAGGATGTTCATTCCCAGGTAGAGCTGATGCTCACCCAGAAACTGGGCGACATGGGCAAGAAAATTCACTCGGGTCGCTCACGCAACGACCAGGTGTTGGTAGATTTGAAACTCTTCACTCGCCATGAGCTGAAGGAAATCGTCGATGCCGTAAAAATTCTCTTCGACGAGTTGATTCAGAAGAGCAACCAGTATAAGGACGTGCTGATGCCAGGTTATACCCACCTTCAGGTGGCGATGCCTTCATCTTTCGGCTTGTGGTTTGGCGCATACGCCGAAAGCCTCGCCGACGACATGCTCTTCCTCCAGGCTGCTTATCGCATGACCAACCGCAACCCTCTCGGAAGCGCAGCAGGTTACGGCAGCTCATTCCCATTGAACCGCACCATGACTACTGAACTTCTCGGTTTCGACAGCATGGACTACAATGTGGTCTATGCACAGATGGGCAGAGGAAAGATGGAGCGCAACGTGGCTTTCGCCATGGCTACCGTGGCAGGAACCTTGGCAAAGATGGCTTTCGATGCCTGCATGTTCAACTGTCAGAACTTCGGTTTCGTCAAGTTGCCTAAGGAGTGTACCACTGGTTCGAGCATCATGCCTCACAAAAAGAACCCAGACGTATTTGAGTTGATCCGCGCAAAGAGCAACAAGATACAGAGTCTTCCTCAGCAGATTATGCTCATCATGAACAATCTGCCAGTGGGCTACTTCCGTGACCTCCAGATCATCAAGGAAGTGTTCCTCCCTGCTTTCGACGAGTTGAAGGACTGCCTCCAAATGGCAGCTTACATCATCAACAAGATGGAGGTGAACGAGCATATCCTCGATGACCCTCGTTACGACCCTATGTTCTCTGTAGAGGAAGTGAACCAACTTGCCGCCAACGGAATGCCATTCCGTGACGCCTACAAGAAGGTGGGACTGGAAATCGAGGCTGGCGAATTCAAGCCAAACAAGAACATCCACCACACCCACGAGGGAAGCATCGGCAACCTTTGCAACGACAAGATTCAGGCACTTATGGAGCATACCCTCTCCGAGTTCCACTTCGAGCGCATGGAAGAGGCGGAGAAAAAACTTCTGAAATAAAAAACGAAGAGTGAAGTACCCAAATGCTTTTATACTCAAAACAAGAAAAATGAAGCAAGAACATTCCTATATATATAATAAGGTGAAGAGCATGGCTAGCACAGTCATGCTCTTCGTCTATTGGAGCATACTTGGAATTGCCCTGCAAAGCCTCAGTTCATGCGATGCAGAGAACAGCATCAGCACCCGCTATCCATGTAAATTCGTTTTCAACACTAACCTGCATCCCGGAACAGACATGGAGACCGCTCTCAATGGAAGTGGCATCTATGCCATGGTCAGCGCCAAAAAGGGAAACGGAGCCTGGATTATCTACACCACCCTCAACGACGGAAAAAGCCATACCAACCAAATCACACTCACTACCGCCAAAGAAAACTATGCCGACTACAACTATATGGGAGCAGGCAAGAACGCCAAAGATGCAACCAAAAATGGTTTCATACTTGGCAAGACCAACTTTTCCGGCTATATCGCTTGGGATCGCCAATGCCCCAACTGTATCACCCAAAATGGCAGCACCAACTTCCCCCTGGAATGGACAGGCAATCGCCAATCGGTGATTTGCGAGAAGTGCAAACGTGTGTATTCATTGGAAACGGGAGCCATTACCAGTGGTGGACAAGGCAAAGAAGATGAAGCTTTGATGCGATACCAAGTATCTTACGGAGGTATCGGCAGCATCTTGAAAGTGGGTAACTAGCCACTTTCAAGCCTATACACGGCATGAATTCTTCGCAAAAAGAAAGAATTTGGAAGAATTTGAAAGTTTTTTATCTTAAAATTTGTAAATCTTTTGGCAGTTACAAGAATTTATACTACCTTTGCACTCGCAATTAAGTAATGCGGAAATAGCTCAGTTGGTAGAGCACGACCTTGCCAAGGTCGGGGTCGCGGGTCCGAGTCCCGTTTTCCGCTCCAACTCTAACGTTTACCATGCCGCAATGGTGGAATTGGTAGACACGAGGGACTTAAAATCCCTTGGCCAGTAATGGCTGTGCGGGTTCGAGTCCCGCTCGCGGCACTTTATTTTTTCCTCTTATGAAAAAACTCGCTTATATCCTCATATTTATTTCAACCCTCTTACTTACATCTTGTGGTGTTAGCAGTGGATATTTTAAGCTTGAAGGTAAGCTGCTCAATCTCAATCAAGGAGAATTTTATGTATATAGTCTTGATGGAGGCATCGAAAATGTCGACACCATCAAGGTTGTGGGTGGTCGTTTCACTTACGAAACTCCTTGCCACGATGATTGCACCCTCATGCTTGTTTTCCCTAATTTTTCGGAACAACCCATCTTCGCTGGTTCAGGCGAATCGGTGGAAATCAAGGGCGATGCCTCCCACTTAAAGGAAATGGAAGTAAAGGGAACCAAGGAAAATGAGCTGATGACAAAGTTCCGCAAATCCATCCTCAACGATACTCCTCCGCAGGAAAAGCAACAAGCAGAGCTTTTCATCAAGGACCATGCTGACTCCAGAGTCAGTTTATTCCTTGTTAGAAAATATTTTGTTGCCAATGCCAATCCCGACTACAACAAAGCAGCACAGCTCTTGGCTACTCTTGAAAAAGAACAGCCCAAGAATACGCAGCTATCTAGACTGAAACAACAAGTCGAGAACTTAAGAGGAAGCAGTGTAGGAGCCATGCTACCTCAGTTTACAAGCTACGACACCTATGGACGTCTCATCTCCTACACTGAATTGAGAAGCGCGCCTGTTGCTGTCATCTATACCTGGACCACCTATAATTATGACAGCCAAGATCTCCAAAGAGAATTGAGAAGACGCCAGAAATCATCTCAAGGAAAACTGAAGTTGATGGGATTCTGCCTGGATGCCAGCAAAAGCACTTGCCAGGACAACCTGAAGCGCGACTCCATCAGTTGGCCTGTGGTATGTAATGGAAAAATGTTGGAAGATAAGACCTTGAAGATGTTGGGACTCACTGCTGTACCCGACAACATCATACTTCAAAATGGTAAAATCATTGCCCGCGGCATGAAAAAGCAAGAACTCTACAGCAAGCTCGACCAATTGCTCAAATAATACCACGAGCGCATACACAAACCTAATAAATAGCAAGCCTATATGTTAGTAAAAACGTATTGCGCAGCCGTTAACGGACTGGAAGTTACTACTGTTACAGTAGAAGTTAGCCTCAACCGAGGCGTCATGTATCACCTTACGGGCTTAGGCGACGAGGCGGTCAGGGAAAGCCGTGACCGCATCGCAGCAGCCCTTAGTTACAGCGGCTTTAAGTTTCCTATAGCCGACATCACCATTAATCTTGCTCCAGCCGACCTTCGCAAGGAAGGAAGCAGCTTTGACCTCCCTCTAGCCATTGGCATCCTGGGGGCCAACAGCAACATTCCGGAAGAGCATCTCAAAGAATACATGATGGTGGGAGAGCTGAGCCTCGATGGTACTCTACAACCCATCAAAGGTGCCTTACCTATTGCCATCCGAGCAAGAGCGGAACACTTCAAGGGACTTATCGTACCCGAGCAAAACGCCAGAGAAGCCGCAGTGGTCAACAACCTTGAAGTTTATGGCATGAAAAACCTCTTTGATGTCATCCAATTCTTGAGCGACAGAATCAATCCTGAGCCCACATTCGTAGACACACGCAAGGAATTTTACGAAAACCAAGTGCATTGCGACTATGATTATGCCGACGTACGTGGTCAAGAGAACGTAAAACGCGCCCTTGAAGTAGCAGCCGCAGGTGGTCACAACCTCATCATGGTAGGGCCTCCAGGCTCTGGCAAATCCATGATGGCAAAACGTCTCCCATCAATTCTTCCACCTCTCACACTCTCTGAGAGTCTGGAAACCACGCAGATACATTCTATTGCTGGCAAACTTGGCAAAAATGTCTCCCTCATTGCGCAGCGCCCTTTCCGTGCTCCTCACCACACCATATCGCAAGTAGCACTGGTAGGAGGCGGAACAAAGCCACAACCTGGCGAGATTTCCCTTGCACACAACGGTGTACTATTCTGTGATGAGTTGCCAGAATTCAACAAGACAACCCTTGAGGTACTGCGACAGCCACTAGAAGATCGTCACATCAACATCAGCAGAGCCAAGTACACAATCGACTACCCATGCTCTTTCATGTTTGTAGCAAGCATGAACCCATGCCCATGTGGATATTACGGTGACCCCACCCATCATTGTGTCTGTACACCAGGACAGATACAGAGATACATGAATAAGATTTCCGGTCCATTACTAGACCGTATCGACATACAATGCGAGATTACCCCCGTCCCTTTCAAGGACATCTCCAAGGCTGCACCGGGAGAACCAAGCGCCAAAATTAGGGAAAGAGTCATCAAAGCCAGGGAAATACAAGCCCAGCGATTCAAAGAATTTAAGGGCGTACACTGTAACGCACAGATGAATGAGCGTATGATTCATCAATTTGCCGAGCCCGACGAGGCAGGAATAGAACTTTTGCGCATGGCTATGGAGAAACTATCCCTCTCCGCACGTGCCTACAACCGCATCTTAAAGGTTGCACGCACCATTGCTGACTTAGCTGGAAGCGAAAGCATCAAACCTGACCACCTTGCTGAAGCTATCAGCTATCGCTCCCTTGATAGAGGCGATTGGGCTGAAAGAGGACATATTTAAGCCATTATTTGTAGAAAAAGTAAAGTAATTGTAACAAAAAGCAAACTATTAAAAACAAAAAAGACATCAAGAAAAGTACAAAATTGAAGCAAGTAAAGTCATATAAGGTAGTATATTCTATTCAAAAGGTGGTAATATTTGTTTATTTTTCAAAGAAAAAACAATTTTAACCACACAATAAAGTAATAAATGCACCTAATTTACCACAAATTGTCCTAACTTTGCAAATGTAAAGAAAAGACTTTACCTAGTGAATGGTAATTTATTACAAACAACAACAAAAACGAATAGAATATGGATACAATGTTAAGAATCACATCAGCAGTTAAGAAGATAGGGTTTGCAATTCTTCTCGTGGAGTTGGCAATTATAGCTTATATCTCCTTCTAAAGAGGATATAAGTTACCTTATCAAAGTATATAAGAGAGAAGAGATAGACTTTTTGAGGCGACAAGGCCCATTATGATAAAAGCCTCGGCATTCCGCATCGAATGCCGAGGCTTTTCTTCTTTTCACTAACACAAAACCTCCTTATCTACCTATAAAGCCAACTAAAAGCAACACTTTTTGCTCATCTTTACCCTAAACAATCCTCTAGCAACTCACTTCTAACTCTCGTATTCTATAATCCACCCATTGTTACTGAGTGCAAAGTAGTTGATACACTAAAGAGCAATCTTGCGTTTTATTACTCCAAAAAGTAAGAAAAACTATCCATTTCGGGGGAAATTATGACTTTTCTACCCCTCAAAACACAATTTATCCCCCATAAAAACGAAATTTACCCCTATATAAGCAAAAATACCACTACCTTTGCAACCGTAAAACAGAACGAGGCACAACAGCCGAATCTGATTACAAGACAATAAACAAGAGTATAAACAATAAAAACTATAAAATTATGGATTGCATTTTCAGAATCACAGCAGCAGTTAAGAAGATTGGTTTCGTCATTCTTATCGCAGAGTTGGCAGTTATCGCCTACATGAACATGAACTTCTAATAGAACTCTTTAATATATACATATAATAATAAGGAGGAGAATGGCAGAAATGCCATAAGAAACAGCATTTGCCCAAATTTCAAGTTAAATACTAGCTTTTATGTCTCTCCCCCATCATTCGGGGAGACCATAAAAAAGGCTTTTAGCGCCCAGAAGCGCTGAAAGCCTTTTTTATTGATTATATTCTCCGGCACAACCTGCGCCATATCATCTTTTGGAACTCTTTAACCTACAATATAAAGCTATTTATATAATAAGGTGAAGAAAAACAACAAAGACACCCCACAATTCCAACATTTTTTTGTAATTTTGCAGCCAAATAACAAAAATATATTAGCTAATATGGAACAAAAAAACTTTAAGCGTACCACCGTTACGGCTGCTTTACCTTATGCCAACGGTGGTGTACATATCGGCCACTTGGCAGGTGTCTACGTGCCAGCCGACATCTATGTACGTTATCTCCGTCTCAAGAAGCAAGACGTTGTCTTCATCGGCGGTAGCGATGAACACGGCGTGCCTGTAACTATTCGTGCCAAGAAAGAAGGCATCACCGTACAGGAGGTGGTAGACCGCTATCACAACCTCATCAAGAAGAGTTTCGAGGAATTCGGCATCTCCTTTGATATTTACAGCCGTACAACATCCCAAGTTCACAATAAGTTCGCTTCTGATTTCTTCCGCACGCTCTACGACAAGGGAGTTTTGGAAGAGAAAGTAGAAGAGCAATTCTGCGATGAGGTAACAGGTGAATTCCTTACCGACCGCAACATCGTGGGTACCTGTCCTCGTTGTGGTGCCGAGGGTGCTTATGGTGACCAGTGCGAGAAATGTGGTGCTACCCTTTCCCCTGACGAACTCATCAACCCTACCAACAAAAACAACCCAGGCCACGGTCTCGTGAAGAAGCCTACCAAGAACTGGTATCTCCCATTGGGCAAGTACCAGGACTGGTTGAAAAAGTGGATTCTCGAAGACCACAAGGAATGGCGCCCTAACGTATATGGTCAGTGCAAGAGCTGGCTCGACATGGACTTGCAGCCACGTGCAATGACCCGCGACTTGGATTGGGGTATCCCTGTGCCAGTAGAGGGTGCTGAGGGAAAGGTACTCTACGTGTGGTTCGACGCTCCTATCGGATACATCTCCAACACCAAGGAACTTTGCGATGCTCACCCAGAGAAGTGGGGAACATGGCAGAAGTGGTGGCAGGATCCAGAGACACGCCTCATCCACTTCATCGGTAAGGACAACATCGTGTTCCACTGCATCATCTTCCCTACCATGCTCAAGGCTCACGGCGGCTACATCTTGCCTGACAACGTGCCAGCCAACGAGTTCTTGAACTTGGAGGATGACAAGATTTCCACCTCTCGCAACTGGGCTGTTTGGTTGCACGAATATCTCGTTGACCTCCCAGGCAAGCAAGATGTATTGCGCTACGTATTGACAGCCAACGCTCCAGAGACCAAGGACAACAACTTCACATGGAAAGATTTCCAAGAGCGTAACAATTCCGAGCTCGTTGCCATCTATGGTAACTTCGTAAACCGTGCCCTCCAGCTCACCAAGAAGTATTGGGGCGGTGTGGTTCCAGCTTGTGGAGAGTTGCAGGAGGTAGATAAGAAGACCATCGAAGAATTCAAGGACGTAAAGCAGGCTTTGGAACAGAACCTCGATGTATTCAAGTTCCGTGAAGCTCAGAAGGAAGCCATGAACTTGGCACGTATCGGCAACAAGTACATCACTGAGTGCGAGCCTTGGAAGGTTTGGAAGACAGACCCTAAGCGTGTGGAGACCATTTTGAACATCTCCCTCCAGTTGGTAGCCAACCTCGCCATCGCCTTCGAGCCATTCTTGCCATTCTCTTCAGAGAAATTGCGCAAGATGATCAACATGCCTAACTTCGAGTGGAGCCAGCTCGGCAGCACCGACCTTCTCAAGGCAGGCACACAGCTCAACGAGCCAGAGTTGCTCTTCGAGAAGATCGAGGATGATGTTATTGAGAAGCAGCTCAAGAAGCTTGCCGATGAAAAGAAGGCTAACGAAGAGGCAAATTACAAGCCAGAGCCTATCAAGCCAGAGTGCAGCTTCGATGACTTCGAGAAACTCGACATCCGTGTAGGTCATATCTTGAACTGCGAAAAGGTGAAGAAATCGAAGAAACTCTTGAAGTTCACCATCGATGACGGTACAGGCACCGAGCGCACTATCTGTTCTGGTATCGCCGCATACTACGAGCCAGAGCAGCTCATCGGCAAGGATGTGCTTTTCGTAGCCAACTTTGCCCCTCGCAAGATGATGGGCATCGAGAGCCAGGGTATGATTCTCTCTGCTGTGAATTTCGATGGTAGCCTCAACGTCACCTCCCTCTTGGGCAAGGTAAAGCCAGGTAGCCAGGTAGGATAACACTATCAGAAATATCCTCATATACTATTAAAGCCCTATATTGCAGAACTAGCAATATAGGGCTTTATGTTTTGAAAAGATTTCTTCATCATGTTTTCTATCTAGGAGAAAAACTATAGCGTGAAGCGATATCCCACGGTAAAAGTCAACACTTTGTTCTTAGACTTTGACAAATCATCTTTGTTCACGTTAGTCAATCCAATATTGTAACGAGCATCAAGGATAACATTCATATATTCATACGAGACACCTATAGGAATGGAAATATCCATCTTCTTCGCTGGCCACGTGCTAGAAACCGACTTTGTATCTTTATGAACCGTAGAACCATTCTTGTCTTTTTCCAGTTCCGTTTCCTCAGCCAAGAACTTGCCATCACCACACAAGAAACCAGCTTGCACACCCACTTGTGCCACAAACTGGCGTGTAACATAGGCTTTCAACATCAGAGGCACTTGAATATAGTCTAAATTCACATGTTGGTTTCTCGTACCTGTATAAAGCTTCTTGTCGGCATCTGTCTCTGTTTCGAAATCAGGATAACGGAAGCCTTGCCTTGCGTAATAAGCGCCCAGAGAGACACCCACATATTCCGAAGCACGATATTCCACATCCAAGCCTCCCAAGAATCCCGCTTGATTCTTCGACTTGATTTCCTCACTACCATTCATGTTCACCATAATATCATTGTCGCTCCAGTTAGACAAAGCCACACCGATACGTGGGATTACAGAGAAACGTCCTACAGGATTTTCCTCTTCTTGCGCCATCGCTCCTATTGTAGACAGCAATAGCATCAGAAATATTGCAATATGCTTTTTCATTCGTTCATAAATTGATTTATACCTATATAAACTTAAAAAACACGAAAATATTGCATCCAATAAGTAATCTTGCTCACAGAATCGTACTCATATATAATAATTAACCATATAATTACGATGATGAAAAAGAATATATCCACAATTCTGATAAGCAGCCTGCTAGTTGCGATGCCTCTGTCCATCCATGCCCAATACCATTCGCAAGTGTGGAATCCAGACAATGGCAATGGCACCTATACCAACCCCGTGATAT
>ERZ808242.426-NODE-426-length-31080-cov-4.404061_pt1 | contig 31080 bp, 25 predicted proteins | sample MGYA00521244_ERZ808242 | MGnify/ENA primary metagenome ERZ808242 (study PRJEB31516, sample SAMN03275573) | gut metagenome | biome: mammalia-associated habitat; material: feces | host: Papio cynocephalus | place: Kenya | collected 2012-07-27 ... | reverse complement strand
GTCTAATGTCTAAAATCTAATGTCTAGCATCTAGAACGACAGCTCCCCTCTATATGCTGGCGCATAAGAAGGGAGCCTTGCTTTAGATTTCGCAGAGTCTTAAGCTTCCCCTTTAGACGAAAGGGGAAGTGGGTCAGCCTGAAAGGCTGAGCCGATAGGGTTTAGGTTTATTCAAGTGCCGACAGGTACACAATGGTCTAATATCTAAAATCTAATGTCTAGCATCTAGAACGACAGCTCCCCTCTGTATTGACATTCGTCAATAAGAAGGGAGCCGATTTTTGATTAAATCTTAAACAGCAAGTCTCCGTAGGTAGGATAAGGCCAGTATTCTCTGGCTGTGATGCTTTCCGCACGGTCGGCAAGATATCTTATCTTTTCCATTAAGGGAAGAACCTCTTTGTTGTAAAGGAGCGCGGTTTCAAGTATTCCTGTTTCGCATGAGGCTTTTTTAACCGCGTTTTCAAGCTCAAGAGTCAATGAATAAAGCTTCGAGGAAATATCCGAAAGTCTGAAAGCAAGGTCCTTTTCGACAGTTGCGCTTATTCCGATATTTGCCTTGTTTGCGGCGGTAAAGCTTAGCTTATCGGTATATTTAATAATTGCCGGCATAACATCGCGCTTTATCATTTCACAAAGCGTAAGCGCCTCTATGTGCAGAATTTTGCTGTATTTTTCGAGCATTGTGTCGGCTCGGCAGGTAAGCTCCGTTTTGTTTAAAACGCCGTGGCGTTTGAATAATTCAATATTAGCGGTACTGCAAAGATAGGGGACTGCGTCGACAGTGCTTTTAAGATTTAAAAGCCCCCTGCTTTTAGCCTCAGCTTCCCATGTTTTAGAATAACCGTCTCCGTCGAACAGAATTCTTTTGTGCGACGAGATGGTTTCTTTTATTATAGCCGCAACCTCGCTTTCAAAATCGTCGGTCATTTCAAGCCTGTCTGCAAACTGCATGAAAACATCCGCTACCATGGTGTTTATCATAATGTTTGTATCCGAAACCGAGGCGGAGGAGCCGAGCATGCGGAATTCGAACTTATTGCCCGTAAAGGCGAAAGGAGATGTTCTGTTCCTGTCGGTGTTGTCCTTTCTTATGTAAGGAATTGTGTCGGTTCCTATTGTCATTTTAACCTTGCCTGCGTCGTTATGATGAGCGCCGCGGTCAATATCTCTTAAAAGCGCCGTAAGCTCTTCGCCTAAGTACATGGAAACAATTGCGGGGGGAGCCTCGGAGGCACCTAATCTATGATCATTTCCTGCTGAGGCTACGGAAATCCTTAAAAGGTCTTGATGATCGTCAACCGCTTTAATAACAGCGCAAAGCGTGAGCAAAAACAGCTTGTTTTCGCTCGGATTTTTCCCGGGCTTTAAAAGATTTATTCCCGTGTCGGTAGAAAGCGACCAGTTGTTGTGCTTGCCTGAACCGTTTACCCCCGCAAATGGCTTTTCATGAAGCAGGCAGACAAGTCCGTGCTTGTCGGCAAGCTTTTTCATAAGCTCCATGGTGAGCTGATTGTGGTCTGCCGCAATATTGGTGGTGGTGAAAATCGGGGCCAGCTCATGCTGAGCGGGGGCGACCTCGTTATGCTCTGTTTTTGCAAGCACTCCGAGCTTCCAAAGCTCCTCGTCAAGCTCGCGCATAAATGCGGCAACCCTCGGCTTTATAACGCCGAAATAATGGTCGTCCATTTCCTGTCCCTTAGGCGGAAGCGCTCCTATAAGCGTTCTTCCGCAAAACATTAAATCGGGGCGCTTTTTGAAAAGCTCACGGTCGATAAGGAAATATTCCTGCTCGGGTCCGACGGTGGTATCAATATGCTCAACATCGGGAATTTTAAACAGCCTTATTATTCGCATAACCTGCTTGTTTAAAGCGTCCATACTGCGAAGAAGCGGAGTCTTCTGGTCGAGCGCCTCGCCGCCGTAGGAACAAAACGCGGTGGGAATGCAAAGCGTGTTATCTTTTACAAAGGCATAAGAGCTCGGGTCCCAAGCCGTATATCCTCTTGCTTCAAAGGTTGCTCTTATTCCTCCCGAGGGGAATGACGATGCGTCGGGCTCGCCCTTGATAAGCTCCTTTCCCGAAAATTCCATTATAACCGTTCCGTCCGAGGCAGGAGCGATAAAGCTGTCATGCTTTTCGGCGGTAATGCCTGTAAGAGGCTGAAACCAGTGCGTAAAATGTGTTGCACCCTTTTCTATAGCCCAGTCCTTCATGACATTTGCGACAGTATCCGCAATGCGGCTGTCAATGCCGACGCCTCTTTTTATTGCCTGTTTTATTGAATTGTAGGTAGTATCGGGCAGACGCTCTTTCATCACGCTGTCATTAAAAACCATACTTCCGAATAATTTCTCGATTTTAGTCAAAATACACCCTCCGAAATTAAAAAAAAGAAAAATTGACAAGTTAATATTATTATAGTTTATTCTTAAAATAAAGTCAACAAAAGCCGGATTTCTCTTAATTTTTAATGTAAAAGAAGAAAATACTTAAAAAAATAAACCTCTGCTGATTTTAACCTAATAAAATAAGCAGAGGCTTAAAAATTTAAAAGTAAACAATAATATAATTAGTATTCTGTATTAAATTCATTCCCGTAAGCGCCACAGAAAAGTTTCTCTGCATTGCGTCGGCAATTTTTCCCCTAAGCTCCGAGGCGTCCGCTAAAAGACTTTGATTTGTAACCTTTATCTGGGCAAAATGCTTACCTCGGTCAAGCTGCCATTTAATATAAAAGGATAGTTCTCCGATTTCGCTTTCGCTGTTTAAAATAAGCTTTTCATGAACAAAATAGTTCACTTCAGCAGCAGTACAGCTGTTCTTTGTAAGGTTAAATAATCCGCTTTCGTCTGCCGCTCCCGATTTCGGATTGATGTGGGAGGCAGGGGTGTGGTCAATGTTTAATTCAGCGTCGGTTAAATTAAAATAGCTGTAGGTCGGATTTCCCTGTATGTTCTGATCGTCCCAAGTGACATCTATGTTATACCAAGCGTTATCAATGCTTACGGTGTTCCACATGTGGTTTTGCCCTCTGCTCACACCTCTTACAAGGAATGAGTTTATTCCTGCCTTTGAGCAAAGAAGCGCAAAGGCTCTTGAATAGCCCTCGCAAACGGCATTCTTATCTACAAGCGCGCCATAAGCCGAATAGATATATTTTCCGTTCGTATTGTAGGTTGTATTGCTGCAGATAAAATCATGAATATAAAGCTCGGCTTCAAATTGCGAGCTTAAATTCTCGGTCGCCGCCGCAACCGAATTAAGCACCCCGTTAAGTCTCGCTTTCATCTCTTTTGCCTCGGATTTTGAGGCAAGGTAAGAAAGGGTATATGACTCAGCCTTTCCATCAAACATAACAGCTATTTCGCCCGATTCCGTGCGGCTTAACATATAGCTTGATGGCAGCCAGAACATTTCGGGGTAATCGTCGCATAATGCCTGAAAAGCCGCTGAAATGTCGCTTTTAAAATTGCCGTCAAGCTTTCCTAAATCTATCCAGCCGGTTGTGAATTCCTCTGTTGCCGCAAGAAGCTTTTTATAAATTTCCTGCCTTGCGGTGCCGAGAGACGAAAAAACCGTCAGCCTGTCGCTTTTTATTCTTATTCCGTCGGACGGAACCCTTTTTATTTCCTTGTCCTTGATAACCGTTTCAATAACGGCTCCGCCCGAAGAGGGGACAGGCGTGTGTGGTCTTTTCGGAAGTTTTTTCGGTAATTTCTGATTTTGGCTCCCCCGATTCGAAGATTTGATCCGAAGAGAGGGAATTGTCTCCAAATACAAAATAAGAAGAATAATCTGAATTATCAAGTGCTTTTTTCTTGCAGGAGCAAAGTGATAATACTACCGTTAAGGATAAGAATATGCCGAAAAATTTTGCCGCTTTTTTTCATAAATTTTCTCCGTTTCAGTTATAGCTTGCGTTTTTGCAAAGATTCGAAATATAATCGCTCCAATAATAAGCGTCCAGAGCGGTAATATCCGTTTCGCAAAAGTTAAGAATATCGGAAATCTTTTCTCCCGTCAGATTGTCGGGCGCTTTTTTAAAAAATCCGCATATTACCTGCTTTTTATTTAAAATTCCCTGACTGTAATTCTGTACCGCCTGAACGCCTGTCAGCCGCATTCCCTCAATTTCTATTCCGCCGATACTGTCTATAATTTCTGCGGCGGAATTTTCGCTGACGATTAGATATCTGTCGGTTTTAGTCTTGCTGTCATCCTCTTTTAAAATAAGTCTTGAATTTTTAAAGTCAAACTCAGCCAAAGTCACGCTTCCGTCAAAAAAACGGATAGAAACAGTAATGTTTTCTGGGATTTCCTTACTGTAAGGAATTTTACTTTGCTTTGTTTCGGCAGATTTATAATCTATAGCACCGGTTTTTTCACAAAGCTTTATAAAACCTATAACAAACAGCAAAAATACGCATGCGCTTATTGCGGTTGAAAAAACAACCCTTAAAATATCCTTGGTTTTTTCTTTAAGTCTCATAATATCGCCTCAAAGGCTATTATGGGCTTTTATTTTTCTAAAAATTCAAGAATATCCTCAATCATTTCGTTTTTGCAGGTATCGTTATGGATTTCATGCCTGCAGTTTTCATAAAGCTTTAAGGTAACGTCTCTTCCGCCTTTAAGCCTGTTATAAACCTTTTTTACACCCTTTGAATAGTCTCCTACAGGGTCGCTGTCGCCCGAAACAATCAGTACGGGGATAGACTTGTCAAGCTTTTTAAAGAATTTTTTACTGTTTGCAATGCGGTTTAATTTAACCAGATCGTGCATTGCGCTTACAGTGAATTTAAAGGTGCAAAGCTCGTCTTTTGAATAAACTCCGATAACCTCGGGGTCTTTAGTCAGCCAGTTGTATTCCGAATCGCCCTCGAAGCGCTTGTTAAATGTTCCGAATGCAATTTTATCGACTGTTTTTGAAATATATTTTTCGCCTTTAAACAGCTTTAAAATATCCGTAATTAAAAGTCCTGCGGCGGAAAACGGATTGGGTCCTCCGGTTCCGCAGATTATCAGCTTATCGAGGTCGGTTACATAATTAACGGCAGTTCCTCTTACTATGAAAGAGCCCATGCTGTGACCCATTAAAATATAGGGAACCTTAGGATAATTTTTCCTTATTTTATCGGAGAATATTTTAACATCGCGCATAAGATAATCATATCCCTTTTTATGCGCGATAAAGCCCAATTCATCCTTACCGTCAACGGTTTTGCCGTGGCCCAAGTTATCATAACCGCAGCAGACATAACCGTTTTTTGCAAATTCGGCAAAAAACGAATCATAGCGGTTTATGTGCTCGGTCATACCGTGGACAAGATGAAGTATGCCCTTGATTTCGCCTGAGGGGATAAAGATTTTGCCTCTTAAGGTGTGAATTCCGTCGCTTGATTTCACCTTTACCGATTTGATTTCGAAATCCATAAAAATTCTCCTTTTTATTTTAGTTTGAACCGCATTTTACCGTCTTGATTTTATATTGCCCGTTTTTAGAAATTAAACAACCGTCCTTATAACCCTTTTTGAAATTCCGCAGAGAATTTCATAATTTATCGTTCCGACAAGCTCGGCTAATTCGTTTACCGAAAGCTCCTTTCCGAAAAGAATAACCTCTGTTCCTATATGTACATCTTCTATGTCCGAAACATCGACTAACATCTGGTCCATGCAGATTCTTCCCGTAATTTTTGCTCTTTTTCCGTTAATAAGAACGCTCCCTTTGTTTGAAAGCTGTCTCGGGTATCCGTCGGCATAGCCTATCGCAACCGTGGCAAGGCGCATTTTTTTGTCTGCCGTAAATGTCCTTCCGTAGCTGACGGTTTCTCCCGCTCCTATTTCCTTAACCATCGAAACGGTGGATTTTAAAGTCATAACAGGTATAAAATCTCCGATATCTTTAAGCTTCGGCTCGGGAGAAAGTCCGTAAAGAATAATCCCCGGTCTTACCATATCAAGTTTTTTTTCAGAGTCCCTGCATATAGCCGCAGAGTTCGAGCAATGAATAACTTCAGGCGTAAGCCCCTTGGATTTAAGAATATCCACCGCTTTTATAAATCTGTTATATTGCTCGTCTGTAAATCCGTCCTCAGAGTCGGGAGTGCGGTCCGAAACCGCAAAATGCGTGAAAATTCCCTCGCAGTCAAAGCAAGGTAGAGTTGCGGCAGCATAAGCGTCATTTAGCCCCGAAAGAGAGTCGCTTCTGCAATCAAATCCTATTCTGCCCATTCCCGAATCCAGCTTTAAATGAATTTTAAGGGTCTTTCCTAAGGCGCGGGCGGCTTTCGAAAGCTCTTTTGCATAATCAAGCGAATAAACGCACTGAGAAATATCGTTTTCAATGAGCGCGTCGCAGTGGTCGGTAGGAGTGTAGCCTAAAATAAGAATAGGCTTTGTAATTTTGCAGCTTCTAAGCTCTAAAGCCTCTTCTATGTTTGAAACCGCGAATGCGTCAGCGCCAAGTTTCTCAAGCACAGGTGCGATTATTTTTGCACCGTGGCCGTAAGCGTCCGCCTTGACAACCGCCGCGATTTTTGTATCTCCTGCTTTTTTTCTGATAATATCAAAATTGTTTTTAAGAGCATTCAGGTCTATTTCAGCCCAAGTCCGCCTTAAAAAATCCATTTGAATTTACCCTCTTTCGATTATTTTATCAATTTAAGCTTTCTTAAAAGCTTTTCGGGAAGAATTGTTTTAAGCTGTTTTAAATTTATAAGGATATAAATTCCTCCTATGATAATTCCCGAAACAACTATAAAAAGCATACTCTTTATTCTTGAACCTCCGCTTATTGCAAACCTGTTGAAAACGGTACAAAGCAGAATAAGAACGGCGTAAGAAAGCAGTGCTCTGGGCATTGCCTTTAAGGTTTCCGTAAAGTTTATTTCCATGTTCTTTTTAAGATAAAGCAGACTCATGGTATTAGAAACAAGGAAACCTGCAAGAGTTGCGGTTATAGCGCCGTAAAAAGCTTTAAGCCCTAAGAATTTGAACAGATACATAAAAGGAACATCTAAAATAAGGTTGATAACAAGTCCCGTTATAACGCTCCTGTAAATTATATGCTTTTTGTTAAGGCTCTGGAGCAGGGAATTAAGCACCATATAAAGGCAGTCGAAAATAGTTACTATTATTGTAAATTTTATTATCGAAGAGCCGGTTTTATTCTGCCCGTAAAAAACAGTCCAGAAGTTGTCCGCTTCAAGACTTATAAAAAGCGAAAGCGGGGCGATTATCAGAAGAATTATTTTAAGGCACTTATTGAAATTTGTGTTTACAAGCTCAAAATCCTTACAGGTGTAATCGTGAACTATATTCGGAATAAGGCTTACAATAAGACCTGTTGAAACCGCTGTTATAATAGCGTTGAATTTGGTTCCCCATGTTGTGAAAACACTGCTTATAAATTCCGTTTCCTTGCCTGTAAAGCCGAGGCGGGGAAGTGTGTGAAGCACCAAAATCATATCGGTGCTTGTATACAGCGTGTTTGCAAGATTTATTATTATAAACGGAATTGAGCAAAGGACAATATCCTTTATTATCGTTTTGTCATTAGACGAATCAAGAGCTTTTGTGTTAAGGCTTAAATCCTCTTTGTTCCTGCGGACGGTTTTCGATAAATAAAGATAAGCTATAAATCCGCCTACGGCCGCCGCAAAAACAGAAATTCCTACGGCAAATCTTATCGGAAGCTTAAAAACGAAAACGAAAAGATAACTGCCTATTAAAATAACTATTATTCTTACAAGCTGTTCTATAACCTGACTTATCGAAGGCTGGCTTATAAATTTGTGCCCTTGCAGATATCCTCTTTTTATGCTTAAAAGCGGCACGATTAGCAGGGTGAACGCAATACAGCGGATAACGAACTTAACATCCTCAAAGGTGTTTCCGCCCTCGATATCGCCTATAATAAGCTTTGAAAGCGGACCTGCAAAGAAAAAGCAGATTAAAAACGAAATTACAGAGAACGCCGCGATTATCCTTGTTGCCAGCCTGTACATTCTGACCTTTTTTTCGGTAAGCCCGAGCGCGTCATATTCGCTTGCGAGCTTGCAGATGGCAAAGGGTATTCCTACGCTTGAAATCGTAAGAAAAATATTATAAATGTTATAAGCGTAGCCGTAAAGCGCGCCGCCGTCGTCCCCGATAATCTTTTTAAAGGGAATAACATAGATAATACCTAATATTTTACTTATGAAAATACAAACGGTAGCAATAAAAGCGCCCTCTAAAAATGAGGATTTTTTCAGCTTACCCATTTACTGTTCTCCCCGAAATAAACATCGTACCAGATAAGGAAAGTATAGATGTTGTAGATTTTTCTGCCGTTGTTCTTAATGCCGTTTTTATGCTCCTCTAACAGCTTTAATATCGCGTTTTTATCAAAAAAAAGCGATGTGGCGTCTTTTTCAAACATTTCTTTTACACGGTTATAGTATTTATCTTCCTTAACCCATTTTGAAAAGGGAACAGGGAAGCCTAATTTTCTTCTCTTGCTCCATTCCTCGGGCATTTTTTCTTCCGCAACATCGCGGAATATTGCCTTTGTCTTTTTGCCCTTTATTAAATACTTTGTGGGAATTGCGGAAGCAACTTGCCAAACCTCTTTGTCAAGGAAGGGGACTCTCAGCTCAAGGGAATTTGCCATTGTCATTTTATCCGCTTTTAATAGGATGTCCTGCGGGAGCCAGAAGTGCATATCTATATACATTTTTTGCAGGCAGTCGTCCTCATTTTTAACCTTATCGTAAAAAGGCTTTAAAACCTCGGTTGTGGTGGAATTGTCCCTTAAATCCTCGCACAAAATTTCGTTTGCCTCGTCCTCGTCCATTATCTGAGCGTGACCCATGTATCTCTCGCAAAAAGGCTTGGCATATTTTATAATTGTGTTTTTGCCGGGGAAGTGGGGGAGCTTTTTCGCGATTTTCGAAGCGGTGTTTTTAATTCCCGACGGAAGCGCCATATATGCCTTAACCCCTAAGGTTTCGGGATATTCGTTATATCCGCCGAACATTTCGTCGGACCCCTCGCCCGATAAAACAACCTTTACCTTTTCGCTTGCAAGCTTTGAAAGAAAAAGCAGGGGAACTGCCGAAAGGTTAGCTTCGGGCTCGTCGGTATGGTATTGCACCTTAGGCAGCGCGTCAAAAAATTCGTCCTTTGAAATATATTTGCTGAAATTATGAATTCCGCAGCTTTCCGAAAAATCGTGAGCCATTTTTGTTTCGTCAAACCCGTTTACATCAAAGCCTACCGTAAAGGTTTTGTCGGGTTTTGCGACGCTTACCACATAAGAGGAATCAACGCCGCCCGAAAGATATGACCCTACCTCAACATCAGCCGACAGCTTATGACAGCTTACGGAGTTTTCAAGAGCTTCCTTGATTTCCTTTTTATATTCCTCGTAGCCCTTGTCAACCTTGTTATATTTTACCTCGAAATACTGTTTGATTTCTAAATTCCCGTCTTTATATTTAAAACAATGTCCGGGGTTTAGCTTATAGACATTTTTAAAAAATGTTTCTTCAAATACCGAGTACTGGAATAAAAGGAACATTTTAAGAGCGCTTCTGTTTACTTCCTTTTCAAAATCGGGGTGCGCAAGCATGGCCTTGATTTCGGAGGCAAACATAAAGCTGTCATTTTTTCTGTAATAATAAAACGGCTTTATGCCGAACGGGTCTCTCGCACCTACAAGCTCTTTTGTCTTTAAATCGTAAATAACAAATGCGAACATTCCGCGAAGCTTGTTAAAAAGCTCGTCGCCGTATTCCTCGTAGCCGTGAAGAATAGCCTCGGTGTCGGCGTTGCTTGAAAAGATATGTCCCTTTTTTTCAAGCTCGCTTCTTAATTCCTTATGATTATAAATCTCGCCGTTAAAAACTATTACCTTTGTTTTATCCTCGTTGAAAATAGGCTGGTCTCCGCCCGCTAAGTCTACAATTGAGAGTCTCCTGAAGCCGAGAGCGACTGTATCGTCGGTAAAATACCCGTCGCTGTCGGGTCCGCGGTGAATTATTCTGTCAGCCATATTTTCGGCGATTATTTTCTTTTCTTCCTTAGGTCTTAAATCGGTAAAGCCTATAAAACCGCACATGTTCAATCAACCTTCCAGTATCCGTTTTTATACTCTTTAAAATATCTTAAAGCTTTTTTAGTAAGATAAAGCTTTCGCTTGAAATTTTTGTCCTCTTTAAAATACAGGGGGTTTACATGCCCCTTTTTCCAAAGTGTAAGCGCTTTTTTTGCGTATTCCTTGTTCACAATATACTTTTTAATAATGCCTTTCGGAACGAATGACAAAAGAATTTCTTCCTTTATAAGTCCGTAGCTTTTTTTCTTGTTATCAATTAAATCCTCTTTTAAAATTTCTATAGGATTGTAGCCTAACGCGTCAATATAATAACTGCTTCTGCCTTGCCTTGCGTTTATTTCAAGCACCTTGAATTTGCCGTCGCGCTTGTCATACTTCAAATCGAATTCCGCAAAGCCAGTGTATCCGACTTCTTCAAGAAAGCTTTTTAATTCCCCGCATATCTGCTCGGTGTTGCCGAACTGATTGTAGCCGTTAATCAAAACAGCCGCGTTGCCGACCATATTTTTCGTATGCTCCTGAAGCCCTATTTGCGCAAAGGAAAGAAGCCTTAATTTTTTATCTGATGAGCAATAGGCTACAGCGTCGAAAAGACAGCTGTCGTCGCCCGGGATAAAATCCTGAATAATAAGCCTGTCCGAATATCCGCTGTTTTTTATAAGCGAAACTGTGCTTTCAAGCTCCTCTTTTGAATTTATCTTATAAATCTTGTTTTTCCCCGCAAAGGATAAATGATTGTACTCGATAACATTGCTCGGCTTTAAAATAACGGGATAGGTAAAATCTCCGCTTAGTTTACCGTCCTTCGAGCAATCGAAATATTCCGTTTTCGGAAGATTTAAAATGCTGTTTTCGTATGTCTTGTAAAAAGACTCTTTATACATAAAGGAATGTAAAAGCCCGATATCGGGATAATTGAAAACATAACCCAAAGAGTTTAGCTTTTCTTTGTTCTTAGAAATAAATTCCGCATAGGTCTCGTTTGAACTTATAAGAATTATTTTTTTGTCGGGAGCAGTCTTTTTATAAACGCTGAGCGCTTTTAAAAAGCCTTCCTCCGTCCAAATGCTTTCATCGTAAATAACTGTCAGAATATCGGTATAGGTAGTGTAGGGAAGAGGAGAGTGACCGAGCAAAGCGGCCTTTTTGCCGTATTTTTCATAATAGCACCGCGCCATATAATAGGCGTTTGCGTCGGTGCCGATAATAAGTATATCAAATTCCATAGCCGACCTCTTTTTAAATATATAATTCTTCCTCGCCGTAAACCCTCGGCACTCTTGAAGATACCGAGCATAAAAGCTTGTAGGAGCTGATACCGCTCTGCGCCGCCGCCGATTTTACCGAAACCTTATCGCCGAAAATCTCTGCTTTGTCTCCCGCTTTAACGCTTGCGTCCGCCTTAATGCTTATCATATCCATGCAATGCTCGCCGATTATCTTATAATTCTTTCCGTTTATGTTAACGGTTTTAAGTCCGTCGGGTATTCCGTCATAATAGCCTATCGCCAAGGTCGCGGCATAGCCGTTCTCTTCGAAAGCATATTCGGCGCCGTAGCCCGCGAATTCACCCTTTTTAACCTGCTTTACGGCAATAACCTCGGTATAAAGCGACATAGCGGTTTTAACATCTAATTGGTTTTTGAATATAACATCGCTTATACCTGACTTTTTAACATAAAAATCTCTCTTGATTTTTCTGAGTCCCGTCGGCTCGTTAAGGCTCTGGGCAAATCCGTACATACAGATACCGAGTCTCACTCCGTTTACAAACGGCTGTTTTTTGTGATGCACCAAAGTAAGCGAGCGGTCAATGTGAATTATGGGGATTTCGTTTAAGTTTAGTCCCGCAATATTTATTATGCCGTAAAAATTATCTATTTGTCGGTCATAATAAGAATCGTTAAGCCCTGAGGTTGCAAGATGTGTAAAAATTCCTTCAAGCGTAATATTTTCGCTTTCCTTAATCGCTTTAAAGGCTTCTTTCAGCTCATTAGGGTCCTTAAAGCCGAGGCGGTTCATTCCGCTGTCGATTTTAAGGTGAACCTTTATATTTTTGCTTTTTTCAGCCTTTAAAACCGAGTCTAAGGTATCTAAGCTGTCGACCGTTAAGGTGATGTTATTGTCAAGCATAGCATTTACCGCCGAAAGGTCTGCGGGCTCCAAGCATAAAATCGGTATTTCTCCGTTAAATTCTCTTACTTTTAAAGCCTCGTCGGGCGTTGCCACGGCAAGGTAGTTTATTCCGCCATCAATCAGCGCGTTTACGGTGTGAAAGCCGTGCCCGTAGGCATTGCCCTTTACAACGCCGAAATAATATTTATATTCGCTGTAATTGAGCCTTATGTTTTTTATGTTGTTTTTAAGGGTTTCTTCATTTATTTCAGCATAGGTTTTTCGCAGCATAGCCTGTCCCTCCGGAAATTAAGAATATCAGACATTAAATCTGAAAAGAACGATATCTCCGTCATTCATGACATAGTCCTTGCCCTCGCTTCTGACTAAGCCCTTTTCCTTTGCGGTTACCATATTTCCGCCGCACTTGTTTATAAAATCATCATAAGCGATAACCTCGGCTCTGATAAATCCGCGCTCAAAATCGGAGTGGATTTTTCCTGCCGCCTGAGGCGCTTTTGTGCCCTTTGTTATGGTCCATGCTCTTACCTCGGGCTTTCCTGCCGTAAGATAGGAAATAAGCCCTAAAAGGTGATAGCATTTTTGAATCATTCGGTCAAGTCCCGACCTTTCAAGTCCTATTTCTTCCAAGAACATCATTTTTTCCTCGTCCGAAAGCTCTGAAATCTCGGCCTCGAGGGAAGCGCATATCGGAAGAATTTCCGCCTTTTCACGCTCGGCGATTTCTTTTACGGTAAGATAGTTCTTATTATCCTCAATTCCCGATGTGAAGTCCTCTTCGCTCATATTGCATGCGTAAATTACGGGCTTTAAGGAAAGAAGAGCGGTCGAATGAAGAATTTCGTATTCATTATCGTCCTCAGTCTCCATAGAGCGCGCGGGAAGTCCCGATTCAAGATGGGCATTGAGCCTTTTTAAGAAATCAACCTCTTTTAAAGCCGATTTGTCGCCCTTAGCCGCTTTCTGCGCCTTATCAAGCCTTCTTGCAACGATTTCCATATCCGAAAAGATAAGCTCTAAATTTATGGTTTCAATATCCCTTGCAGGGTCAACAGAGCCTTCGACATGAATTATATCGGTGCTTTCAAAGCAGCGGACAACATGAACTATCGCGTCGACCTCTCTTATATTGCTTAAAAATTTGTTTCCTAAGCCTTCACCCTTTGAGGCGCCCTTAACAAGACCCGCGATATCCACAAATTCTATTACAGCCGGCGTGAACTTGTCGGGATTATAAATTTCCTTTAATTTTTCGAGCCTTTCATCGGGAACGCTTACTACGCCCACATTAGGCTCAATAGTGCAGAAAGGATAGTTAGCCGACTGCGCTCCGGCATTCGTTATAGCATTAAACAGGGTTGACTTTCCGACATTCGGAAGTCCTACCATTCCGAGTTTCATATATATGCCTCCAAAATACAATAAATCAATATAATTATACATTCAAACCGTCCCCATATCAAGAAAAAATAATAAATTTTAAAAAAATCATTCCAAATTAAGGAAAAGTATAGTATAATATATTTAAAATATATATGGGAGCGTGCGTATGAAGACAAATTATACCGTATCTCTGAAAAAAATTATTGATGAATTTAACCTTGAAGAATTTTATCTTCCCGAAAATCCGGAGAATATTTTGATATCAAGCACCGAAATCAACCGCCCCGGACTTCAGATAGCGGGATTTTTCAATTATTTTGACGCGGACCGTATTCAGATTTTCGGTCTGAGCGAAATGAGCTTTATAGAATGCTTTGTGCCCGAAAAGGCTATAGGCAGGGCAAAGGAATTTTTCTCAAGAAAGCCTGTAGCCGTAGTGCTTTCAAGAGAGCTTGAAATGCCTGAATATTTTATAGAAGAGGCAAAGGAATTCGGCGTTCCGCTGCTTAGAACTAAGGATACAACATCCGGCTTTTCAGCGGCTCTTATCGCTTTTTTGAGCCTTAATTTAGCTCCGAGAATTACAAGGCACGGAGTTTTGGTTGAGGTTTACGGCGAGGGAATTTTGCTGCTCGGCGAAAGCGGAGTAGGAAAAAGCGAAACCGCTATAGAGCTTGTAAAGCGAGGCCACCGTCTTATTGCGGACGACGCGGTGGAAATAAGAAGAGTGTCAAGCAAATCGCTTGTTGGCTCGGCTCCCGAAAATATCCGTCATTTTATAGAGCTTCGCGGAATAGGTATAATAAATGCAAGCAGAATATTCGGTGTCGGAGCGGTAAAGCTTACAGAGAAGATAGACCTTGTAGTTAATCTCGAGCAGTGGGATGTTAATAAGGTCTATGACAGAATGGGTCTCGAAAACCAGACGACAGAAATTTTAGGACTTACCGTCCCGTCGCTTACGGTGCCTGTAAGACCCGGGCGTAACCTTGCGGTAATTATAGAAATCGCCGCTATGAACAACCGTCAGAAAAAGCTCGGCTATAATGCGGCTGAGGACCTTTTAAGCAGGCTTGGTATGACGGACGATTTTAAAGACAGCAAAAACTGATTTATCGGAGGAAAATATATGTTAAGACTCGGAATTGATTTAGGCGGAACAAATATCGTTGCAGGTGTTGTGGATGAGGATTATAAAATCATTGCAACTAATAAGGTTAAGACTAATTTGCCGAGACCCTCGGAAGAAATAGTTGACGATATAGCTAAAGTAAGTATCGAAGCGGCAAAAGCCGCAGGCGTAGAAATTAAGGATATAGCGGCGGTGGGGATAGGAAATCCCGGGGCAAAAAACCCGAAAACAGGAATTGTCACCTATTCAAACAATTTGGGATTTTATGATCTTCCGCTTGGAGATATGTTAAAAGAGAGGCTCGGGGTTGACCTTTTCCTTGAAAATGACGCGAATGCCGCGGCTTACGGCGAATATATCGCGGGCGCAGGCAGAGGTACAAAAAACTTTATCGCCGTAACCTTAGGAACGGGCGTCGGCGGAGGAATTATTATCGACGGCAAGCTTTATTCAGGCTCTAACTATGCAGGCGGAGAGCTCGGACACACCGTTATTCAAATGAACGGCGAGGCATGCACCTGCGGAAGACTCGGCTGTTATGAGGCTTATGCTTCTGCTACCGCTCTTATCAGACAGACAAAGCAGGCAATGATAAGATTCCCCGAAAGTTCCATGTGGCAGTTATGCGACGGAAAGCTTGACAATGCGAGCGGAAAAACCGCCTTTAACGCAATGAGAAACGGCGACGAGGCAGGAAAAGCGGTTGTCGATAATTATATAGGCTATGTAGCCGTAGGTTTAGCTAATATTATAAACACCTTCCAGCCTGATGTTATCTGTATCGGCGGAGGAATTTCAAAAGAGGGCGAAACGCTTATTGCCCCGATAAGAGAAATAATAAGCGGCGAAAACTATGCGAGAAATATCCCCGCAAAAACCGTTATCAAAGCGGCGGACCTCGGAAACGACGCGGGAATTATCGGCGCGGCTTTCCTTGACAGGCTCTATAAATAATTATGGAAAATTATGAGTTTATAAGAGAGCTTGAAAAAACAGGAGCAGAGTTTAAGAAAAACGAAATGATGAGCGCTCATACAAGCTTTAAAATCGGCGGAGCGGCGGATTTTTATATTTATCCGTCCTGTTCAGATGAGCTTGTCAAGGTTATTAAGCTTTGCAAAGAGTTTAATGTTCCTTTTTTCATAATCGGCAAGGGTTCAAACCTCCTTGTTTCGGATTTCGGAATTGAAGGGGCTGTTATAGACACCTCAAAGCTTAATAAAACAGAGCTTAAAAGCGAAAATGTAATTTATTGCGAATGCGGAGTATCGCTTATAAGGCTTTGCAATTTTGCTCTTGAAAATTCGCTTTCTGGGCTTGAATTTGCTTTCGGAATTCCGGGGAGCGTAGGCGGAGCGGCGGTTATGAACGCGGGGGCTTACGGCGGCGAGATTTCCGATGTGATAAAAAGCTGTATGTGCATAGACCGAGACGGAAATGCTTTAACTCTTTTAAAGAAGGATATGGCTTTAGGCTACAGAACCAGCGTTTTTAAAGAAAAGGGCTTAATTGTATTAAGCGCGGAATTTGAGCTTTCAAAGGGAGATAAATCCGAAACAAAAGAAAAAATGAACGGATTTATGGAAAGAAGAAAGCAAAAACAGCCGCTTGAATATCCGAGTGCGGGAAGCACATTTAAAAGACCCGAGGGATATTTTGCAGGCGCGCTTATAGAAAAAAACGGCTTTAAGGGCAAAATGTGCGGCGGCGCACAGGTCAGCGAAAAGCATGCGGGCTTTATAATAAATAAAGACAGTGCAAGCGCAACGGATGTTAAAAATCTTATCAGCGATATTAAAGAAACGGTTTTAAAAAACGATAATGTTTTGCTTGAACCGGAGGTTATTTTCATAGGAAGAAAAGAGGAAGGATAAATGAATCTGTTAATTGTTACAGGCATGTCGGGAGCAGGAAAAACTCAGGCGGCTAATACTCTTGAGGACTTGGGATTTTATTGCGTCGATAATATTCCGCCTGCGATAATTCCCGCTTTTATAAATCTTTCCGCAAGAGGGAATAACGAGCTTGAAAAAATCGCAATCGTAACCGATATAAGAACAGGCGATATGTTTGCGGAAATCGGAAATGTGCTCGATACCCTTAAAAAGGATAATGTGAATTATAAAATTCTTTTCTTGGACTGCGACGATAAGGTTTTAGTAAGAAGATTTAAGGAAAACAGAAGAAAGCATCCGCTTTGCGAAAAGGATAATTATTCCGTTTCGGACGCCGTAAAGGCAGAGCGCGAAATGCTTAAAAGGCTCAGATTTCAGTCGGATTATCTTATTGATACCACAAATCTGTCTATCGCTCAGCTTAAAAAACAGCTCACCGAAATTTTCTTAAACGACGCGAAAAAAGGAATGCACATTCAGTGCCGTTCCTTCGGGTTTAAGTACGGAATAGACGAGGACGCGGATATAGTGCTTGATGTAAGGTGTCTTCCTAATCCGTTTTATATTGAAAGCCTTAAAAATAAGACGGGTCTTGACAAAGAGGTCAGGGATTATGTAATGGGCTTTGAGGAAAGCCAAAAGCTTTTTGAAAAAATAAAGGACTTTATAGATTATTCTCTTCCTCTTTATTCAAAAGAGGGCAAAAGCCAGCTTGTAATATCCTTCGGCTGTACGGGCGGTAAGCATAGGTCGGTAACATTCGCGGAGCTTATTTATAAGCACCTCATTGAAAACGGCTATGTTGCGTCGTCTTTGCACAGAGATATCTATAAGGGGGCATAATTATGTCGTTTAATACCGACATAAAAAATGAGCTTTCGCATATAAGACCGTCTGAATGCTGCAAACAACCGCTGGTTTACGGATTTTTGCTCTTTAGCCGGTCTTTTTCAATAAAAAAGATTTGCATGCAGACTGAAAACGAAAATACCGCAGTCTTTTATGCAAGGCTTTTAAAGGAAGCTTATTCGGTAGAAACCGCGCTTTATAAGGGCGGCGGAATAAGAACTACATACAGGGTCGAGGTGCCCGACGAGGCGGACAGGCTCAAGGTCTTAGCCTCGGTGGATTTCGGAATATATGAGGGAAGAATAAACAGGGAAAGCTTTGCGAGAGACTGTTGCTGTGCAAGCTTTATAAGAGGCGCTTTTCTTGCCTGCGGTCATTTGTGCGACCCCGATAAGGGTTATAGAGTGGATTTCCCCGTAAGGGAAAGGGCGCTTGCCGAGGAGCTTAAGGGTCTTCTTTTTGAGCACGGAATTTCCGCTAATATTTCAACGCGGGGCAAGGGCTTTGTGGTTTACATAAAACGGAATGAAACAATAGGCGATCTGCTTGCTTTAATGGGTGCTTCTTCAAGAAGCCTTGAGCTTATCGAGACGGCAATTCTTAAAAGCGTTAAAAACAATATCAACAGGGCAAGAAACTGCGACAGCGCAAATATAGGAAAAACCGTTGAGGCGTCGATAGCGCAAAGAAGAGCCATTGAATATTTAAAAAGCCATGATATGTTAGAAAGTCTTCCTCTAAAGCTGCAAAGCGCCGCGAATTTAAGACTTTCCGCTCCCGAAGCGTCCTTAAAGGAGCTTTGCAAATTAAGTAATGAGGATATCTCCGTGTCGGGGCTTAACCATAGGCTTAAAAGAATAATTGAAATTTATGAAGAAAAAATAAAATAAAAAGAGGTGTTCGCTACGGATTTTGTTCATCTTCATGTTCACTCGGAATACAGCTTGTTGGACGGCTGCTGCCGTATCGGACAGCTTGTCGATAAGGCGTATAATAACGGTCAGAAGGCGGTCGCAGTTACCGACCACGGCGTTATGTACGGCGCGGTTGAATTTTATAAAAAAGCAATAAAAAAAGGAATTAAGCCGATTATCGGCTGTGAGGTATATGTCGCCCCGAGGAAGCGCACGGACAAGCTGAAAGGTCCCGACAGCGAGTATACCCACCTTGTATTGCTTTGTAAAAACAATACGGGTTATCAGAATCTTATTAAAATGGTTTCCCTTTCTTTCACTGAGGGCTTTTATAATAAGCCGAGAATAGATAAAGAGCTACTTGAAAAGTATCACGATGGTCTTATTGCAAGCTCCGCCTGCTTAGCGGGGGAAATTCCGAAAGCGCTTTTAAAGGGCGATATGGAAGCCGCCGCTTCTTCTGCTCTTTATTTTAAGGAGCTTTTCGGAAAGGATAACTTTTATTTAGAACTGCAGGACCATGGGCTTGCCGAGCAAAAAAGGATAAATCCTTTTTTAATAAAGCTTTCAAAACAGCTTGATATTCCGCTTATCGCTACTAATGACGCACATTATATAAATAAAGAGGACAGACTTATGCACAAGGTTTTACTCTGTATTCAAACGGGTACGAAAATAACCGAAAAGCTTCCTCTTGAATTTAAGACGGACGAATTCTATTTAAAATCGACCGAAGAAATGGCGGAGCTTTTTAAAGATGTTCCCGAGGCGATTTCGAATACCGCGAAAATTGCCGAGATGTGCAATGTAAGCTTTGAATTCGGAAAAATTAAGCTTCCGTATTTCGATACCGGAGACGAGGATCATTTCGAATTCTTTAAAAGAAAATGCTTTGAGGGAATGTACAGGATTTATGGGCAAAATCCCGAAAAACAGGTTACGGACAGGCTGAATTATGAGCTTTCCGTAATAAACAAAATGGGTTATACCGACTATTATCTTATAGTCTGGGACTTTGTAAATTTCGCAAAAACCCATGATATCCCCGTAGGCCCCGGAAGAGGCTCGGGAGCAGGAAGTCTCGCGGCTTACTGTATAGGAATAACGGGTATAGACCCGTTAAGATACGACCTGCTTTTCGAGCGGTTTTTAAACCCCGAAAGAGTCTCAATGCCAGATTTCGATATAGATTTTTGCTATGTAAAAAGGCAAAAGGTAATTGATTATGTTATAAATAAGTATGGCTCGGACAGGGTAGCGCAGATAGTAACCTTCGGAACAATGGCGGCAAGAGCGGCGGTAAGAGATGTCGGCAGGGTTATGGATATTCCTTATGCCCTTTGCGATAAAACCGCAAAGCTTATTCCTCAGGCAATAGGTATGACTATAAATAAAGCGCTTTCCTCTTCAAGGGAATTAAAGGAGCTTTATGATAATGACGAACGGATAAAAGAGCTTATTGATATGGCTATTAAGCTTGAGGGTATGCCGAGGCATGCTTCGACCCATGCGGCAGGCGTTGTTATTTCGGATAAGCCCGTAAGCGAATATGTTCCGCTTTCTTTGAATGACGGCGCGGTGGTAACGCAGTATACAATGACAGCCCTTGAAGAATTGGGACTTTTGAAAATGGATTTTTTGGGACTCAGAAACCTTACCGTTATTGACGATACCGAAAAATTCATCCGCAAATTCAAGCCAGATTTTAATATTGAAGCTATTCCTATGAACGATAAGGCGACTCTTGAAATGATGGGCGAGGGTCAGACCGACGGCGTATTTCAGTTTGAATCCGAGGGCATGAAAAATGTGCTGAGAAAATTTAAGCCCGAAAGCATAGAGGATCTTATCGCTATTATTTCGCTTTACCGCCCCGGACCTATGGATTCGATTCCGAGATATATCCATAACCGCCACAATCCGCAGGATGTTAAATACGATACTCCGCTTTTAGAGCCGATTTTAAAGGTCACCTACGGCTGTATAGTTTATCAGGAGCAGGTAATGCAGATATTCAGAAGTCTTGCGGGTTATTCCTTAGGCAGGGCGGATATTGTAAGACGGGCTATGGCAAAGAAAAAGCATGAGGTTATGCAAAAGGAAAGGAAGGCTTTTATTTACGGCGAAAAGGACGAATCGGGCAATGTCGTTTGCGAGGGCGCGGTAAACAGAGGCGTCAGCGAGGAAACCGCAAAGAAGATATTCGACGAAATGTCGGCTTTCAGCTCCTATGCCTTTAATAAGTCCCACGCGGCGGCTTATGCCGTTGTTTCTTACAGAACCGCTTATCTTAAGGTTCATTATAAAAAAGAATATTTTGCGTCTCTTCTGACAAGCGTGCTTGACAGCGCAGGAAAGATTTCTTTGTATACGGGCGAATGCAAAAGACTTGGCATTAAGGTGCTGACCCCAAGTGTAAACGAAAGCCTTGAAAGCTTCACGCCCTGCGATGAGGGTATTCGTTTCGGGCTTTGCGCGGTTAAAAACTTGGGAAATGCGGTTATTGATAAAATAATTTCAGAAAGAAAAGAAAACGGTCCGTACAAAAGCATGTACGACTTGATTTTAAGAAATTCTTCACGAGAATTCAACCGCAGGGCGCTTGAAAGCCTTATTAAAAGCGGCGCGCTTGACGGGCTTGAGAAAAACCGCAGAACAATGCTTTATAATGCGGATAAGGTTTTGGGAATTGTCGAAGAGCAGAGAAGATACAGGGGAACGGATCAGCTTGATTTGTTCGGTTTCGAAGAGCAAAAGCCGGAGCCTGAGCTGGAAGAAGTAGAGGAGCTTGATAAATTAAAGCTTCTTTCCATGGAAAAAGAGGTTTCGGGGCTATATCTTTCGGGTCACCCGCTTGACGGCTGTAAGAGCTTTATCAAAAAAGGAAATTATGTCTCCTTAGGCGATATAAACCTTAGAAAATATCCCGACGGTCAGCGAATCAGAGCGGTTGCGGTTATTGACGGTATAAAGGTAAGAGAGCTTAAAAACGGAAATATTATGATGACCGCCGTCTGTGAGGATAAAAGCGGAAGAACCGATGTCACCGCGTTTTCCTCGGTATATAATAAATATAAAAGCTTTTTATCGGACAATTCGGTTATAATAATAAGCGGAAAGATTTCCGAAAGAGAGGACAGAGACCCCGAAATATTATTAGACGGTGTTTCCCCTCTGCCCGACGGTGCAATGAATTTTACATCGGGAGGCAAAAATATCCTTAAGGGACTTTACCTTAAGGTGAAAAATACCGATTGCGAGGAAATGAAGGCGGTAAAGGATATTCTAATGAAAAACCGCGGAAATGAGGATGTCTATATTTACTGCACCGAAACCGGCAAAAAGCTCAAAGCCCCCGAAAGCCTAAAATTTGACGGCAGCGAAGCGGCGATAAAGGAGCTTGAATTTCTTCTCGGCAAAGAATGTGTAAAAAAAGTGTGAAGTTTTAATTTTTTTGTTGCCAAAAGCTTTTAAATGGTATATAATAACAAAATGTATATGGAGATGATAATATTATGAAAACTATTGGTGTTTTAACAAGCGGCGGAGACGCCCCGGGAATGAACGCGGCAATCCGTGCCGTTGTCCGTACAGGTGTTTCTCTCGGAATGAATGTAAAGGGAATTATGCGCGGATATAACGGACTTATCGAAGGCGATATTGTCGATATGGATGTCCGTTCGGTATCCGATATAATTCATAGAGGAGGAACCCTTCTTTATACCGCAAGAAGCCCCAAATTCAAAACAGAAGAGGGCATGCAGGCGGCTATTGAAACATGTAAGAAGCACGGTATCGAGGGTATCGTTGTTATCGGAGGAGACGGCTCCTACAGAGGTGCGAGAGACCTTTCCGAGCGCGGAGTTTTATGCGTAGGCGTTCCGGGGACTATTGATAACGATATTTCTTCTACAGATTATACTATCGGTTATGATACCGCTATGAATACAGCCATTGAAATGATTGATAAAATCCGCGATACTGCTCAGTCGCATGACCGCTGCAGCGTTATCGAGGTTATGGGAAGAAATGCCGGATATATTGCAATAAATACAGGTATTGCTGTCGGAGCCACGGATATTCTTATCCCTGAGGTTACTCCCGATGTAAATAAAACCATCGAAAAAATCGAAGATGCGAGAAAAACCGGAAAACAGCACTTTATAATCGTTGTTGCCGAGGGTGTTGATAAGCAAACCGGCGGAGTTTTCGAGATTGCAAAGAAGATAGAAGAAAAGACAGGCATTGAAACCAGAGCTACTGTTCTCGGCCATGTTCAGCGCGGCGGTTCTCCGACGCTTAGAGACCGTGTCAGAGCTACTATTATGGGTAATGCCGCCGTTCATCTTTTAAATAAGGGAATAGGAAACAGGGTTGTTTGCTATAAGGGCGGAGATATTGTCGATTATGATATCTTTGAGGCTCTGCAGATGAAAAAATCGCTTGATCCCGAGCTTTTGAGGATTGCAAGCGAAACATCAATCTAAGCAAAGCCGACAAGTTCGAACCCGATTTTACGGGTCAAATTTTCGGCTTTGCTTAAGATAAAAAACGGAGCTTTATTTAAAAGCTCCGTTTCAGACTGTAGACAAACTATAAATCAGGTCGTGTCGCGGCGTTTACGCCGCATTTTGTTTTTTCGGCGACATGCGCGGCGGAAAAACACTTTATAAGCGAAAAACCGCTTGATTTAGCGGTTTTTCAAGGGAACTGGGGTGGTATTGGCGGGGATAGAGTGCAGTCCGAAAATCTCTGATTTTCGAGCGAACGGCATTCCCGTCCAAGAGAGTGTCGACTTTGTTGACACTCTCAACCCGAGGTAAGCACTTACCTCGATTTTTTTAATCTAAAATAAGCTTTCCTTTGCATGAATAAGGTCGACAATCAGGGAATGGTAAGGAGTTTCAATTCCGTATTTTTTGCCTAAGCGGACGACCGCTCCGTTTATAAAGTCAATTTCGGTTTTGCGCTTGTTTTCCATATCCTGACACATTGAGGCTTTTCCGGTTCCTAAAACCTTTGCGGTGGTTATTACCTCGCTGTAAACCTGCTCCGCGTCGAATTTTTCTCCGTCCGCCTCGGCAACCCTTGCCGCCTCTTCGATAAGCTTTTTTGCCGCATTTGAAGCGTTTTGTGAATCCGAAATAATGCTTATGTTCGCGTCAAGCAGAGAGGTTACGGAGTTTATAGTCATATTTATAAAAAGCTTTTGCCAAAGGAGCCTTTTAACATCATCGCATGCTTCGGCTTCAATATCGCAGGCGTTAAAGATATCTGTAATTTTTTGTGCCGCCTCTTTGTTTCCGGCAGGCGAGCCTAAATGCGTTATCCCTGAGCCCGAATGATAAATTTCGCCTGCGTTTAAGCTTACGCAGTTGTGCTTTGTGGTGCCTAAAAGGATTTGATTTTTATCGGCAAATTCTTCCATTATCTCAAAATTTCCGAGTCCGTTCTGCAAGGATAAAAGAATAGTGTGCTCCTTTATAAGTCCTGCGTTTGTTTTTAAAGCCGCCCTTGTTGCGGTATCCTTGACAAATACTATTAAAAGCTCGGGCGCCTCTTCAAGCTCTCCGCTGAAGGCAGCCTTAACCCTGTAGGTTTTCTTTTCCTTGCTGTCAGCCGAGGTCATGGTTATTCCCTTTTCGTTAATCGCTTTAACTGCGGTTTCGCTGACATCAAGCAGTGTTACATCATTATTTTTGCTTAAAAGGCTTGCGTAAAGACAGCCCATTGCTCCAGCTCCGATAATACCTATTTTCATAATCATTCCGCTTTCTTTTAAAAAATTAAAAGGATGTCCTTAGAAATCTTCTAAAGACATCCTTGCCTTAAAGCTTATTTATTATACAATCGCTTTTTCGATTTGTCAAGCTATTTTGCATAATCTACGGCTCTGTTTTCCCTGATAAGATTTATCTTTATCTGACCGGGGTATTCAAGCTCGTTTTCGATTTTTTCGGCAATCTGATGAGCGATTATCACCATCTGGTCGTCGCTGATGACCTCGGGCTTAACAATAATTCTTATCTCTCTTCCTGCCTGAATTGCATAGGAGTCCTCTACTCCGCTGAAGGAATTGGCGATTTCCTCAAGCTTTTCAAGTCTCTTGATGTAATTTTCAATGTTTTCTCTTCTCGCTCCCGGTCGTGCCGCAGAAATCGCGTCAGCCGCCTGAACAATGCAGGCTATAACGGTCTTTGCTTCAACATCGCCGTGGTGAGCGTGAATGGCATGGATAACAGCTTCGCTTTCGCGGTATTTCTTTGCCGCCTCAACGCCGAGCTGAATGTGCGAGCCCTCCTGCTCATGATCGATAGCCTTTCCGATATCATGTAAAAGTCCCGCGCGCTTTGCAAGAGTAATATCCGCTCCGAGCTCTGCCGCGATAAGCCCCGAAAGGTGGCAGACTTCAAGAGAGTGGTTTAAAACATTCTGTCCGTAGCTTGTGCGGAAATGCAGACGGCCTAAAAGCTTTATAAGCTCAGGGTGAAGATTCTGAACGCCCGATTCAATCATCGCACGCTCGCCCTCCTGCTTGATAATAGCGTCAACCTCTGCGGTAGCCTTTGCAACGGTTTCCTCAATTCTTGCAGGATGAATTCTTCCGTCAATAACGAGCTTTTCAAGCGTTCTTCTTGCGATTTCTCTTCTTATCGGCTCAAAGCTTGAAACGGTTATCGCTTCGGGTGTATCGTCAATAATTAAATCAACGCCCGTTGCGTTTTCAATAGCTCTTATGTTTCTGCCCTCTCGGCCGATGATTCTTCCCTTCATTTCATCATTGGGAAGCGGAACTACCGAAACGGTCATTTCCGAAGAATGGTCGGCGGCACAGCGCTGAATTGCTCTGCCGATGATTTCCTTTGCGATTTCGTCAGCCTCGTCCTTTGTGCGCTGCTCGTAATCCATTATCTTGACGGCCTTTTCGTGAGTAAGCTCTCCGTCAAGCGCGTTTAAAAGCTCAGCTTTCGCCTGATCCTTAGAAAAGCCCGATATTTTTTCGAGCATGTCAAGCTGACTGCGCTTTATTTGCTCGCATTCCGCCATTCTTTCGTCAATTTCCTTGGAACGGGCGGCAAGCTTTTCTTCCTTGACCTCGATGTTGTCAGTCTTTCTGTCAAGGGTTTCTTCCTTTTGCTGGAGCCTGTGCTCCTGACGCTGAATTTCACTTCTGCGCTCGCGAAGCTCTTTTTCAGTGTCCTGTCTTAACTGGTGAATTTCTTCCTTTGCTTCAAGAAGAGTTTCTTTTTTCTTGGTTTCTGCAACACGCATTGCGTCGTTTAAAATGCGCTTTGCCTCGTCTTCAGCTGAACCGATAGCCTTTTCGGCGGATTTGCGGCGGTGAATTGAGCCTAAAATAAACCCTATTACCGCAAGAACCAGACCGACAGCTACCGGAATTACAATCCGAATAACTACTGAGTCCATTAAATATTAACCTCCAATATAAAAAACGGATATTTACCGGCTTTTTAGAACTATCTGACCGGACGGTGACCGTATTTCCCACCGGATAAAAATTTTAACAGTGTGATATAAAGCTCGCCATAGCTTTTAACACATAGTAGAATTTACCAATCTAATTTTATCATTTTATAGGCTTACTGTCAAGTATCATACAAAATAAAAGCATGTGTCCCACGCAGGAAGGCTTTTAAAGTGTCTCATAAAAATTTTATATTTTCCGTTTATATTTAAAACCTTTTCGGGCAGGGTGAAAAGATCCTCGCTTCGGTGGTAGCAGGAAATTGCCATTTTCGGCTTGTTTTCGGTTATAACCTCTTTGGCACCGTCAAGCATTTTAAGCTCCGCGCCCTCAATGTCTGCTTTGATAAAGGTTGCATTTTTACAAATGCTGTCAACATTGACCGATTTTATTTCATAGCTTCCCTTTCCCGCGCTTGAGCCGCGCGATGAGGTCATGTCAAAGCTCACCGCTTTGCGGCTGTCAAGTACGCAGGCGTTTATCAAGGTTGTTTTTTCTAAAGCCTTGGCATAATTTTCGAGCTTTTTGAAATTCTTAATATCCGGCTCCACAGCGGTTATTGAAGAATAGCTCTTAACCCGTCTTAAAAAATCGCTTACGGTGTCTCCGCGGTAAGCGCCTAAATCCAAGTAATTTTCACTTTCGGAAAGCTTAAAAAAGCTTTCGTAAGGCTCGTCCTGATTTACCTCGCAGTCAAAAAGATAATCTATGTCTCCCGTGATTTTATAAAGAACGGTGTTTTTAAATGTCTTTTTAGAAATTTCATCCGCAAGCATACCGTAAACCCATTCTAACCGCTCTCGGTTTTTTAAAGCAAATTCCATATCAAACAAATTTTTCCCGTAAACAGGCACATCGGGCGCATAAAGCTCATGCTTTGATTTTATTTTTTTAATATTAGCTATAACCTCGTCCCTTGCCGAGCCGAAGCATAATAAAACCGTAAAATCCTTGTATTTATCCTCAAAATATTTCAGATTTTCAATGTGAAAGCCGCGAAAGACCTTGTCCCTTACAAATCCGTCGCTTGCAAAAATTCCGTCTGCTTTAATGCCTTTTATTTCTAGCACATTGAGTATTTTATCGGCACCGTTTCCCATGCCGTAAAGAATTATCGGCTTGTCCGAGACTTTCAGCCTTGACCATAAATCTTTTATCATATTTTTCTCCCGTATTATAAATATGTTTCATTTTACCATAATTTTTGATATTTTGATAGACAAAATATTTTAAATCTGTTATTATATAATAGATGTTAAATTTTTAAAGGAGCTTTATCTTATGAAAAAGGTTTTATCTTTTGATTTCGGCGCTTCAAGCGGAAGAGCAATGCTTGCAAGCTTTGAAAACGGTAAGATTGAAATGACGGAAATCCACCGCTTTTCAAATGACCCCGTTACGGTTAACGGCAGAATGTACTGGGATGTTTTAAGACTTTTCTTTGAAATAAAAACAGGTATTACAAAGGCTGTAAACGCCGGCGGATTTGACGCTATCGGTATCGACACTTGGGGAGTTGATTTCGGTCTTATAAATAAAAAAGGCGAGCTTATCGGAAATCCCTTCCATTACAGGGATCAGAGAACAAAGGGAATTCCCGAAAGGATTTTCGACGAAATAATCTCAAAAGAGGACCTTTATCACCGCGCTGGAATGCAGTTTATGCATTTTAATACAATTTATCAGCTTATGTATCTTAAATATAATGAACCCGAGCTTTTGGCTCAGGCGGATAAATTTTTAATGATGCCTGATCTTTTCGCGTATTTCTTAACAGGCGAAATGAAAGAGGAGGCAAGCATTGCTTCCACCTCAAATCTTTTGAATCCTAATACGAAGGATTGGGATTTTGAGCTTATCGAAAAATTGGGGCTTGATAAAAACCTTTTTGCTCCGATAGTTAAATCGGGCAGTGTTTACGGTTACTTAAGCGACGATATCTGCACCGAACTTGGCTGTAAAAAGGTTCACGTAGTTGCGGTCTGCTCTCATGATACCGCCTCCGCCGTTGCCGCAACGCCTTCTTCAACCGATGATTTCGTTTATATCAGCTGCGGAACATGGAGCCTTTTCGGAATTGAAAGCAAAATTCCTTTCCTTTCTGATGAGGCTTATAAGGCTGACTTTACAAACGAGGGCGGATTTGACGGAACAATAAGATTTCTTAAAAACATTATGGGGCTCTGGCTTATTCAGGAGTCGCGCAGACAGTGGAGAAGAGAGGGAACAGAGGTCGGATTTGATACGCTTGAAAAGGAAGCCCTTGCAAGCGAGCCCTTTAAATGCTTTATAAATGTTGACGACCCGATGTTTGAAACCGCGGGAAATCTTCCGAAAAGAGTTTTGGAATTCTGCGAAAAAACAGGTCAGTATGTTCCGAAAAACCGCGGCGAGATCATGCGCTGTATTTATCAGAGCCTTGCTATGAAATATAAGCATACATATAATATGCTTTCGGATTTTACCAAGAGAGATTATAAATCAATCAATATTCTCGGCGGAGGAATTAAGGATACGCTTCTTTGTCGCCTTACTGCCGACGCAACGGGAGCAACCGTTCTTGCAGGACCTACCGAGGCGACCGTTATGGGCAATATTGCCGTCGCATTTTATGCTCTCGGCGAGATTTCGGACTTTAAGGAGATAAGAAAAACCGTTGCAAATTCCACCGACCTTAAAGAGTATATACCCGAAAATACCGAAGAGTGGAATAAGGCTTACGAGGACTATAAAAAAATCCTTTGAAAAAATTAAAAGTTTTTATTGACAATATCATTTCATAATGATATAATAATCAAGCGCGATATTTAAAGCGCTTGAAAATGCGAGTGTGCTGGAATAGGCAGACAGGCACGTTTGAGGGGCGTGTGTCTTTGACGTATGGGTTCAAGTCCCATCACTCGCACCATATCGAGTATTCATTAGGGATTTGACTTTATGAATACTCGATTTTTTATTCTGATACGGTTTTATATACGGAGCAGGTTTTCGCCTGCTCCTTTTTGTTATGCCGTTTTCGGCTCGGTTAAATACTTGGTCGCGACACCTTTTCTGGTATCTGTGATGTAAAGCGGCATGGATGCATGAAGATAGCGGAAAATATATCAAACCTTATTAAAAAATGTATGAAAAATAAACTGCCGGTAATAGCGCCTGTCGGATATTATGATTCTGAGGCGGATTTATCCGAAAAAGACTCATTTATGCTTTCGGATGAACTGCTTGTGTCGCCGATTACAAAAAAAGGTATTAAAGAAATATATCTTCCGCAGGGGGATTGGGTGTCTTGGAACGGAGAAAACTATGTCGGCGGCAACAAAATAAAAATTAAGGTAACAATAGAAGATTTGCCGTTTTTTAAAAAAATAAAATAAGACAGCTGTTTCGGAATGAAATCGCAAAATAGAATATATTTCGGTATTTGTTTTGATGTGAAATCATTATACCGTATTTGGAAGCTAACTTCTCTTTTTATTGGGTCACATCATTTTAACACAGCAAATCTTAAAGATATAAAAATTACTCTTGACATTGGTATAAAGATTATAGTATAATAGCTTTTGTGAAAGTATAAACCCCTGCAATTCTGCGGAGGGAGGGAATGTTAATGAGTCAGGTAAAATTAAAAGAAAATGAATCTCTTGATAATGCTCTGCGTCGCTTTAAGCGCCAGACCGCTAAGGACGGTGTAATTCAGGAAGTCCGCAAGAGAGAGCATTATGAGAAGCCCTCTGTAAAGCGCAAGAAAAAATCAGAAGCTGCTCGCAAGAGAAAGTTTCGCTAATTAAAAAGAAAAAGGCGGTTGGTTTTCAACCGCCTTTTGTTTTAGGAGTATTAAATGCTGTTAAAGCCGGATATAAAACTAAAAAGAGTCACCGATATAACGCCCCAGCTCCTTGAAAGCTACGGAATAAAGGCTCTTTTGCTCGATGTTGACAACACTCTTTCAACCCACCACGGCATGGTTCTGACCGACGGGTTGGAGGCTTGGCTTGATAATATGAAAAAAAGCGGAATAAAGCTTTCGCTTCTTTCAAATTCGAAAGAAAAAAGAGTTAAGCCGTTTGCGGAAAAAATCGGGCTTGATTATATTAGTCTTGCCTTAAAGCCGCTTTGCTTCGGATTTTTCCGCGGCGTGAAGCTTTTAAATGCGAAAAAAAGGGAAACGGCGATTGTGGGCGACCAAATTTTCACCGATGTTTTAGGCGGAAATTCTTCGGGTCTTAAAACAATTCTTTTAACGCCCATTAAGCCTGAATCGTCCGCAAGATTTCGCTTTAAAAGAAAGCTTGAAAAAATTGTATATAAGGTATATAAAATAAAGGATCTTTATTAAGAGGTGATATTTATGTCTGCTAAGTTCGGTCCTGCCGGAAATTCCGAAAGCTTTTCGAAAATGGGCTATAAGCATAGCCTTCAAATTCCCGAATATGTTGTAAAAATGGGACTTGATACCTATGAATATCAGTGCGGAAGAGGAGTAAATATAGGCCTTGAAAAGGCTAAGGAATTGGGGCAAACGGCGAAAAATTCGGGTATAACTCTTTCTCTTCATGCGCCCTATTATATTTCAATGTCCTCTTTGGAGGAAGAAAAGAGAAATAATTCGGTAAACTATATTTTAAAAAGCGCCGAGGCGGTAAACGCAATGGGCGGAAACCGAATTGTCGTTCATACAGGCTCCTGCGGAAAAATAAGCAGGGGTGAGGCCTTAGACCTTGCAATGGATACAATGAAAAAGGCTGTTTCGGCTCTTGATAACGCAGGACTTTCTAACATACATATATGCCCCGAAACCATGGGAAAGGTAAATCAGCTCGGAAATTTAGAAGAGGTTATGGCTCTTTGCTCGCTTGACGAGCGCCTTATTCCCTGCATAGATTTCGGGCATCTCAATGCAAGGGATCAGGGATATTTTAAAGCCCTTTCCGATTATGAAACCGTATTTTTAACCATAAAAAATAAGCTTGGTGAGGAAAGGCTCAAAAGCTTTCATTCCCATTTTTCTAAAATCGAGTATACCGCAGGCGGTGAAAAACGTCACCTTACATTTGAAGATACTGTTTTCGGTCCCGATTTTGAGCCTGTTATGGAGCTTACAGTCAAATACGGCTGTTCTCCGACATTTATTTGCGAATCCGCAGGCACTCAGGCTGAGGACGCTAAAACAATGAAGGAT
>ERZ808242.425-NODE-425-length-31146-cov-20.637709_pt1 | contig 31146 bp, 23 predicted proteins | sample MGYA00521244_ERZ808242 | MGnify/ENA primary metagenome ERZ808242 (study PRJEB31516, sample SAMN03275573) | gut metagenome | biome: mammalia-associated habitat; material: feces | host: Papio cynocephalus | place: Kenya | collected 2012-07-27 ... | reverse complement strand
CTAAACCAGCTGAGCTAAGCGCCCTTACTTTTCGTAAGCGGTTGCAAAGGTACTAACATTTTTTGATTCCACCAAATTTTTTCTCTTTTTTTTTCGTTTTTTACTGCATTTCCTTGTTTTTGAGCCTTATTTTTCCGTATTTCATACAAAGAATATAGTATTTCACACCAAAAAGGCACCTTTCCTATCGGAAAGATGCCTCAATCTATTTATCAACAAAAGAGTTTACCTCTATCAATATTACTCGCCAATCTGTACAGTTGCACGACGGTTGTAAGAAGCTGGAGTCAAATCCTTAACTCCACCATTAGCCTTAACGACGATGTTATCCTTATCAACACCCATCTTAACAAGCTCATTGGCTACCTGCTCTGCACGTGCCTGAGAGATCTTCTGGTTAACGGCAGCAGAACCAGTTGCGCTGTCTGCATAACCATTTACAACCAACTTGGCATTGTTGTCCTTGGCATAGTTAGCAAGGGCTTGTACGTTTACAAGATCCTTCTTGGAAGCTACCTTAGACTTACCGATATTGAAGAATACAGAAACTGGAGTATTTGCATACTCAGCCTGCGCCTTATCATTCTGAACAGTCTTCTGGTTGTTCAAGAGATTCTGCAAGCGGTCGTTCTCTGCATTAGCATCATTCAACTTAGCGTTGAGTGCATCCAGTTCAGACTGATGGAGTGCATTGATGGCATCAACGTCTGGGGTCTTCTTCCAATTACCCTTACCCAGATTGAAGGTCAAACCAACCTCACCATAGAAGTTATTGCAACGACGAGTAAACGTGTTGCGATCATTGCCAGCACAACCATCAATATCATGATCGAAAGAGTTGACACCAACCTCTGCATAAATGTTCAACTTCTTGGCAACCTTCCAAGAAGACTGGATACCTGCGCTGTAATCCAAAGCATACTGATTATATGTCATTGAGCGACCAACACCAGCACCAACAAATGGGATCACATTCCAAACTCGGTTTTCATTGTAGCCACAGAACAAGTTGCTGAGATTGAACATTACCTGCTCGTTAGCAACCCAGTACTTATTACCATTACCTTCATTAGTATCCTCTTTGCCATCAGCATCTACATACTTACCCCAAATGCCCTGTACCTTGGTACGAAGACCGATACCAGGGGTAAACCACTTACCAATTGCAATAGAGACACCTGGATTAGAGCGGAATTTTTTGAAAGGACTCTTAGAGTAACCCTCACCCTTTTCCTGTGCAGAATACCATGCGTTCCAATCAGCACCTACCTGGAAGAACCAGTTGCTCCAAAAAGAATTTGTTGCAACACTATACTTTTCTGTAGGAGTCGCATCCTGAGCAAAAGTGCCCAAAGAAATACTAGCCAAAGCTAGCACAGCTAATAACTTTTTCATAACTTTATAATTTTACAATCAATATATATATTCTTATTTCATTGGCAAAGGTAACACTTATTTTTCAATTTACATATTATTTGAACAAAAAAGTGCATTATTTGCTTAATTTTATTGAAGAAGTCCAACTTCAACTATATTTTTAGCCTAAAAGATGCTCAATTTCCTGCTGTTGGAGAATACACAGCACAGACTTTCCATCAGGTGTATAATTCACATTGCCACAGGCAAACAATCCATTCACTAGATTTTCCATTTCTACATTGCTTAACACCTGTCCATACGGTATCGCCGCATGACGTGCCAAAGACAAAGCCAAGTCTTGATTGAGCTCTTCGACAGCTGTGATTCCTTTTTCGATTGCACTGTCAACCATTTCACGCACTAGTTTCACAGGATTCAAGCCTTCAAGTCCTGCAGGAACAGAATTGACGGCATAACTTCCCCCACCTAAATCTTCAAGTTCAAACCCCATCGCTTCCATTTCCGGTAGGATTTTCTCAAAAATTATCTTTTCAGACACAGGAAACTGGACAACCTCAGGAAAGAGTACCTTTTGCGAATGGAACGTACGCTCCTTGAGCTGCTGCAAATACAGCTCATACAAAATCCTCACATGAGCACGATGCTGATCGATAATCATCAACCCAGACTTAACGGCCGTCATGATATATTTTCCTTTATATTGGTAATGAGAAGGAGATTTTTCCTCCAACACACTGCTTGGTGTCGTTTCTGGTAGCTCTGTCTCAGAAAACAGGTTTGGCTCTTCCTTAGGCTCATCGTCCAGCCCATCATAGAGTCGTTCCCAATTTTCATCCACTACAGGCTTGTTAAAAGAAGCCGACTTAGTGAAAGGAACAGAAGAAGATGAGGATGATGAAGCAGAAGACAACTTGGAGGAACGCACAGGCGTACTACTAGCCTTAAAAGGATTGTAACCTGGAGTCAATGTTATCTTTGGTGCAGCTGCGCTTGGTGCCACTTCGGCATTGAAGACAGGAATTTCCGGTTTATCCTCCGTATCAAAATCAATGGCAGGCACGTCATTGAACATACCAATAGATTCTTTGACAGCCGCCATGACGATTTGCCATATAGCCTGTTCGTTCTCAAACTTAATTTCAGTCTTGGTAGGATGAATGTTTACATCAATGTCTTTCGGATCTACATCAAAGTAGATAAAGTAAGGCACTTGCTCACCTTGTGGTATCAATCTGTCGTAAGCAGCCATCACAGCCTTATTGAAATAAGGATGCTTCATATATCTACCATTGACGAAAAAGAATTGATGTACTCCCTTCTTGCGAGCCGACTCTGGCTTTCCGATGAAACCAGAAATTTTACACATTGTGGTATCCACGTTGACAGGCAAAAGTTCTTGATTAAAACGCTTACCAAAAACATCAAGAATGCGCTGGCGCAAATTGCCAGCACGAAGATTGAACATCTCCGTATTATTACTACGCAACGTAAAGGTAATTTGCGGATTAACCAAAGCGATACGCTCGAAAGCAGTACAAATGTTATTCAACTCCGTTGAGTTTGACTTTAAGAACTTTCTACGCGCGGGTACATTATAAAATATATTATTCACAGAAAACATGCTTCCCACCGGACATGCACAAGGCTCCTGTTTTTCATACCGCGAACCCGAGATACAAACAAGAGTACCTATTTCATCAGAAGCCTGACGCGACTTCAATTCCACCTGAGCTACTGCGGCAATCGAAGCCAAAGCCTCACCTCTGAATCCATTGGTATGGAGAGCAAACAAATCTTCCGCTTTACGAATCTTCGATGTGGAATGACGCTCAAAAGCCAAACGAGCATCCGTCTCCGACATGCCCTTTCCGTCATCAATGACCTGGATACTGGTACGACCAGCATCAACAACAGCCACATCGATGGTCTTTGCACCTGCATCTACAGCATTCTCGACCAACTCCTTGATGACGGAAGCTGGTCGCTGAATAACCTCACCTGCAGCAATCTGATTAGCTACAGAATCTGGCAATAACTGAATTACATCACTCATAACTTAGACTCTAAAAATTATTAAAGAAGCATTTTATCAAAGCGAACCTGAAGAGGTTGGCTGTTTCTTAATAACTTGCAATGGGGCTTCATGGCGCCTGATATTTTTCAGTTCTGTCCCCTTAGCCTTTCCACGCCATACAAAAATATCATTCTTGTCTTTTGGGCGGATATCATCAAACCAAGCGAAAGTAGGCAGTTTGTACTTAGACGGCGGTATTTGGGTTATTGGGTACATTGTACTCGTAAACTTATTAGTCCATATCTTATCTAGTTTACGTTGCTCCCCCATGAACATACGCATGGTATCTGTTTCCAAATAATTGAGACCAACCAAAGAACTATCCTTGTCGTTGGTAAGATAATAAACCGTCTGTACGTTTCCTATCGACTCCGCTGTCTTCATCTCTCCATGCTCAAAGAAAGCCTTCATTTCTTGTGAAGACACTTGATTATAATGTACACTATCTGGCATTTGTTCTACCGAAAGCGCCTGACCTATGACATGGGCAAAGCGAATCGTAGAGTCGTTCATATAAGCCTTGATTTGCTCACCAAGGAGCTGGCGATTCATATTCCAAGTAATTGGGTCTTTATACATAGTCATGCAAGAGTCCTTTGAATTGAACACCAACGAATCACATACAGCCTGAACATCCTGTCGATATGCACGTACATGTGGATAAGCATGCACCTTACGATAAACAGAATCGGTATTGATATTAAATGTGTAAATACGCATAGTATCGGAATGAACCCAAAGCGTATCTTTCTGGGAATAGTCAATGGCAACAGGATTACGAGTAGCAAAACCCTTTCCTGTTTTCTCGTTATAACGAAGATAATTGCAAGTCAACTTATTCTTGTTTTTCTTATCAATATAAATCACATTACCATACCCTGTGCTTGCACCGTTCTTAACATAGTAAAGGGTATCGCCAGTAATTGACTTCTCCTTATCCACCATTGTGGATCTACCATAAAGTCGAGCCTTATCAGTCTTCGTGTCATAATAGCCATCATGAGTTCTCACCACACTGGCTCCTGACACAATTTTGGAAGGTCCAACCATATGTGCCGTAGAGGTCGGTACATCATAATATAAGGTGTCGGTCGTAACGATGTCTTTGCCACTACGCAATTTCACATTGAACACAAATTTAGCCTCACGAGTTTCCGTATGATATTCACCCCAATCTGATACCAATCGGTCCTTGCCATCTATGAGCGTACCTCCATCAAAGAAGTTTGCCATATTATACAAACGGTCAAAGTCCAAACTATCTGTAAGCAGCGTCTGGCGACGATGACGCAACACTACATTCTTACGAGCATGCATCATTTGCATCTGTCCATCATATTCTGCTCGTTCACAAGTAAGCGAAAGCGTATCACCCTGTCGATAATGCACATGTCCAAAAGCCTTGACCGAATTGGAACCTTGGTAAAAATAGGCACTATCACAAGTGAGATGCCCACCCTGATGCATAAAGGACACCTTACCTTTCACGATTTGGGCATCAGGATTCGGTCCAAACATGTCATACTTCAATTCGTCGGCATGCAACAGGTAGACCCTCTCTCCTTGAGGACGTTTTCTTGTTTTTTTTCTTGGTGCTTGCATAGCTTGCACCAAACAAAACCCAAATAGGCATAGAATCCCTATGAAGAAGATTCTATGCCCGTTCTTATTTATATTATGAAGTATGTTACCTATCATTTAACCCAACCTTGATATTCAAATTTGCAGTCTTTATAACGATCATTCATACGCACGTATGTTTTCTTTATCTTATCGACTACCCAATCGTGCAAAGTTTTCTCTCGTTCCTTAGCCAACACCACATTTTGCATTACCTGGAAGTCTTCAGTAATAGTGGCCTTGTGACCATCCACTCTGCTCACCAACTTCACCAAGGCGCAAGTTGTTTTTCCCTTGCTATTCACCATTGTGAAAGGAGCAGAAACTTCACCAACTTTCATGGTATCAACGACACGAGCCACCTCTGTTGGCAAATCTTTCATCGCAAACTTAGAGGTTCGAGTCTCAGCCTGAGCGGTATTAACCATCAAGCCTCGATTGTTACGAGTATCCTTGTCATCCGAAAGGGCCTCCACCGCAGCCTCAAAAGAAAATTTCTTGGCACGAATGTCATTGCCAATGGAATCCAAACGTCCAATCGACTTATCGATAGCCTCTTGCGAAACACGTGGCTTCAACAAGATATGGCGACACTTGATTTTGTCACCACGCTTATCTATCAATTGAATGATATGGAAGCCAAATTCCGACTCTACAATCTTGGAAATTTTCTTAGGGTCAGTCAAATTGAATGCCACATTGGCAAAAGCTGGATCCAACATACCACGACCTACGTAGTCCATTTCTCCACCCATTCGAGCAGAACCTGGATCTTCAGAATAGAGACGAGCCAAAGTAGCAAAGGATGTTTCGCCCTTGTTCACACGATCAGTAAAATCGCGCAACTCATTTTTCACCCTGTTGATTTCTTCCATCGGTATACGTGGTTGCATTGTCAAGATTTCAACCTCCACCTCTGTTGGCACAAATGGGATACTATCAGCAGACAAGTTGTTGAAATACTTACGTACCTGTGCAGGAGACACCTTAATGTCCTTCACCAACTCTTGCTTCATTTTTTGAATAAGCTGGCGATTTTTAAAGTCATCATGCATCTGCTGGCGCATCTGTGAAATACTTTGCTTACGGTATTCCTCCAACTTTTCTCGGGAACCTATCATCGAAACCCAATAGTTGATTTGCTCATCGATGCCTTGCATCACGTCAGACTCCGACACCTCTATACTATCAATCGCAGCTTGGTGCAGAAATAATTTCTGTACAGCTATCTGCTCAGGAATTGAACAATCTGGATCTCCAGCATATTTGATTCCCTCAGCCTCAGCCTGAAGGCGAGCCACCTCGACATCAGACTTCAAGATGGCCTCATCGCCGACAACCCATATCACCTCATCGACAATACTACCTTGGTTCACTGCCTGAGAGTCACCCACAACTTTCTTGGTGACCTCCGAGCTATCCACCTCCTTAGCAGAAACATGGCTACTAGAACGAGTAGCATTGGCACTTGCCCCTATAATCAGCAAGAAGGCAATAAACGCCAAACTGATTTTATATCCGATTTTCATCTATATTATTCTTCTATATTTAGTGTTTGTTGACTGTAGCCAACACATCTTGGTTGACCACGAACTTATATTTCTTTCTTAAGTCAGCCACCCATTGTTTCTCAAGAACATCTTGATAATCAGCCGTTACTTGAGCTTTTACATCTGTATAATCCTCAGGTCCCTTTTTAAGAACCTTACCATAGGTGGCATCAATCGGATAATCCTTTAGTTTTTTCACCTGGGCATGTTTTTTAAACACCAAAGAGTCTACCACAGGATTATCCCCTTGTTTGAAGATACCCTTCTCCACACGAATGCGGACTACGGAATCCCCATTAAAAGTATTACGTAACACCTCCGCCCAATCAGCAAAAGGCTTTTTCTTCACACTATTTCTCACTGCAACTACGTCCGCCGCATCCTTTACATGGTAAGCAATACCTTTGAAGCGAGGTTGCTCCCACTTATATTTCTTTTTATTCTTAGCAAAATAAGTAGCCAAAGCCTTCTCGTCCTTGGCAGCTTTGTCCCAAACCATACGATTACTTATCTCATAGAGCAACAATCCATCATGATATTCCTGTACGAGATACTTCAAATTATCATCCTTGGCTGTAGCCTCAGTCGTTTTCTGGTCGAGTACAGTTTCACGATTGTTTCCTGCAGGCATCGTCTTGACGATAGAATCCAATTTTTCGTTAATGATTCTTTCCCGAATTCCCCTAGCATCAATAAAACGATAGATATCATTCTTGACAGAATCAAAAGGGAAGAAATTTTGCTTACCCATCAGCTTGATGATATGATAACCGAATTCTGAAAGTACAGGCTTATGCAATTCTCCCACTTTCATAGAGAATACAGCGTTCTCGAAAGCCTTAACTGTCTGTCCTTTGGAAATCCATGAGATGTCCCCACCTCTTACCGCAGAACCTTTGTCTGCGGAATATTTTTTTGCCATTTCGGCAAAGTCAGCCCCCTTTTTAAGAACATTATAGATAGAGTCGGCTTTCTGCTCAGCCTTTTTCTGCTCAGCAGGAGTTGCCTTCTGTGATAAGGCAATCAATATGTGAGCAGGCTTGACCAATCCACCAGCTTTATCTATGCGTTCCTGGGTTTCATGATATATTTTCCGCGCTTCTGCATCCACATCCTTATCATTTATCATCAGCGGACGTACCTGTTGATCACGATACTGCAAGAACTCACGCTTAAATGAGCTCAAAGTATCGAGACGAGCATCCAATGCTGCCTGAACCTTCAACTTATAGTTGATAAACAAGTCAACATAATCATTGACACTTTTCTTGTCAATGACTCCCTCTGAATTATTTTTATTATAAGAATACTCAAATTCCGAACGACTCACCGGCTGACCATTGATTGTCATCACAGTAGGATCTGTTTGAGCAAAAGCAATGCTCCCCGAAAGGAGCATTGCTGAGAGAAGCGCATAAAATTTCATTCTTCTATTTCTCTAAATAATATTATTCTGGGCGACTATAGTTCGGAGCCTCACTTGTGATAGTGATATCATGAGGATGGCTCTCCAAGACGCCCGCATTTGTAATGCGAGTAAACTTAGCATTATGCAAGTTCTCAATCGTAGCAGCTCCACAATAGCCCATACCTGAGCGCAAACCGCCAATGAGCTGATAGATAACTTCCTGAACTGTTCCCTTGTAAGGCACGCGACCAGCGATACCCTCTGGTACAAGTTTCTTCACATCCTTGGTATCACTCTGGAAGTAACGATCCTTAGAGCCATTCTTCTGCTCCATAGCCTCCAAAGAGCCCATACCACGATAGCTCTTGAACTTACGACCATTGAAGATGATGGTATCGCCAGGGCTTTCCTCTGTACCAGCTACCAAGGAGCCTATCATTACACAGCTACCACCAGCAGCCAAAGCCTTGACCACATCACCAGAATAGCGAAGACCACCATCGGCAATCAAAGGCACATCCGTACCCTTCAAGGCAGAATAGACATCATAAACGGCACTTAACTGAGGAACGCCGACACCAGCTACCACACGAGTAGTACAGATAGAACCAGGACCGATACCTACCTTTACGCCATCAGCACCATTCTCAACCAAGAACTTAGCGGCCTCACCTGTTGCAACATTACCAACCACAATATCCACATTTGGGAATGCAGCCTTTACTTGCTTCAACTTTTCCACCACGCCTTTGGAGTGACCATGAGCAGTATCAATGACAATAGCGTCAGCACCAGCCTCAACCAAAGCTTTGGCACGATCCAAAGTGTCTACTGTAACACCGACACCAGCAGCCACACGCAAACGACCTTTGGCATCCTTGCAAGCCATAGGCTTATCCTTTGCCTTCGTAATATCCTTGTAAGTAATCAAACCTACCAAGTGATTTTCATTGTCAACAACAGGCAACTTCTCAATCTTATGTTCCTGAAGAATCTGTGCTGCCGCAAACAAGTCGGTCTGCTGATGAGTCGTTACAAGATTCTCGCTTGTCATAACCTCATCAATCTTTCTGTCAAGGTTACGCTGGAAGCGGAGGTCACGATTGGTAACAATACCTACCAAATGATTTTCATCGTCAACCACAGGAATACCACCGATATGATAATCATGCATCATATCAAGAGCCTCCTTCACTGTGCTACCACGGCGGATGGTAACAGGATCATAAATCATACCATTCTCTGCACGCTTTACTATCGCAACCTGGCGAGCCTGCTCCTCTATGGTCATGTTCTTATGGATGACACCGATACCTCCCTCACGAGCGATTGCAATCGCCATGGAAGCCTCAGTAACAGTATCCATCGCCGCAGTGACGAAAGGAACATTCAGCTCGATGTTACGAGAGAACTTGGTTTTCAACTCTACCTCTTTAGGCAGTACCTCTGAATAAGCAGGAATAAGCAGGACATCGTCGTAGGTGAGTCCGTCCATCACAATTTTATCTGCAACAAATGATGACATATTGTAAACCTTTAAAAATTTATTGCGTGCAAATTTAGCAATAATATTTCAGATAGACATCGCTTTTTACGAAAATCTTACCTTATTAATGCTATTTAACGCGTTAGTTGGCTTGTTCTGACAAGAATTTGATTCTTACCAGGCGAATTTCATCTTCCGTATAGTCTCCACCCAGTTCATCCTGAGCAGTATTCAAATCGTCAGTTTCACTTTCCATGAAGTAATCATAGATGTCGTCAAGATGGTCGTCATCTACTTCTTCATCGATAAAGTAGTCGATGTTCAACTTGGTGCCGCTATACACGATTGCCTCTATCTCATCCAAAAGTTCAGAGAACTCCAGTCCCTTTGCCTCAGCCAGATCATAAAGATCTATCTGACGGTCTATACTTTGGATAATGCTCACTTTAAGCATCGACTTCTTGGCAACGGTTCGAACCCTTAATTCCTCAGGACATTCTATCTCATTCTCCTTGCAATATTTTTTGATAAGAGCACAGAATTCCTTTCCATACCGCTTAGCCTTGCCTGCCCCTACGCCTTGTATATTTTGCAACTCATTCAAGTCGTCAGGATACATAGTAGCCATCTGTTCCAAGGAAATATCTTGGAAAATGACATAAGGCGGCAGTTTATGCTTCCTAGCCACAGACTTGCGCAAATCCTTCAGCATAGCAAACAGCGTTGGATCCAAGGCACCAGCTGCTACATGTGGCTGCTCCACGCCTTCATCTTTAAACTCCTTATCTTTCACTATCATAAAAGAGATTGGATTTTGCATATAGCGTCTACCAGCCGCAGTCAACTTGAGAAGTCCGTAATTCTCAACATCCTTTTTCAAGTAACCAGCTATCAAGGCTTGACGAATCACAGGATTCCACAGTTTTGCATCCATATCCTCTCCTGTACCAAATTCTTCCAACTCATCGTGCTTATGAGAAACGATGTCATCAGTGGCACGTCCTTTTACAAAGTCTATGATATATTCCTGTCGGAAATTCTCTTTCACGGCAGCAATAGCCCTCAACACGACAACAAGACTATCCTTAGCCTCTATTTTCTCAGTAGGATGCAAGCAATTATCACAATTATGGCAATTTTCCTCAGGATAATCCTCGCCAAAATAATGGAGCAACATTTTACGACGGCAAACGGAAGATTCTGCATAAGCCGCAGTCTCTTGCAACAACTGCCTGCCAATATCCTGTTCTGCAACAGGCTTGTTCTCCATAAACTTTTCCAACTTTTTCAAGTCTTTACGAGAATAGAAGGCAATACAGATTCCCTCGCCTCCATCACGACCTGCACGACCCGTCTCTTGATAATAGCCCTCCAAGCTCTTTGGAATATCATAATGTATCACAAAGCGCACATCTGGTTTATCAATGCCCATGCCAAATGCAATAGTTGCAACTATCACATCGATGCGTTCCATCAAGAAGTCATCTTGCGTCTGGGAACGTGTAGCCGAATCAAGACCTGCATGATAAGGTGCTGCCTTGATATCATTAGCCTTCAGCACTTCGGCCAATTCTTCCACTTTTTTACGAGACAAGCAATAGATAATTCCACTTTTACCTGGATGCTGACGGATAAACATGATAATTTGACGATCGATGTCTTTGTTTTTCTGTCTTACCTCATAATAAAGGTTAGGGCGATTAAAGGAGCTCTTAAACTCCTTGGCATCAACGATACCTAGGTTTTTCTTAATATCAGTACGCACCTTGTCTGTAGCCGTAGCAGTGAGGGCTATCACAGGTGCCTGACCTATTTCATTCACGATAGGACGGATACGACGATACTCCGGTCGGAAGTCATGTCCCCATTCCGAGATACAATGAGCCTCGTCTACAGCATAGAAAGAAATCTTGATGGTTTTCAGAAATTCTACATTATCTTCCTTCGTCAACGATTCAGGAGCCACATACAAAAGTTTGGTTTTTCCACTCAAGATGTCGCTCTTCACCTTCTCGATTGCCGACTTATTCAAAGACGAGTTCAGATAATGAGCCACGCCATCGTCTTCGCTCAATCCATTGATAACATCCACTTGGTTCTTCATAAGAGCTATCAATGGAGAGATAACGATAGCCGTTCCATCCATGATAAGGGATGGAAGTTGATAGCATAAGCTCTTACCTCCGCCCGTTGGCATCAGTACAAAGGTATCATTTCCATCCATCAGATTTCTGATGATGGCTTCCTGCTCACCCTTAAAAGAATCGAAACCAAAGTAATGTTTCAACTGACTTGTAAGATTTAACTTTTCCGTCATATCCACCTATTTATTATATATACACTTTATATGTCTTATGGTAATTAGAGCCTTTAGGGCTTTATGAAAGCCCTAAAGGTTATATTATGCCGACTCCAGTTGTCCAAGGTGCGCTTTGTCAAGTTGTCCCTTGGCATAGTCGAGTGTTACCTCAAAGGTATCCACCTTTTGAGATGGCACCTCAAACATGGCATCTGTCATCACAGCCTCGACGATGGAGCGCAATCCACGAGCTCCCAGCTTGTATTCCACTGCCTTGTCCACCATATAGTCCAAAGCATCCTCTGTAAAGCTCAACTTGATGCCATCCATCTCAAAGAGTTTCATGTATTGCTTAACGATTGAATTCTTAGGTTCAACCAAGATTTTGCGCAATGCATCTCTATCAAGTGGATTCAGATAAGTAAGCACAGGCAGACGGCCAATGATCTCTGGTATCAGTCCGAAAGCTTTCAAGTCTTGAGGCAAGATATACTTCATCAAGTCTTTTTTGTCTACCTTGGCAACATTTTGCACTGAGGTATATCCCACCACATGAGTGTTGAGTCGCTGAGCAATTTTGCGCTCAATTCCATCAAATGCTCCACCACAAATAAAGAGGATATTCTTGGTATTCACATGGATGTAATCCTGGTCTGGATGTTTTCTACCTCCCTTAGGTGGCACATTGACCATCGTACCCTCCAAGAGTTTCAAGAGTCCTTGCTGTACACCTTCACCACTTACATCACGAGTGATGGAAGGATTATCGCTCTTACGGGCAATTTTATCTATCTCATCGATGAACACAATGCCTCTCTCTGCGGCTTCCACATTATAGTCAGCCACCTGGAGCAAGCGCGACAAGATGCTTTCCACATCCTCGCCAACGTATCCTGCCTCTGTAAACACCGTGGCGTCCACGATGGTGAAAGGCACATCCAGCAACTTGGCGATGGTGCGAGCCAACAAGGTCTTACCTGTACCCGTGCTACCCACCATAATAATGTTGCTCTTTTCGATTTCCACTCCATCGTTATCAGCCGGCTGCTGCAAACGCTTATAGTGGTTATAGACAGCCACCGCCAAATGGCGTTTTGCCTGGTCTTGTCCGATGATATACTCATCAAGATATTTTTTAATATCAACAGGCTTTGGCACATCATGAAGGGTAAACTTATCATTACCCTTGTTTTTATTCAGCACACCTGTGGTCTGCACGATGTCGTAAGCCTGCTTGGCACAATCTTCGCAGATGAAACCATTGATACCAGTAATCAAAAGTTTCACCTCGTTTTCACTTCTTCCGCAGAAACTACAACAATTCATTTTCTTTGGCATAACAATTAAAATTCTTTATTTACGTGTCAAAACCGCATCTATCATACCATATTCCTTGGCTTCCTCAGCAGTCATCCAGTAATTACGGTCGCTATCTTTCCAGACCTTCTCGTATGGAGTATGAGAATGCTCAGAGATGATGGTATACAATTCTTTCTTAAACTTCTGGATTTCCTTAGCCTCGATTTCAATATCAGAAGCCTGACCTTGACAACCGCCCAGCGGCTGGTGAATCATCACACGGCTATGAGGCAACGCCGAGCGCTTACCTTCCTTGCCTGAAACGAGCAACACAGCAGCCATTGACGCAGCCATACCTGTACAGATGGTAGCCACATCGCTAGTGATAAACTGCATGGTGTCATAGATACCCAAACCTGCTGTAACACTACCGCCAGGGCTATTGAGATAAATGGAAATATCCTTGCCACTGTCCACAGAGTCAAGATAGAGCAACTGTGCCTGCAATGTGTTGGCAGTATAATCGTCAATCTCTGTTCCCAAGAAGATGATGCGATCCATCATCAAGCGAGAGAACACATCCATCTGAGTAACGTTCAACTGACGTTCCTCCAAAATATAAGGATTCAAATACTGTGCCTGCGACTTGATTACATCGTCGAGCACCATTCCGCTCATACCAAGATGCTTGGTAGCATATTTTCTAAAATCATTCATATGTCTATAGTTTTTCTTCAATTTTAGAGACAAAAAAGAGGTTATCGACCTCTATTTCTCGTTCGGTGGAACAAAGATAATAAAAAAAGTCGATAACCTCGTATTAATTTGAAGTTTTTTTTCAAAAAAATGTTATTCCTGCATCATCTTGTTGAAATCCTCTACAGAAATCTCCTTTTCGTTGAGCTTAACAACGCTCTTGAGAGCCTTAGCCAACTTACGGTCGATAGAGCGGTCTACAAGTGCATCTACAGAGTCACCCTTCTTGATGATCTCATTAGCATAGTTCTCAAGATACTCCTCTGGTACATTAGTCATACCATACTGAGCGAACTGTGCACGAGCAGCCTCCATAGCTGTCTCCTTGATATCCTTGTCATCAACCTTGATGTCCTGAGCCTTGATGAGCTGCTCCTTGATGAGGTGCCATGTCAACTCCTTGATGCTCTGCTCGTAGTTCTTCTCTACGAACTCCTCACCCTTGTCCTTGTTGTTGGCAAGCATGATACGCTTCAAGAGTGCGTCAGGATACTCCAACTTACCAACCTTCTTCTCGCAGTGAGCACGAACGTCGAGGATGAACTTATAGTCAGAGTCGTTAACCAACTGCTCCTTCAAGCCCTCAGCAATCTTGGCACGGAAACCAGCCTCGTCCTTCACGTCAGTTTCCTCACCGAATACCTGCTTGAAGAGTTCCTCGTTGATCTCGTGCTTCTTGAAGCGCTGAATCTCAGTAATCTGGAAGCTGAACTCAGACTCCAAGTCCTTGACTGCGTCACGCTCAATCTTCAAGAGCTGAGAAACCTCTGTATCGTTCTCAGGATAAGCCTTCTTAGGGTCGAATGTGATGACATCACCGAGCTTAGCATCCTTGAAGAGATCCTTCTGCTCGTCTACCTTGATGTAGCTAGGCATGAGGATAGCACCTTCTACGGTGATACCACCTTCCTTGGTGTTACCGTTCTCATCGAGCTCACGGAGGTCACCCTTCAAAAGGTCGTTGCCTTCGTACTTCTCTGCCTTCTCGTAGCTACCAGCACGTGATGCATACATATCTACCTGCTGATCAAGAATCTTGTCATCAACGGTAATGTTATAATAGTCAATCTTATCACGTCCATTCAATGTAACCTTCATCTCAGGAGCTACAGCGATGTCGAACATAAGAGTGAAAGTTGTACCCTTCTCTACGTCTACTGGTTCCTGCTTCTCTGATGGAAGAGGCTCACCAAGCATCTGGATGTTATTGTCCTGTACATACTTGTAAATCTCCTGGCCAACAATCTTGTTGATGGCCTCCATCTTTACAGATGCACCGAACTGGCGCTTAATCATACCCATAGGAGCCTGACCAGGACGGAAACCTGGAACGTTAGCTTTCTTACGGTAATCTTTCAATGTCTTCTCGACATCATTCTTGTAGTCCTCCTCCTCAATAACGAGGGTCAAAAGACCGTTAATCTTGTCAGGATTTTCAAATGAAATTTTCATCTTGATTTTATTATTTTATATTATTAATTATTATCTTGTACTGATTGGTTCGGTTTCTCCACACAATCGGCTTGCAAAATTACACATTTTTAATGGATATACCTAATCTATAAGAGAAAAATTTGTTTTTTTAACCATCTTTCTCCTCATCACGTGCTTTTTTCTGTTCATCAAGCAGCTGAAAGTCTTTTTTGCGAAGCACAAAACTGGTGGTCAGATACTTCTCCTTCACAACCTTGTTGGTTGCCAATTCCTCTGGTGTCCCCTGGAAGAGGATGCGTCCCTCAAAGAGCAGATAAGCACGGTCGGTGATGGTCAAGGTCTCATCCACATTGTGGTCGGTGATGAGGATTCCGATGTTGCGATACTTCAACTTCCACACGATGTGCTGGATTTCCTCCACCTGGATTGGGTCGACACCGGCAAAAGGCTCATCAAGCATGATGAACTTTGGGTCGTTTGCCAAGCAACGGGCGATTTCGACACGGCGGCGCTCACCACCGGAAAGTTGGTCGCCCAGGTTCTTGCGCACCTTCTGCAAGTCAAAGTCCTTGATCAAGCTTTCCAACTTCTCCTTTTGATAGTCTCTAGGCTTTCCCGTCATCTCCAAGACTGCCATGATGTTGTCCTCCACACTCATCTTGCGGAACACGCTCGCCTCCTGTGGCAAATATCCGATGCCTGCACGGGCACGCTTGTATACTGGATAATCGGTTATCTCCTTGTCGCCAAGAAAGACATGTCCCTCGTTAGGCACAACCAATCCTGTCGTCATATAGAAAGAGGTGGTTTTACCAGCACCATTCGGTCCTAGCAAGCCCACAATCTCACCTTGTTTTACATTGATGGTTACGCCATTGGCAACCGTACGTTTGCCATAGCGCTTAACCAAACCTTCCGTTCTCAAAACGAGTTTACCATCGGAAGATTGTTGTTCTTTGTTTATATTTTCGTCCATAATTAGCTAATTTGGTTGCAAAAATACTAAAAAACGAGGAAATATCGCTTATAAAATCAAAAACTCTTCATAATATTGCAGTTTTTTAGAGGATTTTCGCTAATTTTGCACCATAAATCAGAAATAGTTTAGCATGTTAATAGAAAAATGGCTTACCACCTTCGGTAAATATTTGATGTTGATGGGGCGTGCGTTCTCTCGTCCGGAACGTTTGCGCATGTTCCTCAAGCAATATGTCAAGGAGATGTCTCAGTTGGGTGTCGACTCCATCGGCATTGTGCTCCTCATCTCATTCTTCATCGGTGCGGTTATCTGTATTCAGATGAAACTGAACATCCAGAGTCCTTGGATGCCTCGATGGGTTTCGGGCTACACTACTCGTGAAATCATGCTCCTGGAGTTCTCTTCGAGCATCATGTGCTTGATCCTTGCCGGCAAGGTGGGGTCCAACATCGCCTCCGAGCTGGGCACCATGCGTGTTACCCAGCAGATTGATGCCCTCGATATCATGGGTGTCAACTCTGCCTGCTACCTCATCCTGCCTAAGATTCTGGGATTGGTCACCATCATGCCTTTCCTCGTCATCTTCAGTTCGGGCATGGGTATCATCGGTGCCTATGGCACGGCATTCATCGGTCACATCTTGCCACCCGACGATTTGACATTAGGCTTGCAGCACTCCTTCAACCAGTGGTTTGTATGGATGAGTATCATCAAGAGTCTCTTCTTTGCTTTCATCATTGCCAGCGTGTCGTCTTACTTTGGCTACACGGTGGAAGGTGGTTCGGTAGAGGTTGGAAAGTCTTCCACCGACGCCGTGGTTAGTTCCAGTGTGTTGATTCTCTTCTCTGATGTTTTCCTCACACAGTTGCTTTCGTAGGTTACTCCACTCATTTCATTAACGACTCATTATTATATATATATGATAGAAGTAAAAAACCTCACCAAGTCGTTTGGCGATAAGACGGTGCTCGACAACATCAATGTGACATTCGAGACCGGTAAGACGAATTTGATCATCGGACAGAGCGGTTCGGGCAAGACGGTGCTCATCAAGAACATAGTAGGCCTTCTGACCCCGACAAGTGGGCAGGTGCTCTATGATGGCAGAGATTTCGTCCAGATGTCGAAACAGGAAAAGGTACAGATGCGCCGTGAGATGGGCATGATATTCCAAAGTGCAGCTCTTTTCGATTCGCTCAATGTACTAGAGAACGTAATGTTCCCACTCGACATGTTCTCCTCCATGAATTATAAGGAACGCGTGAAGCGTGCGCAAGACTGCCTGGACCGTGTGAACTTAATAGATGCACAACAGAAGTTCCCTGGCGAAATTTCAGGTGGTATGCAGAAGCGTGTAGCCATCGCTCGCGCCATCGTGATGAATCCGAAGTACCTGTTTTGCGACGAGCCAAACTCAGGTCTCGACCCTAAGACTTCACTTGTTATCGACGAGCTCCTCTCAGGCATTACCAAGGACTACAACATGACCACCATCATCAATACTCATGATATGAACTCCGTGATGGGCATTGGCGAGAACATCTGCTTTATATATAAAGGTCATAAGGAATGGCAGGGTAACAAGGACCAAGTGATGAGTTCCACCAACGAAAAGCTCAATGACCTCGTCTTTGCCTCAGAACTTTTCAAAAAAGTTAAGGAGGTAGAAATGAAAGAGGAAAAGGAAAAGAGTACTCATGCGTCACATTAGACGAACCATTTCATCCCTTTTCGCGAGGAAGAAGAAGGGTGATGGATAGAGATTTACAATCACCTATCCATCATCCTTTCATCGTATTCTTTAAGTTCTGATTTACACGACATAAAGAAGTCTTTTCAAGACATTTATAAGGGAATTATGGATTTTTTCGTCCAACCATCAATAGTACCAGTCTTCGAAGAGAAGTTACACCCTATCAACCAAACCGTTCTGTTATCCGCCACATATTCCCGCGCATACCCCATTTGCTCTATTTGATCGAGGGCAGCAAAGGCAGACCCATCTCGCTTGAACTCAAAGATATAGACAAACCTTGGAGTCTCCACGATACAATCCACTCGGCCCTCACTCTGTTCCTTCTCGATAAAAACTGTGAAACAGCTTATCATTCTCAGTACGAGATAGAAGGTGTATTGAAAATAACGCTCTTTCTCTCGCTCGTTATCCTTACGACGTTGGCTATACGGGATGCTAGCAAAAAAAGAAGTGAGTAAAATCTCTAACTGTTTGCAATCTCCAGCCTTCATGGCTTTTACAACTTGAAGCAACCAAGAATCAGGAGACTCCCGTGTTTTCAGATAACTTGAAACGACCAAGGTCAAGAAGCCATGCCTCACTTCATCATTTGGAAAATCCAAGAGATAAGAGTCTGTATCCATATCCCAATCCTTGATGGTAAGATAACCACTCTGATAAATCATTGGCAATGGAGCCTCTACATCAGCCTTGTAGTCTATAAAACTACTCGTAGGATAATACTTGTTGACAATCTCGTTTAAATTCTCATTAAAATGAGACAACAGGCGCACCAAATATGTAGTCGTACCTGTTCGGAACCAAAAGTCGCCTAGCACCTTTTTGCTCAGAGCATTCAACACACTGAAGGGATTATAAATATCAAGCATGTTTGGACTAAAATGATAGCCGTCAAACTTGCGCTTGATCTTATATTTCATCTCCTCAGCCGAAACCTTGTATTTTATAGCCATTGCCTTGATTTGCTCATCAAATACAGAATACAATTCATCCTTAGTAATACCGCAAAGAGCCTCATAACGCCCATCCAAGCTGATGTCATCAGGTTGATTGAAACCACTAAACACACTTAACTGCGAAAACTTGGTAACACCAGTTAGCAATACAAATTGCAAATCTTCATCGGCTGCCTTAAAGACGGAATAAAAGCCTTTCAATACCTCACGGTTCCAATCTTCCAAAAACCTCTCCTCTCCACCTATTGTTATTTTGATTTGGGTGTCCAAAACATCTAACATAGGCTTGTCATATTCATCCACCAATACGACCGCACGCAGCCCAGTTTTCTCATGAGCAGCCTTCAACACATAGGCAAAACGGCTCCCCAAAGTATCATCGAAAGAACTCTTACCATAGATTACCTCTTGAGTTGCCACATAGTTTTCCAAACGAACCATCAACTCATTAGGATTTGAAAAGTTATTGCCATTAAAATCCAGATGAAATACAGGATAGCGTTTCCATTCTTTCTCCAAGCGGTCAATAGCCAGCCCCTTAAACAAGTCTTTCTTACCCTCAAAATAACATTTCAAGGTAGAAACCAACAAAGACTTTCCGAATCGCCGAGGACGACTCAGAAAGTAAATTTTACCATTATGTGCCAAGTCGTAGACAAGTTTTGTTTTGTCTAGATAGACATAACCATCTTCTATAATCTGCTCAAAGCTCTGTATACCTATAGGATATTTCATAATTTCATTCTAGATTCAACAAATCTGCTGCGAAGATACACTTTTTAATTGAAACTGCCAAGAAAAAATTGTTTTTTCTTTCAAACGAGCAACAAAAAAGAGAGACATCTTGCGATGCCTCTCCATTTTATTGTTTAACTTTAAATATCATATCTCTTAGTCCATACGGAGCTAAGCTTTTTGATGGTTCAAAATTACTTCTTGACAACCTTAGTTGCCTTACCGTCCTTAACCACGATATTGATACCCTTCACGAGCTTGTCAACCTTCAAGCCACTGATTGTGTAAATACCATCAGCCTTAGATGCAAAGTCAGACTCGATGTTGTTGATACCTGTAGAAGGATTACCCTTAGTTACCTTAACAGTAATGTCTTTTGCATAATAATTGTCTACTTTTCCATCAATAGCCTTTGTAGTAGCTTCGAAGTTATAGAACTTAATAGTTGTATCACCACTGAACTTCTCATCTGCAATAACATCAAAAGAAACGAGTGGACCACTAGTTCCCTTGAAATCCAAGTCTTCAAACTTGAGAGAAGTTGCATTAGGGCGAATAACCAAACGACCACTTACCTTAATTGCAACGTCATGGTAAGGGATTCTTGCCTTAACAGCCTCATAAGAATCAGGGTCAATAGACAAACCCTCTGGCATTGCAACATTCCAACCTAAGAGAGAAATAAGATGCTTCTCGTCTTTCAAGTCCAAAGTAATAGTTTTTCTCTCACCTGGATTGATTGAGAAATCAGCTACACTAGGGTAACACAATTCATTTTCATTATAAACTGTAGTAGAAGTTGGTTCACCAGGATATTGCTCTAATTTAATATTGTCGTTTTCATCATATTCAGCATATGCTCCTAAAATTTCATTCAAAACCACATCGCCCTTGATAGCAAAATCCTCTGCTACATTAACATCAAATGTAATCAAGTCACCATTACCTGGCTGGAAAGGAGTATTCTTTCCTACTGTGAAATGGGCAATATTTGGCTTTGTTGTAACTGTAACCAAAGATGCTTTCTTTGAATAATCTGTTGTAGACATCACAGGTGTGTAGGTACCATCTTCCTCTTCATTACTTTTAACAAAGGACAAACCCTCTGGCAAATTAATTGTAGCACCAACAGTACCAACAACAACTGTGTTATTTAATTTAATAGTCAATTTTGCAGTCTGACCAGGTATAAGGTAAGCCTTTTCTACAGTCATCGCAACCTCATTACCAGCCAAAACACCTAAGCTTACAAATAAGCCAAGGATAAACATTGACAATCTTGAAAAAAGTCCAAAATGTTTCATAATTTTATTCTTTAATTATAAATTATTTAATAGTGAGTCATCGACTCACTATTAAAATTATTATTACTTCTTGATTGACTTGAGATAAGTTGACATGAAGATAGAGTACTCATTATCTGTCATAGTCTCTTTATTATTCTTCAACTTTGCAACCTCATAATCACCCTCATTTACAATGCCGTCACCATTGAGGTCGCCCTCAACAACCTTATCCTTGTCCTGAGCCTCCTTGATAGAAGCAGCAAGGTTGATGTTCTTCAGACGCTTGACAAGTTCATCCTTCTTCTCAGATGTTGTCTTAGCCTCCTTAGCAACTGCATATTCTGCTTCAACAGCAGCAATTACATTATTAGCATTCGTAATTGCCGTGTTCAAGATTTCCTTAGCCGCATCCTTGGTTAAGTTACCAAGCTCAACCTTTGCTGTTGCCAAATCAGCCTTAGCAGTAGTCAATTCTGCATCAATAGCCTTTTCTGCGGCAACATTAGCCTGATACTTATCAAAGTTATTAACGATATACAGATAATCATCAAACGACTTATACATCTTGTCGTACGTTGCCTGATCAGCAACTAACTTGTCAGTATTTTCAAGTCCAGTCTGAGCGGCATCCAAAGCTTTATGGAACTCTTCCAACTTATCTTGCAAAGGAATATTATTCTTATCAGCAGCAGCCTTTGCTACAGACCACTCAACCTGATATTTGGCAATTTCTTTCTTCATGCCATTATACTTCTTCACATCAGCCAAAATTGCATCAGCAGCAGCCTTTGAATTATTGAGGATACCATCAACTGTCTTATCGCCAATAACATCCAAAGCCAACTTCAAATCGGTGTAAAGTTCGTCACACTTAGCACTAGCATTTGCCAAAGTATTATTAGCATCAACCAGTTTACCATTCTTGGTAGTACCATTGAAGATTACTCTGAAACGATTAGCAGCATCAGTCTTAACAGCTATGTCATCAGAAATCTTATTATCTGATGCGTAAGATTTTGTAGCAGTTTTCTGGGTTGTCACATACTCAACTGCCTTGTCATAAGCACCATCCTCACCATCATAGTAGGCAAGTGCGATATCATTAGCTTCCTGCTTAGAAGCAGCCAAAGCATCTGAAATATTCTTAGCATTTGTTACTATGATATTATCATAGCCACTAAAGTCTACCAATTTAGCAGTAGGCTCTCCACCTACGACATCCGTATTATTCTTGTCGCGTGCTTCTTTAGCATCTCCAAGAGCTTTCTCTAATGCCAAAGAATAATCATACAAGGTCTTAATGTCCTCTGAGAACTTAGCTACAGCATCCTTGGTTGGATCAGAAACAGTTTTTAAGTTCTGGAAGAAATCAGCCTTTCTATACTTATCAATCTCAGCTACAGCGGCTTGATAATTAGCACGAGCAGCATTAACCTTTGTCTCGAGTTCAGTAACAGCATCATTGTTCTTCTGAATAATAGCATTATTCTCAGCTATCTGAGTATTCCCCCACAATGTACTGAGTTCATTATCAACACCAGTTAAAATTTCATTATTAGCCTTCCAACCCTTAGCTACAGCGTAAGCCTTAGCTGCAGTTGAAACATCTTTGATAGAGGTTGTTACTCCATCTATCTGATTTTGCAACTTAGCAAACTGTGCCTGATATTCTCTTAATTTCTGAACATCATTCTGGTATTGGGAAGTTACCTTGTAGCTATAGTCATCCAACTTAGCTTGCATCTTCTTAATTGTTGCCTGCAAATCAGCTTGTGCCTTAGAGCCCCATACCAACTTCTTATTATTAAATACGGTATTCAAGTCCTTTGCTGGTGTAGCAAACTCGCCATTCAAATCAGAAATCTTATGCTTGTTGTCCGACTTCTTAATCTTTTCAGAGAGAGCCTCGGCTGTTGCCTTATCACCTGCAAGACCAGAATTATCAAACAATGTCGAATTAACACTAGAGAGTTCCATTAAGCCACTAGCAACAGAGCCTAAATTACCAATGAATGCAAGATTAGTATCTGACTGACCTGTCACAATAGACTTTTTGTTTTCAAAGTCATAACGATTAAATACATTGTCAGAATAAGTCTTAATAACATCAAACTTGCTAGGATAAGCGTTAAGGTCTGATGTATCAGGGTACTTACCCAAAGCATCGATAGCAGCAGCCTTCAAGTCGTTAAACATCTTCTCTACATAATTCTTATATGTAGCCTCTATACCTGTCCATTTCTCCGGGTAGGTTGTTACTCTATTAACAACAACCTTATTATAGATACTTTCAGCAGAACCATCCTTTGCCTTGCGCTTAGCAATTTCACTAGCTGCAGCACCAACCGTAGGTTCTGAAGCATCCATGATTGCATCATATTTAGCTTTCGCTGCCTGTGCATTTACCAAGATAATTCCCTTCTCTTCATTGGTAGAAGCATCTTGTCCCTTTGTACCAATCTCCTTCTGAATTTCAGCAAGAGCAGCAATCAAAGCATCCTTTCCACCTTCATTAGAAACAGTATTTGCTGTAACTCGCGCATTCAAGTCAGCAACAACCTCTTCCAATTTCTCACCTTGGTCATTATATAACTTCTTAACACCCAAATAGAAATCAGACTTGCTCAATTTAACATAAGGAGCAATATCATTAACACGACGATTCAAAATCTCACGTGTCTCATCTATTGCTTGTTTTACATCACGATATGCCTGCGACTCAGCAGCAATAGCAGTAATTGTCACACCATTTGAAGCCCAAACTTGTACATCACCCTCAGAAGGAATTGTTACCTCCAAAGAGGTATGCTCAGAAATCTTAGCTGAATACAAAGAGCCTGCAACTTTTACATAAAACTCTCCTGTGCTACCTTTTGCTTTCACAGTAACAACATCCTGTGTCTGGGCGGTAAACTTAACATAATTACCCTCACCTTCAGCGAACTTAAGACCATCTTTAGTTACGCTAACAGAACCAGTCTTAGAAAGATCCTTCAAATTGTCTTTACCAATCTGAAGGCTTGCATTCTCAAATCCCCAATTGTAATCATGGGCAAATGCTGAACCAGCAACCATCGACAATGCCGATACTAAAGTTAAAACTTTTTTCATAATCGTAAAATTTAGTTCTTAAAAAATACTTATTATTCTCGTTCTTAGAAAGAATCCAACTATGTCAAATGTGAAAGTTTTTGTTCTTAGAAAATTATAGTTCTTATTCAAGTTCACGAGGACTCCATTTTAGAGGTTCATCCCCCATCGTTTGGTTCTTTCGGTTGCAAATTTAGATAAAAAATTCGAAAAGTACAAAATTTTATTAGTTAAAAAACGCAAAATGAATAAAATTTGATAGAAAAAAGAAGAAACAGAAGGGATATTTTAGTATGTTTGCGCAAACAAAACATAAAATATCCCTTCCTTAAATTTGTTTCTATCTCATTTTCCATTCTCCTTTCACTTCCACCATCGGAACGACAACCTGCTCCTTGGTGCTGTCGCCATATACCATCTGCAGGAACACATCTGCTACATGATGGGCGGTATCTGCCTTGGCGTTCAATACATTCACCTTGACGATTCCTTTGTGTTCGTCTTCCTGTTGCTCCACATACATCCTAGCGTTCATCACCAACTGGTCGTGGTAGCCATCTGGCAAGCGGTTGGGTTGGTTATAGCCTGCCACAAACTCACGATACTTGCCTTCCAGCAGCAAGTCGTAATAGCCCTTTGCGGCTATTCCCGCAAAGTAAGAAGGGTCGGGACTCTCCTTCTTGCAGGAAGAAAGTCCCAACCCCATACTTAATATCATCAAAAACAATAGTTTTCTCATCTCTTAGTTTTATCATTAAACTCCTCGTTCAGAACTACTTCTGGCGAATGAAGATATTGATTGGACATCCATGGAGCGACCAGTTCTCACGAATCTTGTTCTCCAAGAAACGGCGATAGTTCTCCTTTACGTACTGAGGTAAGTTGGCATAGAACACGAACGATGGAATCGTAGTGTTAGGCAACTGGGTGCAGTACTTGATCTTGATGTACTTGCCCTTGATGCTCTGTGGTGGATATGCCTCGATGATAGGCAACATCACCTCGTTGAGCTTGGATGTTCCGATGTGTGCCTTGCGGTTCTGGTATACCTGCTTGGCGGTCTCCAATACCTTGAAGATGCGCTGCTTGGTCAGTGCGGAGGCGAAGATGATAGGGAAATCCACGAATGGAGCCATACGCTTGCGAATGGCAGTCTCGAAGGTGTCGATGACCTTCTGGTCTTTGTTCTCCACCAAGTCCCATTTGTTCACTACCACCACCAGACTCTTGTTGTTCTTCTGAATCAACTGGAAGATGTTCATATCCTGGGTCTCAATACCACGGGTGGCATCGAGCATCAAGATGCACACGTCGCTGTTCTCGATGGCACGGATGGAACGCATCACGGAATAGAATTCCAAGTCCTCGCTCACCTTGTTCTTGCGACGGATACCGGCTGTATCCACGAGATAGAAGTCGAAGCCGAACTTGTCATATCTTGTATAGATGCTGTCACGGGTAGTACCGGCAATCTCGGTTACAATGTTACGGTCCTCACCGATGAAGGCATTGATGATGCTACTCTTGCCTGCGTTAGGACGACCTACCACGGCGAAACGAGGGATGTCCTCATCCACGGTTTCCTCAGGGTTGTCCTGCAGTTTGTCCAATATCATGTCGAGCAAGTCACCCGTTCCACCACCTGTTGCGGCACTGATGCACTGAGGGTCGCCCAAGCCCAGCTTATAGAACTCGGCAGCCTCGTAATACTCAGCGCTGTTGTCCACCTTGTTGGCAACCAGGATCACTGGCAATTTGGCACGACGCAGAATCAGCGCCACGTCCTCATCCCAGTCGGTCAAGCCTGTGTTTACGTCCACCAAGAAGAGCACCAAGTCAGCCTCTTCGGTAGCCACGAGCACCTGCTTGCGGATAGCATCCTCGAAAATGTCATCTGATTTCACAACCCAACCACCGGTATCAACTACAGAAAATTCTCTGCCGTTCCAACTACACTTGCCATACTGACGGTCGCGTGTAGTACCTGCGGTATCGCTCACGATAGCGCGACGAGATTGGGTCAAACGATTGAATAAAGTAGACTTGCCCACGTTAGGGCGACCTACGATTGCTACTAAATTTGCCATATTTTACTTAGTCATTCCCCTCCTTCCTTGAGGAGGTTTCTAGGATGTGGTCTCTGCATCCAAGTTAATAATTTGCCGAAGCTGACCATGCTCCGGCCCTCGCCAACCGGCGAGAGTATCCCCTCTTTTCTATTCAGGGTTTTTATTATGCTTTTGCCCTTACAGGGCGTTACTAGTTTGCAACATCTACCCAGGGCGTTGCCCTGGGCTAAGTGCAGATTGCCCTTTCAGGGCGCTCTACTTATTAGTCTGAATTGTACCCGAAGACATCAAACTCTCGCTGAGATTACTCTGGGTTATAACCGAATACATCAAACTCTCGCTGAGATTACTCTAGATTATAACCGAATACATCAAACTCTCGCTGAGATTACTCTGGGTTATAACCAAAGGCATCCAGTTCCTTCTGCGAGCTGCGCCAATCCTTGTCAACCTTCACGAATGTCTCCAGGAAGATTTTCTTGCCGAAGAACTTTTCCAAAGCCTTTCGGCTCTCGGTGTTCACCTTCTTTAGGGCGATGCCCTGGTGACCGATGATGATGCCCTTCTGCGAATCACGCTCCACATAGATGACGGCATTGATGTGAATCATCTTGTCATCCTCCTTGAATCGCTCCACTCTCACCTCCACAGAGTATGGAATTTCCTTGTCGTAGTAAAGCAGTATCTTCTCACGGATAATCTCCGATACAAAGAAGCGAGCAGGCTTGTCGGTCAACTGGTCCTTGTCGAAGAACGCAGGCGACTCTGGCAACAATTCCTTGATACGCTTCAAGAGCATATCGATGCCAAACTTATTCTTGGCAGAGATAGGCAGAATCTCAGCGTTAGGCAGCAGTGCATGCCACTTCTCCACCACGTCACCGAGCTTCTTTTGGTTGCTTTCATCAATCTTGTTGATAAGCAAGAGCACAGGGATGGTCATCTTCTTCACCTTGTCGAGGAAGTCCATGTTCTTCTCCGGGTTCTCCACCACATCGGTCACATAGAGCAAGATGTCGGCATCCGCCAGCGCACTCTCCGAGAAGGCGAGCATCATCTCCTGCATCTTGTAGTTAGGCTTCAAGACACCCGGTGTATCGGAAAACACGATTTGCATGTCATCGGTATTCACGATGCCCATGATGCGATGACGAGTGGTCTGCGCCTTGAAAGTAGCGATACTGATGCGCTCGCCCACCAATTGATTCATCAGCGTACTCTTGCCCACGTTCGGGTTGCCCACGATATTTACGAAACCTGCCTTATGCATATCTACGAAATTGAAAATGAAACGAAACTTTTTTATAGATTCAAGCCCTGTGCTTGATTTTAAGCTAAAGAAACGCATCCTTGCTTATTCAGAAAATAAGAAAGATGCGTTTCCTTCATCATTATAGATATTATTCTATCCTAATTCTAAATTACTTGCCTACTGCGGCACCATCGTATGCCCACTTATAGTAGGAAGCACCATGTACGAATCCGGCACCGAATGCTGTGAAGATGACGTTGTCGCCCTTCTTCAGTTTGCTTTCAGCATCCCAGAGTGCCAATGGGATCGTAGCGGCACTGGTGTTACCATAATGGTCGATGTTGACTACCACCTTGTCGAGTGGAATACCCGCACGCTTGGTCACAGCCTCAATGATACGGAGGTTGGCCTCGTGAGGTACCACCCAGTTCACGTCGTCCGCTGTGAGATTGTTCATCTCCATGATCTTCTGCACGTCGTTGCTCATGTCGGTCACTGCGTAACGGAACACGGTACGACCCTCCTGGTAGAGGTAGTGCATGCGATGGTCTACGGTGAAGTGAGATGGTGGACAAACAGAACCACCCGCCTTCATATGGAGGAAAGGCAAGCCTTGTCCGTCGGTACGAAGGTATGAGTTCTGCACACCTACATTCTCCTCCTCAGTTGCCTCCACGAGCACAGCACCTGCACCGTCGCCGAAGAGCACACAGGTTGCACGGTCTGTATAGTCTACCAATGAAGACATCTTATCAGCACCGATAACGATGATTTTCTTGTATCTTCCACTCTGAATCATGCTAGCTGCAACATCGAGTGTATACAAGAATCCACAGCAAGCTGCAGAGAAGTCGAACGCAAAGGCATTCTTCAGTCCGAGCTTACCGAGGACGATAGATGCTGTAGAAGGGAACTTGTAGTCAGGTGTCGTTGTTGTTACAATCAGTGCGTCGATTGTATCAGGGTCAACGCCAGTCTTCTGGATGAGCTGCTTGGCTGCCTTGCGCGCCAAGTAACTTGTGCCGAGACCTTCCTCTGTAAGGATGCGGCGCTCCTTGATACCTACACGAGTGGTAATCCACTCATCGTTGGTATCCACCATGCGCGAGAGCTCCTCGTTGTTGAGGATATAGTCTGGCACATAGCCGCCGACACCTGTGATTACAGCATTAATTTTACCCATTATTCAGCTGCTTCCTTAACGATTGCAACCTTACCACGATAGTAACCGCAAGTAGGGCAAACAGTGTGGTATACATAGTATGCACCACAGTTAGGGCAAACTGCCAATGTAGGAGCTACTGCCTTATCATGAGTTCTTCTCTTAAGTGTACGTGTCTTTGACTGTCTTCTTTTAGGATGTGCCATAATTTTTAAATGTTTTTTAAAATTTTACTTTTTACTTTTTCAATTTTAGGAGTGCTGCCCAGCGTGGATCCACAGCCGTCTCTTCTTCCTCACCGCTTCGGGCGGCAGAATGCTCGTTGAGCATTTCAATCATAGCAGGGTTGCATTTTCCAGGTGCATGCACATGCTTGATGGGAATGTTGAGGTCTATAAATTCATAGATGAACCAAGCGACATCGAGTATTCCTTCGTTCTCGGCCACAGTCACCAAGTCATCGTCTTCTGAGTAGTCGTCTCCGAATTTCACGACCAGCCTGTCGTCCGTCTCTATGTTTTGGTCCATATCGTCGAGACAGAGGTCGCAAGGTATGTGTACGATGCCCTCGGTGTGAAAATTGAGCTCGAAAAAGTCGTCCGTCCTACTGATGGACAGACTACTCAGCAACTCGCCTCTCTGCACGTCTGGAGCGTCGATTGCCTTAAAGTATTCATCGCCAAGCTTAAACTCCAAGTTTGTTACCCCCTGGGGCAAAGCTTTCAAATCAATCTTAAAAGACTCTATATTACACATATTTTATATATATACCATATTGGTTTCGGGCTGCAAAGTTACAAATAATTTTTGAGATAGCGCAATTTTTTATGTAAAAATCACTAAAATCTCTCATTATTAACCGATTATTCTTTCTTTATCTCGATTCTGAAGGTCGTTCCCTTGCCAATTTCGGAATTTTTCACCCAAATTTTACCATGATGATACTCTTCCACGATACGCTTGGCGAGCGACAATCCGAGTCCCCAACCACGCTTCTTGGTGGTGAATCCAGGACGGAAAACGTTCTTCAAGTCTTTCTTCTTGATGCCCTTTCCGGTATCTGCTACCTCCACGATAGCCTTGTCTTCTGTCTCATCAACACGAAGGATAATCTGTCCTCCTTCCACACCCATTGCATCGACGGCATTCTTCGACAAGTTTTCGATGACCCATTCGAAGAGTTGCTGGTTGATCTTGACGATGACATCATGATCGGGAAATTGCTTGATCATCTTGACCTTCTTAGAGGTACGACGGTCCATATAGTCGATGACATGGTCCATCACCTCGTTCAAGCTTGAAGGAACAGGCTCTGGCAAAGAACCAATCTTCGAGAATCTGTCTGCTATCAACTGGAGTCGCTTCACGTCCTTGTCCATCTCGGGTATCAAGTCATCATCCGGATAATTCATCTTCAGAATCTCAATCCAAGCCATCAGGCTGGAGATAGGAGTACCCAACTGGTGGGCAGTTTCCTTCGATAATCCCACCCAAACCTTGTTCTGCTCCGCCCTCTTGGAGGTTAGCAGCGCAAAAATGGCGATAACCACAAAGATGAGTACAACACCCAACTGTACGAAGGGATAGAAGGTAAGACGGCGAATCATGAGCGACTCGTCGTAGCATACCTGAATATAATCGTGGGTAGAGTCGTTGAGCACAATCTTGATATTCTTGCCTTGTGACAAGAGACGCTTGCCGATAAGGGCGGAATTATTCAGACTGTCAGCATAATCCTTGCCATCAACGTCAATATTACGAAAAGTCTGCGCATTGCCTTTCGAATCCATCACGATGACCGGGATACTGTTGTTCTCATTGATAACCTTCAGCACCAGGTTAAGGTCGGTATTCTCGTCGGCATTGTTCAGTGTACGCATCGCCTCTGCCCAGACCTCCATCCGGTTCCGCTCCTCTTGCGCCAAGTCACGCACGAGGAAATGGGACACGACAAGAGAGGCTACAGCGATGAGAATCGCCGCAACCACCAAGAAAATCTTCACCTGCCGTATTCTATCTGTCCAAATCATACATATATAACGAAAAAGCCTCGACTACTATTGTAATCGAGGCTTAAAAAAATAAAAGGAGGCGGCTACCTACTCTCCCGCATTGCATTGCAGTACCATCGGCGCAAGTGAGCTTAACTTCTCTGTTCGGAATGGGAAGAGGTGGGACCTCACCGCAATAACCACCTGATAATGGGTTATGACGTATTTGCACACAAGCAAACTGTATTATTAGCAATCAACCTTTGTCCATGCTCTGCATTTCTGCTCATACAGTTGAAACTATGAACTGATTTCAAGAAAGTGTTCGGGCAATTAGTAACGCTCGGCTTTGACGTCGCCGTCTTTACACCTGCGTCCTATCAACGTCATCGTCTCTGACGACCCTCAATGGAGTTCTCATCTCGCGGCTGGCTTCGCACTTAGATGCTTTCAGCGCTTATCCAATCCAGACTCAGATACCCAGCGGTGCGCCTGGCGGCACAACTGGTAAACCGGAGGTCTGTCCATCACGGTCCTCTCGTACTAGTGACGGCACCACTCAAA